>VTLG01010170.1_pt1 | contig 11813 bp, 19 predicted proteins | sample 4694571 | NCBI WGS metagenome assembly VTLG01 (sample SAMN12604809, study PRJNA352737) | marine metagenome | biome: ENVO:00000447; feature: ENVO:00000209|ENVO:00000569|ENVO:01000036; material: ENVO:00002151; isolation source: viral sequences binned using virsorter ... | reverse complement strand
TTCATTTTGTTTTCAATCCAACGGATGCTAACCTGCCCACTAAGAGTAATCGCCTCAGCATTAGCCAAGTTGTAATATCTAAAGTATTGATTTCCAATGGCACCATAAGCCGAATTGAGCTGTATTTTTCTAGCCATTTGGATGTTATTGAATTTACTAATAGACTTTTGTAGTTCGGAACTTGGCTGAACTTCAAAATCCCGCTTCGCTTGAAGCATTTTCTTTTTATAAATCGTTCGCTCATCGTAAATCGTCTGCATCATTTGTGGTAAAAAACCATGTATGTCTTTACGGTATTGAGCACCGTTAGCACACACAGCAAAGTCTCCAGAGAAATCAATCTCTTGATTTAAGATCCTCTCAACGCTCGAACTGGGATGTCGAGTCTCCCAGAGGGTCTCTGGTGAGATATTGTACTGCATAATAAGGTGAGGATAAAGACTATTAAGGTCAAAAGAGACCACCCAATTATAGCGTCCTGGAATCGGTTCCTTGACATAAGCACCTGCGTATTTTTCATCTTTTTTTGCACCCTTCTTAGGAGGAACAACAATGTTTCTATCAGTAAGGTAATTATATATCATCGTGTCCCACATCCTTACCTGTGAATACACGTCCTCGAAGTTAACCTTAGCATCATAACTCATAGTTATGGCAAGTTCAAGTAACTTCATCTTATCTTCCAATCTGTCAATCAACTCAACGTCTTGGATGTTGTACTCAATAAACTTCTGCCAATCAGATGTATAGAAGTCTTTAAAGTTCTCATACTCACTATGATCTACCTTTCTTTGTCCGAGTTCAACAAAGGCGATGTGATCAAGTCTATAAGATTCTTGGTTAGTGTATGTAAATTTACGGTATAGATCGAGATAATCAAGGATATTAACCCCACTAACATCATACGCATAATTGCGTCTCCCTTGTACATAAACCTCCCTCTCATTTGTTCTATTCCAAGGTGATAAGGACTTCATCCATTTCTCACCTAGTATTCTATTGATACGTCTAGCAATATAAGGTACGTCATATAGGTTAACGTTCCAACCTGTAAGAATGTCAGGTGTATTATGCACCCACCACTCTAAAAAGTTCTTGAGCATATCATGCTCACTGTCATAGATGAATGCTTTAACACCATCAGGAACATCAAACTCTCTGACTGCCCAACAATAGAATTGCTTTGTTACCATATCCTTGATGGTAATCGAAAGCATCTCTTCTGCTGCTGCTTCTACATCAGGGAATCCATTCTCACATTGAACCTCAATGTCCAATGCATAGATTCTCATCTGATTGATATCGTAATCTACATCACCAGGAAATTGCTGCCTGATATATTGATAGACGAATCTCTCGTATCCATGTACTTCAAACTTTTCAACACCATCATACCTCTTAATAAAATCTCGTGCCTCTCTAGCAGTTGAAAAGTTAACAGGTTGTACAGGTTTCCCATCAAGTGTTTTAAACTTGCCACCTTTGTTTGAAGTAACATACAAGGTAGGGGAAAATTGAGCACGATACTGGACAGGTTCACCATCCTCGTACCCTCTATACAAAATCGTATCACCAGCAAGTTGGATGTTGGTGTAGAAATGCTTCATAGAGCGTTGTAAATCTCCAGTATTTTTGGACTTGGATCCAATATACTCAAGACTGTCTCAGTTGTCAAGAACATATCACGTTGTGATGTAAAATCTGGGAAGGGATGAATTTCTGGTTCACCATCTTCATTAACATCAATCTGATAACAGTTCTCTATTAACAGACTTGGCTCCTCGTCCAGCTCCGTCAGTCTCCCCAACAGGTATTCCTTCCTTTGTCTCAACAGGACTACTTTCACCTGTCCCTGTACCATCTCCGACTCTATCGGGGACTCCTGCGGTACTTGTACCATCTCCTCTTCCATTTAATGCCTCCAGAATTTCATTGTACTTTTCAATAACCTCGTCAAAAGTTTGGTATGCACTAATGACTTCATCTAATCTTAGGACAACTTTCCTGTCCTTTGCCAAAGGTGCCCAAGGTTGCATAGTGAGTTCAGGTTTACTCATCTTCTGAACACCTTCAGATTCTACTAATAGTTCGTTACCTTCATCAAGATAAACTGAATAAGGATGATCTAATCGGAAAGCAACTGCTTTCTTAGGATCTTCCTGTGCTGCGATTTCATAGACATCAGCAATGACATCTTCACCGCTTCTGAGTCTTACGATTCTTACGCTCATTTTTACCACTCATAGAAATTTCATAAGCACATGCCTTAAAGAGATCCTTAAGGATTCTTTCATTGGATGTGTTCCTTTGTTCAGCAATAGGCCGAACATACTTCATTATATCATCAAGATAGTTTGCTGGCAAGTCCAATGTTAAGAGATCGGAATCACCATCATAGTTATTAGGTTTCAAATTTAGATACACGTTCATAATATCTCCATATAAAAAGAGACCCCAAAGGTCTCTTCTGTTGTATTCTATATAGCAATCTGATTAATTACTAGAGGTAGTAATCGATACTCTGATCTTTGAATACGATGAGTTAAAGATTCTACAGTATCCTCTGGAGATATATGAACAACTGATTGCTCTATAATTTCTCCACCATCTAATTCTTTATTGACATAGTGGACAGTACATCCAGTTTTTTTATCACCTGATTCTAATGCCTGTTCTACTGCATACAAGCCTTTAAACTTTGGAAGTAAGGATGGATGCACATTTATAATAGGAGCAGGAAATTTTTCAGGATTTTTAATGATTCTCATATATCCAGCAAGGATTATAAGATCAACATCCCATGCTTTGAATAACTTTATCATTTCATCCTCATGCTTTGCTTTAATTCTGCAGTGGGGTATACCCAATTTCTCTGCACGCATAGCAGCACCACATACTTTGGTGTTGTGTATCATGAGGACAACCTCATGCTTAGTTACAGAACGAACAATGTTCTCGAAGTTGCTTCCGTTTCCAGAGCACATTACTCCTAGTCGCATTTGATACAAAAAGTAGATGTTTTATCTATCGTTTTTTAAAAGCACCTGCCCAGACAAGTAAGGACATGGTGATAGCAGTCCAAAAAATAATATACCACATAATTTATTCACTCCAAGGATGATAAGGAGGTTCCTCTTCTCCTACTTTATATTTGAATTTATCTGTATCGAAGTATGATGGTCCTAATTCTTCATAATCTTCATGTAAATCGTATGGTCCTTTTAATTTCTTTTTATATTCTCTTTCATCTAATACTTCATTGATTAAAATCTTTAACTCTTTAACCATCATGTCAGTAAGTAACCTGCGAGGTTGTATAGTAGCAGGTTTATGAACCTGCTTCTTACCTGACTTCTCCCATTCTTTTCTTTGTTCAGGGGTGAGTTCAGGACTCATCCCCTGTGTATCCATCTTACTCATTATCCATCATGTAATACATCATAGTCATCCACATAGAAGTAAACATTATAACACCTGCACACATCATAATAGTCATTTTTAATGTTTCCATGTGTATTCACGTATCATTCTGTAATATTTAGTAATATTACTTAATACGTTCTACAGCAGCACGAGACTTCTCAAGAATGTCACCTCTCAGTGGTACATAACCTAACACAGATGCCTTCTCTTGATACTCATCACTAAGTAACCTTGATAGGGTTGTCTTTATGGATTCAGTCTTACGACCATTACCATTCTCATAAGCAAGTACCCATGTCAGAGTAGCAATAGGATATGCACCCTTTGCTTCTGGGTTTGGATTAACACCTGCTAGATTCTCATCTAACTCAATACCATTAAGTGCTATAGCACCTGACTCAACACATGGTTTTAGAAACTCACCATTCTTATTCTGTAGTGCAGCAGCAACTACTTCACCTTTAACATAAGATTGATTTACATATCCAATAGCACCTGGTGTATTTCTAATGACACCAGCAACACCAGCATTACCTTTGTTTCCTACACCCACAGGCCATGAGACTGACTTAGCAACTCCAAGTTTCCACTTGTTACTAAACTCATTCATCGATCTAGTAAATGATGCTGTAGTACCAGACCCATCAGATCTGTATACCCAAGTCATTTTCTGATCATTACATCCAACCTGAGACCAGTTATTAATCTCACCAATAGCAACCTGTACCGCTTGCTCTTGTGTAAGTTTTAAATCACAACCAGGCATATTATAACCAAAGGCAATCGTACCTCCTGTCATAGGTATCTGGACTAGACCTCGTTTTGCTTTAGCAATGTCTGCATCCTTCATAGGATCGTCAGACGCACCAAAGTCTACTGTTTCATCTAGGAATGCTTTTCGACCTGAACCAGAACCTACTGCCTGGTAGTTTACTCTGTGTCCATCCTTTTCTTTAGACCAGTCGGCAAACCAACGAGTATAAATTTTAGATGGAAAAGAAGCACCAGCCCCGCTTAGTCTTTGACCTGCGTGTACTGGTGCTATGAGAGCAGACAATGCTGCTATTGCTATAAGCCTTTTCATTAGGATCCGCTTAATGGGCTCTTTATATAGAGCAGTTTAAACTGATCTTAATCTACCGTCAAGTAATCCTTACGTGAATGATGCTCAGGAATTACTTTTCCCAATTCCACGGACAAGAGTCCATCGGCAAATACGACCTGTCGAACTTCGCAATCTTCGCTGAGTTGCCAAGAGCGTTTGAATGAACGTTGTGCCAATCCCCTGTGCTGATACGTTGCATCTGTTTCTTTATCTTCTTTGATGCCTTCGACATGTAATTTTCCAAACTCTGTGAAGACTTTGACCTCTTCCTTCTTGAAGCCTGCAAGTGCGACTTCCAATCTCGACTCATGATTATTCAACTGCACCAAATTATATGGTGGATAATTAGATTGGGATTCAGACTCCCAGAATCTATTTAGATATTCATCCATGCCTATGCCGTTACGAGTAATCTTCTCCATGAGTTCAGGAAGATTTGCAGCATGGTATCTTGCTAGTGTGTTCATAGTTCTCCTTAGTAAGCGAGTGTTTATTTTGTGTCCCCGAAGGCGACACTACTATTTAACCATACATTAGGAAAACCTTAAATGGTATACTCCGTACACTTTTCATACGGTTATAAACACCTATATAGTTCAGGCAATCCTTTAGGAAATTTTATGAAAAAATTTATACCTATAATTATGATTGCAGGACTTGGAGCTCTTGCAAACCCAGTGAGGGCCGATCTTGTTCATCGCCTAACTACTTCTACGCAACTGTCAGTTGACGGTGCTGCAACTCAAGCTACCAGAATAGGAAGTACCTATAGTGTAAGTGGCAACAATATTAAAGTCGCATCTTCTGATGATCACTTTGGTAAGTTAATTACACCGTCAGGTACTGCAGCTGCAACACTTGATGCTGGTACATACGATATTAATACCGCAGGATCTGCTTTCAGCTTTAGCGAAAGTTTCGTTGCAGGTGACGCTGTAAATACTATCGGTTCTGGTGTGGACGTAACCAGTGGCGTTGTGGCTGACATGCCAGCTTTTGGCCAGACTACGACTCAATCTGGAGGTGTCGCAGGAACCCTTGCAGGGACTATAACTTCAGCAGGTGTAATAACTTTAACAGCTGGTGGAGCTGGCACTTCAGCTACGGGACAATTCGTGTCTGAACTGACCATAAACTGATAACATGGACAATAATGTCGAAGGTTCTCCGATATATAATACCACTGATGGCTGCGAGTGTAGGGATTGCTCCTGCAATGGCAGTGCCAGTGGTACCAAACTTCCAGCAGGGCTCGATGACGAGCCATACCGAGACTGAAAGTACAGTAACAGAGACCATAAATTCAATAGATTATAGAACAGGATGGGAATACTCAGTGACTGGGGTAGGCATTTCAAACGATGGAGAGGCACTCAACCCCAATGTGAATACATCAACAGTAACTGTATCTCCAAGTACAGCAACATCAACTGCAGGAGCAGCAGTGACAGGAACAGTAACAAGTTCCTTCGACTCCCTAGACTTTTCAAATTCACCAAGCTTTACGATAACGAATCCAGGAGAGGCGTTTCAATTCGTACAAACATACCAAGGACCAGGTATGACCAACCAGACCGTGATCCAAAGAGTTACCACTATAAAAAGCGTAACCGACACAACAAGTACGTTTACCCAGTAATAGCAACGGGTCTCGTCCTTAATTCTTTACTACCAATTAAAGCCTTAGCAGAAGGTGTTGGTGGTGTAAGTGCTACAGCAAATCCTATCGCCAATAGTTCGGGCTCAGTTACCAACCAGGCAATACAAGTTTTACAAGGTCCTTATATAACTAACACCTATGGTGGTGGAGTACAATGTCAAGGAGCCACGTTTAACTTGACACCATATGTTCAGTTTGCAGATTCAAGGAAAGATCCTTGGGAAGATTTTTATAACGAACCTCAGTACGACATGACAGACTTTACTGGTCGTACTACACAACAAACTATCTCTGTTAAAAACTATCCTTGGGAGACATGGTACGATACCAGAACCAAAGCTGATGGTAGTAGATGGTTTGAAGATGGTGCAGACATGGATATCACTGTAGATGTCGATGGTCCTGATGGTAAACCAGATAATCCAGGAGATGTTGTATGGCATAAACCTGTACGTACTGACATGCGTGCTAACCAGAGTTTAAACTTAGGTTTATCTGCTACACTATCAATACCATTAAATAGAAAATTCCAAAAGCAATGTCATGCTGCAGCAAATGCTCAGATAGCAATGCAGACACAGTTGACAGCTAACAAAAGATTAGATTTTGAGATCGCAAGATTAAAAAATTGTGGAGAATTAAAAAAGGCTGGAATATTTTTCCACCCTGCATCTCCTTATCATAGTGTTTGTGCTGACGTAGTTGTAACTGCACCAGGTGGTCAGGTAATACCACATCAACACCAGATGCCAGAACTTAAATTTAACGACCCTTCTTCTCGGTCTTCTTCTTCAGAGGAGGGAGACCCTTCTTCTCTCGATACTTCTGAGTCCTCATCTCAGACAGACTCGGACGACGTTCTACTTTCCCCAGTTTCTTCTTCACAGCGTCCATCGCCTTCTTTATCACAGGCTTCACAGCCTTCAGCAGCAGATCTGCTAGGGGTTTGGCAAATAGGGCAGACGCAGTTGCCACAGTAGCTATCGTCGCAGTCGTTGTAACAACTGGAATACTTGGGAGGAATTGTTCCACTGCTGGAACTTCCTCCCATTGTGTTATGCAGATTTTTCCATCGACACTTAGCTTGTGTCCTATAACCTTCTCTGTACCTGCCTGATTTAAGTCTCCAATGCGTCTTGCATTAGGTGGAGGACATTCTATCTCACCTGTAGGTTGACTCGTGTCAGGGGTCTCTGGTGTATCTGTATTAAGTTCTGGTTCCTCTGTATTAAGACCTTCTGGTTCATTCTCTTGGTCAACATATACTGTCTGCCAACTCAATTCTCTATAATCATACTCAGGTGGTTCATAGTAAGGCATACCACCATCACATAGAACTACGTTTTGCTTTGGGTCATCATTGACCAAGTTCATATTTTTGTTAGGAGGATTCTTTGCATTCTCCTTATTAACCTTGACACATCCAGGCACATTAACAATAGGTGTACCCGCCTGTACAACAACAGGAGGTGCTTGGGGAACTGACTGTGGAACATCAATCAACCAGTTTCTATGTTCAATATTTCTTACTTCTCTTACACCTGTATCTCTTGTAACCAAAGGTCGAACGAATCTAATACCAGTACCATTAATCCAAACATTTGGTATAGAGGCATCAGGTAATACTACATTAGGAACGTCATTTATTGGTGGCATTGACTTCATTACCCTTCATTTCAAATCCAAACTTAGGTAAAACATAACCTTCTCTTATCGCTTGAACAATAATATTATCATAAGCATGAGACTTAAGAGGTATATAACGATGATTCAAATAATCTTCACAATCCTCTGCGAGTCTTTCCTTATGTTCATGCGATAGAGATTCTAGGTTAATCATTTTTTAGGAACTACTTGTCTATAGTTTTGATCTGGAACTTTCATTCCTTTTACAGGACCAGAGGTTGCAGGCCAATTCTCTTTCAGTTGTAGATAGATTTCCTCAGCAACTATTTGTCTGATCTGTTCTATCTTCTCTGACTCACGCCTCTCTGGACCGCCCTGCATATTGTCGATGACGTTTCCACCACCGACTACAGCACCAGTCCCTACAACAGCAACTGCTGTACCAGTAGAAGCAATTTTCTGGAAGTCCATTAGTTAGGGATTCCGAATCCACCACCTACAGGAGGTACAGGAGAAGAAGCTTGATCAGCAGGAGGTGCAAGATCAGGAGTTCCTAGAGGAAGTGAGTCTCCACCCAATCCACCAGGGAGTCCACCACCTCCAAGCACTGCTTCCATAGCCTGAGATTTAATTCCATCAATGATGGATGCACGATTGAGGTATACGTATAACCCACTACCAACAACGGCAGTAGATACAACAGTAGACGCAATAGCAAGTACATTAATTATTTTTTGCATGACTTTACATTTTAAAGGTCTCTTTTTTGTCGTCTGAGACACCAACTATTTTGAGAGGTGCTTGCTCAATACGAATTGTTTGTACAGGTCCAGCTTTCGCCATGATCTGTTCAATATCTTTTGCAGTAACAGGAGGTGCTCCACCATTACCATTACCATTACCATTCATCTTCATTGTACCATCACCCTTCTTACTCGCTGTCTGAATTCCGAAGCTAGCTAAAACTCCTGTAAAAACCGAAGCTATAAATGTGGGATCAATTTTCTGTTGTGGTACACCTGGGATGGCAACATAATTAAGAGTCAATATTCCACCAGACCAGGCCAGGACTGTAATTCTGACCATTGTCGAGATGATTGCTGCCTGTTCTTCAGGGTCTGGTAGTATAGCATCTTTTGCTTTACCAAAGAAGCCTTTCTTTTTTTCTTCTTTAACTTCTTCAACTACCTCTTCTTTTACTTCCTTAGTCATATATCCAAAGTATCGCATACTATATATCTATCAAATAAAGATTTCCTGAAACTGATACTCTAGTACCATCAGACGTATAGAATGGATTGACACCGTGGTACATCCTTGCAGGGAAGAAAGCACACTTCCATTCGTAACTCTTGTCTACGACTAGATGTCTTGCTTCTAAAGAACCTAAAGGACCGTTATATTGAAAGAAGAATGTAGCAGTTTCTTGTCCATTACATTTATCATATTGTTTCATCTCTTCTTTCATGTCATATGGTACTTCAATCCATATTACAAATGAGAAAACCCCACTGTGTATATGCAGAGGGTTGAAATCATATTTCTTTTGATAGTTTACCCATAACTTATTAAGTTTAAAATCTGGATTCTTTGGTTCAAGTCCTTCTTGAATACCTGTAGCAGCGTGCATACCAAATTCTCTACAGTAATGCTTTGCTAAGTCTGCAGTATATCTCGATATCTCTTGACCTATAGGTAGATGATATTCTTCTTTTAAATGTCCACGTAAAGTACCTCTAGCATCAACACCATGATTCTTTATGGCATCTTCTAGTTCTTCCCTAACGGCAATAGGTACCTCTGCGTTTAACCATCCTGGTGATTTCAACCATTCAGGAAACATTTTATACCGATACCTATCATCCATCGGTTTGTTTCTTCTTACCTATGTTATATTTGGATTCTAAGAACCAATCACCTTTCTCTTTATATGCAATTACTTTTATCTGACTTAAAGGTGCAGCGTCCTTTACTTCAGATTCTTTTACAATTTCTACTAGACCCCAATCAGATAGGAGTTTGATAATTCTGTTACGTCTTTGAAGATCATTCTCTGATAGGTTGGCCTTCTTACCATCCAGAGCAAATAATTCTTTAAAGTGTACTATGTAATACTGTCCCTTCTTATGAAGGATATGACAAGACTGATATAACTTCTTTTCTTTACGAGATGCTACACCTATTCTTGTAAGTGTCTCACGAACTTTTAGAAAATCATCTGGTTCTTTCAGATTAATTTCCACCATATCATCTTTAGTCCACTGAACCTCACCGTTCATCGCTTCTTACCTCCTTTATTCAGTTTTTCTTTAATGTAATCTAGTTGATTGGGAGATAAAATCCTTAAAGCCTGTTTCGCTTTTTCATTACTATAACCATAGTATTGCTTGACAAGATCAAGATCATTCATCTTCTGTTTTTTACCCCAAGGAGAAAATCTCTTGCGGGGTCTGACGGTATTTATATAAAAATCATATTGTAAACGAGTATCTAAATTCTGATACCTGTTCATTTCATTAGCATAAAGAATCGTGTCCATGTGGTGAGACATGCACTTATTAATTACATAAGATGGATAATTTTTTTCCCATCCTGGATCTTCATCCATCAAATATTCCTTAGAATAATTGATGCTATTCAAGTAATCCTTTAGAGGATAACGATCATCATATGCCATAATTTAGAAGAAGTAATTCTTTACGTCCTTGTTGGTCTTTCATATAATCACCAACTGATCTCATTGTATAGGTGTGATTGTACTCCTGTGCATCCCAATCATTAAACCTTTCTTTAATTAAATTGGATGAGTTATAAGATACCATCATTGATCCTATGTAACGATCACAATTATCATAGAAAATATCATGATTAAATCCAGAGTGCATCGCACCCTTCTTACCATACAGATTTGATTTTATTTCATATGGTGGATCAAGATATGTAAATGTAGAATAGTCATCTGTAAGAAGATCTTCGTATGGATTATTAGTGATCTTCCATTCCTGTATTATCTTACCATACTCAGGGAGCTTTTCGATTCCTCTAAGGGAGAAGTTGGAATCTGACGCTTGAGGACTAAAAGATGAAGACTCAGTAAGACCACTAAAGGAGCACTTATTGACAATATAAAAACTGAGTGCACGATAGTATCTTGTCGATCTCTCTTGCGACAAATATTCTTTAGACTCTGCAAATAATTGTTTAGCTTTTGTAGGATTATCATTTCTATTCTTGAGATCTCTTAACTCATCTGTAAGTTTATCTGCATCATCTTGTAACGTTCTCCAAAACGAAATCAATGGTTCATACAAATCATTCACCCATATATCTAGGTGAGGATACATCTGTGTAATGTATAGAGCAACAGATCCACCTCCCAAAAATGGTTCTCTAAATGATGTGTACTCATCAAACGATGGAAAGAACTGTGCCATCTTTTTAACAGCACGTGATTTACCACCAGGATAACGAAGAGGAGTTTTCAAATTAGTCATAGATAAATTTGCCTAATAGTTTTTCTATTATACGCTCAATTTTAGGTTGGTTAGGAGTATTAAAAGAATACGAAACCCTTTCCTTTTGTAGAGCATCGACAGTGATGTCAATTTCTTTTGATGTAAGTTTGACTTTTCTCATTATGTGTGTGAGCAATACCAAGTTCATGCATTTTTGCATGTTCGCCTATTGGATCAGTGAGTTCCTTCTTACCTTCTCCTACTGTGAGGTATAAACCCCAACCAACTAGGAATACTAGAAGAGCAATGATGATGTAAACTAAAATCATTCGTACTTAACTGCAACGGTAAAACGGTGTCGATCTCTAAAGGTCGTTGCCCTATGAGGAATGCTCTGTGGGAATACTACCATTCGATTTCCTATAGGAAAAGATCCATGTATATGATCTTTATACAGGAAGTCAGTAGTTCCACCATCATTCTCATTCCAATTAGGTTGAGGATAGTATAAGACAGTATAACCTGTCTCACCATCTATATGAAA
>VTLG01008461.1_pt1 | contig 11813 bp, 24 predicted proteins | sample 4694571 | NCBI WGS metagenome assembly VTLG01 (sample SAMN12604809, study PRJNA352737) | marine metagenome | biome: ENVO:00000447; feature: ENVO:00000209|ENVO:00000569|ENVO:01000036; material: ENVO:00002151; isolation source: viral sequences binned using virsorter ... | reverse complement strand
AATGTAACAGCAGCATCAGTATCATTAACAATTAATATACTAGTTCCTGATACGGCTCCGCCTGATTGTGCTGCACCAACACCTGATGCATTAATTGTAACTGTTGCCATAATTATTCTCCCTTTAAGATTTGTTTGGCCATCATTATAATTTGAGCATAATTAGGATGCTCAGCTATTGGGGCGCCTTCCTTAGTTGCTTTAATAGTAAGGTCAGCCCATTCTTGATAATGTTTATCTATAGCTACAGCTAATTGTTTTGCATTATCATCTTGAGTATTTTTAGTTTGAGCTGCAGTAAAACCTACATTTGCCTCCGCTAAAGCGGAATCAGCAGTAGCTTTTCTTTGCTCTTGCTGTCTTTTTAATTCAGCATCTTGTGATTGTTTTTGGATTGTTTCAGCAGCTTTCTGTTTAAACTCATCAGTAGTATAATCTTCTAAGAAATCATTACTATCTAAACTCATAGCTTCAATTAATTTAGTAGCTAATATAGCAGGTGCTTCAGGTTTAATAACCATTCCTACACCTTGACTATTTAATGCTGGAAGTATTTCTGAACCAACTTTAGATAATTTCATTATTTGATTAGCATTAGAGTTTTCACCAATATCTAATAAAATTTCTACATCCATATTAGAAGGTAGGCTATCCATATTAACCGTACCATATACACCTTCTAAGTTGTACATCATTTTACCTTTTACATTCTTGCGCATAGTTTCATATATACCAGCAACTAGCTTTTTAAATCCAGTTTCAGCAAACCTACGTGCAATATGTTGTATTCTTTTCTGCGCTGCAGACTGCACAGCAGCTAGTTTCTGCTCTGAGTTACCTGATATATACAAAGTATCATTAAGGCCCTGTGCGGCCTTTGACATACCCGTTGCTTGCTCTTTTATTGTTTGCAAGTATTCTAATAATGGCACAGTACCTGTAGATATTGTTTCAGGTTGCATTTGTTGTACTGCATTTACCGGACTACCATTAGTTGGTATAATCTGTTTAGGCTTCATATTCTGCAATGCACTAAAGTCAACTACGTTAGGATCTGCAAGTTTAGGTGAATAGTTAGTTAAATAAGTATTCTCTACAAATCCACGCATTATAGCGGTAGATGCTAGTGTAGATGATCTAGTAAAGTCTGCCATTGACAAACCATAAAACTCAAATGGTATATCTATAGGTGTAATAGACGCTAATGGTATGCTATCAATGTCTTCTTCATACATTATATAGTCACAGTTATTATATGCTTTAACTCTGCAATACCGTCGCCATCTCTGTCTACATTTAGCCACGATTCTGTAACTGTTACCGGTTTATTAGCTTCTAATGGCGCATCATTCTCTACCATGCTACCTGATATGTACTCTTGTCCTGTAATTTCTTTTCTTGCAGCAACTTCTTGCGAATATCTTAGACTACCTGCGTAAGCTGTGTCACCTAATTCGTCCCATTCTGTAATATTTGCAGTTTCTTCGGGATAATGCTTACGTAATTCTGATCTTGTCATCTCTGTTTGTATACCAACAAAAGATGCTTCTTCAATTGACGTAGCTTCGCGCGATATTCTAAAGTTTTCTGGTGGGACTAACTCTAATTTTACACGAGATCTGTCAATTGTTTTCTTTAACCTTACATTAAGATACATTAATTCAGTAGAACCTACTTCTCCTATTAAAGGATTTGCATCTTTAAAAATATTTTCAGATTGTAATTCACCAACAATTTCTGTATTTTCATCTGAAAGTAATTCATCAAGTTTTGCTTGAGAGATTTGTTCATACTCTTCAAACAAATGTTGCTTATCTTCTATATATGTCCAGCGACATACAGAATTTTTCCATAATAATGCACATTTAATCCACTGAGACATAAGTTCCCAGCCGTTATTCTTTTTAAACAAACAATAATTTACTATAGCCGAAGCGTCTTTGGCCGCAGCAAAGCTGCCTGGTGAGTCATCATAAGGTACAAATCGTGCTAACTTATGATTACTTAAAAATAAATCTGATATAATTGCAGTATATGCTTCAATAACTTCTGTTGTAGATGTATCAACAATGGTACTTACGCCCTGTGGTGTTAAATGACTTTCAGGTACACCTGCATATTCATACGTAGCTTTTAATCTTTCTCTTGATAAATCAGCTGAATCTAGCCAATCACCACTAGAATTCATTATACCTCTATCAATAAGTTCAACTAACTCATCATCAGTTACAGGTTCTTTATATCCATAAGGTTCGGTCATTTCTTACCTCCCTGATGCATAAGAACTTTCTTCTTTAAGTCCTGTAAATCTGAAACTGCATATGAACCAGGTTTAGGAAGTACTCTAGGTTTTTTATCTTTCTTTCCTTTACCTGATAAATATTTAGGCTCATTACCATTTTGTATAAATCTTTCAAACATATTCCGCTCCTGGGATTTTTAACATGTACATTCTTTTTTGTTTGCTAGCTCTGCTAATAATTCTTTATTTCTTTGTAGTAATTTGTAATGTGCTTTTTGTAATTCTTTCAAATCCATTTTAACTAACCACAAAGCTTGTCTTGCAGATAACATTTCTCTTCTTAATGTTTCTTCAAAACTTTCTTCATGGTTTTGCCATCCTTGTCCATTGATAACCATATCATCCTCTTTTACTCATCCATGCTGAAGTACCCATGTATGCACCTACTATACCAGCACCTGATATATAAAATAAGTTACTTACATCTGATAGAGCTTCAACTCTTTCTAATGGTACCCACGGTAAAAACATTGCTACTGTAAACACACCCATACCTATTAAAGTATATCTAGCCATTCTAAGTTGACCTAACTGCTTACGTAGCGCAGCTTCTGTTTCTTTTATTTCTTTTAAATGCAATAGTTCTTCATCAGAAACTACGCCGTCACCATCCTCATCATACTCATTAAATTTTGAGTTTTTCTCTAAGTTTTTCTGTATTGCTTTCATTACCATTGTACTTTTCCGGGTTTGTAAACTGATCCGTACATTTTTGTTTAATAACTACAAATGGTAATTTATTATTTATTATATCAAATTTCATTTCTTCTATTCTTACTTCGCATTTTTCCATTTCTACGTATGGACCATTTAAATCTTTAAATGTACGGCAATCCATAAAATTATAAACTGAGCATACCATTATGAATGCTTCAAACATGTCCTCATCTCCTTATTATTTACATAGATCATCAAACTTTGTTGAATGTATTCTATGTCTGCTTTTATCAAGTAACTTATCTAATAATATTTTATTTCTGTTTCCTATTAACCATAGCATTTGTTGAAATAAAAATATCATCTGTGCCTCGCTACTTTCTTTGCAATTCGTTTTGGTTGTTTAGAGTGCTGCTTACCAGCTTTAGTATCTTTTCTTTTCTTTCTACTAGTTGCAGCATATTCAGCGGCAGTTAAAGATTTTATAGCTGACGATGGCATATATCTTTCACCTGTAGCTTTTGGACCTACAGTAGAATTCTTACCACTCTTAGTTCGCCACTTTTCTTTACCCCACTTCTTTAGACTTTTCTGGCCTTTACTTAAAGCCATTATCTATAGCCCCCACCTTTAGCTTTATATTGTTTAGCTAACATCTGAGCTTTACGTGCAGACCATTGTCCTGGTCTACCACCTTTACCACCAGCTTTTATTCTATTAAATAAATTTTTACGCATAGTTGGTTTAGTATAATTACCTGCTTTATTTACTGTACTTTTAGCCATAATAAAAACTCCTTATTACTTTTTAGCTTTATGTCTATTTGCAAAATTTCTTGCAGCTTCTACACTGCCAAATCCCCATGCTTTTAATGCTAAGGCTTTCCTGGTTGGCCTACCTTTTTCATCTTTCATAGGTCCTTTCATTCCTGCAAATCGTGCAGCAAAACTTACCTTCCTTTTAAAATCTTTACTTTTTTTAGATGGTGTTTTCTTAACAGGCGCTTTTAAATTACCACCATCTTTTCTATTATAATATGCCCTGCCCGCTGCGTTTAATCCTCCCTTAGGATTCTGATGTTTTTTCAAAGTCATTACTTTTCTCCCATAAAATCTATTACTTGTGCTGAAGTATTATCTTCAACTAGCTCCCATTCTATAACTTCTTTCATTGCACCTATATATTCAGCTAAGCCCATTTCAGCTAACAACTGTAATGGAGCTTCTAATGTATCACATTTAAATATTAATATTTTACATGATTTAGTTATTGTAAGTTTAATACCTACTGCTTCCGCTAGTGCTATTATAGCTATAGATTCTTCAGGTGATATTTCGTCAACTAAAGTTATGATCTTTGTATTTATGCATCTAGCTTTCATTGTATAAAGATATGATAAACTAACAAACCAATTATTAATAGCTTACCATAATCTAAATCCCAGGCTGTGCCTTCACCGAATTTCTTACTAAAATTTTTTAATTTTTCTTTCATATATACCTCCTTAGGTGGCGGATTTATCCCCTGCTTCCGCCGGAGCAGCGAGGACAATGGGAACTCTTAAAGCCACTGTGTATCATCATCAAACAAAAAATTATCTGCTTTTTGCGACCACGGTACTTTATTCATAGTTAACTTGTCGTAATGTGTTCTTAATGTTTCTAAGGCAATAGCTGTAGCCATAATAGTGTCATCATGACAACCAGGAGCAGCCTCAGTTCTTCCGGAGTCGGTACTAACATAATCTTTTAATTCCTGTATAATTGTTTTAGATGCTATCCATATATCATCATTTTCTACAGCATTTTTAAGATTACCTATTATATGTGGTTTTGTTACCTGAGTTGTTCTAAAGCCAGGTGTTGTACCTTCCTCTTTTGATATAGCTGAAATTTTTGTTTGTTTATATAAATTTATATAATTCATTTGTGCAAGTCGAGATAATGTTGCCACTCCCATTGAATTACTTTCAACAGTTAACAATGCATTATTATAATAGCGACCCAAGTAAAATAACAAATCACCAAACTTACTTGGATCAATATAATTATCTCTATACAAAGCAATTACTTTTCTATCTGTATCTATAACAACTGCACAAGAATAATCTTGGCCTACGCCTAATGCAACATCGGCAGCAAGAATATAATTGCTATCCCAGTCAGGATACTCCCATATATCCAAATTCCCATCTTTAGATGTCTCCCATGTAAGTGAATCAAAATCAAATAGCATTTTTTTATCTGGAATAACAGGTATTAAGCTGTTTACTTTTTCCATTGCAAAAACAGATTTACCTGCTGTAATAAAAGCTTCATCGGGAGTTGCTGGGTATTCCTGGCGGAACTTTAGTTCCCCACCTTCAGCAATCTTCAACCGACGCCAGTAGAGTTGTCCGTTGTTTAGGTTGTGCTGCTCTACCAGTAGCTCCTCATCAGAGGAACGTTCGAAACCTTCAGGTGGTTCTCTATAGTATTCATCTGTAGAAAACCATGGAAGGAATATCGGTAAGTACTCATTTTCGCCTTCTAATGCACCTTTCCATAATCTATAGAATTCACCTTGCGCACCGTTAGCTGTTGACTCAAGTATAACTTCAGTACCCGGAGCTTCAGATATACCCTGAAACAAACCAGCTAATATCTTTTCATCATGCTGCCAGAAAGCAACTTCTGATAGATGTGCTATAGTTGGTGTTGTACCACGACCTGCTTCAGGTGATCCCGCGGTATATAATCTATAAGACGATATAGGCTTATCTCCACTTTCTTTTTTAAAGTGAGGTGATGAAATAACAATCTCTTTAGCATTCGATTTAATTTCATTTGGCTTATATGTAGTACTCATATTTCTAATAATATTTTTAGATAAATTAAATAGTGCGTCAGATGTTGCACTATCATGTGCCATAACAACTGAACGAGCATGAGGAGTAAAATAAGTTTTCCAAAATACACGCCCAGCACAATATGTACTAATACCTTGCTGTCTAGCTTTTAAAATAATCGCACGGACCTTGCCAGTATCCTCTAACTGTTTTTCTAAAAGTTCCGTAATTTTTTTTTGACAGCTATTAAAAGAAAAATTAATGAAGCCCCTCCTTGCATCCTTAGTAATGATCTTTATATTGTCAGATGCGAAGGAAGTAAAGTTATTTTCATAATCTTTTAATTTATTTCTTTTATTCTTTTCTTCGAGAAGTCTTAATAGTTCTTTCTTCTTATTCATAAAACTTCTCCTCAGATTGTCTTTTAGGGGACATTTAAATTTAAACGTCTCCTATAAGGGGGGAGATATAATATATACTATCTTAAGAATAAACTAAATTTAATCTAATTTTTATATATACCCCTATATATTTTTACACCCCCTACTAATTATATAACCTTTCTCTTACTATTCTTTTAATACTTACTCTCTCTCTACTCACTTTTTTATTAACATAAATTCTTCTATACTTATATATATATCTTTATATAATAAAATTTATTAACATAAATTTTTCTTCAATATAATATTTTATTTATATAATATACACATATTATTCTAATATCACTTATTATTTCCCTTAACAATATATAATAATATTCAATTCTTTATTTCAAAAATATATTATCCCTAAATAAAATATTATATTAACAACTATAACAATTATACAGGAGTGGGTATGACCACATTTAATTATCAAAATAATTATCAACAAAATAATTATCAACAATATAATTCTAAAAATCCTTTACAATTATATTATAATCCTCTATATAATCATCAACAATTTAATAATCTTTTTACTTATATTAATCAACCTAATATAACTAATCTTATTAAATCTAACCAATTAAATTTACAATTCTTTTTATTTAATTCATCTAATAATACTATACATTTATATAATAATAATATTTATTCTTTAATTACTTCTATTAAACAAATAAATAATTTACATCAATATATAAATTCACCTACTATTATTCAACAATTAAATAATCAACAACTTATAATTTATTATATAATTTATAATCCTTCTACATTACAAATATATAATCAATTTCATAAAATTATTAATAAATCTTTAAATACATATACTCAAAATAATTTAAATAATATTAATAATCAACAAAATAACTCTCATAATAACTTTAATCAATTATTAAATACTAATATTCCTAATAATTCTTAAATTTATTATCATAAATTTTTCTCTAACTTAATACTATTTTATAATAATAATTATATCTAAATATAATATATATATAATCATATTAAAATATCACTATTATATATTTATAATTATTATTATAATCTTACCTTTATTAAAAATTTTTTGGTACCGACATCCGTATAGGGGGCTATAAGTGCTTATAGTGCTGTCAGATTTTTAACAATGGAGTTTACTTGGAGTTATTCTGTCAGAATACTGACAATATACCCCGCGTCCTATGTGATTACGCATTGTTTGTAACACCTCCTTTACATCTTCTCTTAAATTTACTAACGTAAATTTTTCAATACTCTTTTCTTTTAACAAATTCGGAGATATAAACCATGGCTATAGAAACATTTAGCTTATTTGATAACTATGAAAATAAATTTGTAGTTAAAAATGTATCTTATGAAGAAGCAGCAGCTCTCAGAGATTCCAAAGAACCTGTTGCTACTCATAATTATTATGATGCATATCAGTACTCTATATATTCTGATACATATAAATGTGATAATTGTTATCATGAAGAAGACTTTAACCATTGTACATGTGAAATAAGACATGATTATATACGTGTATGTGGTTACTGTTACCATCAAATATAAAGAGAGAGTGAGAACACCAGAGTTTTGTTATAGTTGCTCTGGTGTTCTCTAAAAAATACTTGTCATCCGTCAACCCACAACAGGAGAATCGCACATGCGACCAGTACAACCGTTATCCGATAAAGATCTCGAAGCTGAGTTCTTATTAATCTTCATGAAATTTGAAAAGATCAATAAGAAACTTGATCTTATCTTAAAACATCTTGAGCCTAAAGCTGAAGATCTTTTATCTCAATCAGAAATTGATATGATGTACTCTTGGCGTAACCAGGCTAAAGCTATGGAACAAGAATCTCAATAATCTCTTTCTTAACCTTTTAAATTTGCTAACGCAAATTTTTCCTCACCATCTTCTCTAACTAAATATCTTTTTAAGATACATGGTATACATATATCAATTGAGAAGTGAGTAGACCTGAGTAAGTCTGAAAAACTGCTCAATATAAATATTAACTCTAGCATAGGAAAGGTACTATTCATGCAAGAATTTGAAGCAAGAAATTATCGTATAGATAATGTTGAATTAAATTGGGCTAAGCTATCAAAGCCTGTAAATCCATTTGGCACTGAACAATGGGAACTACAAATAGCAACTACAGACAAAGCTATAGCTGATACTTGGTCTTCTAATCATCTTAATGTTAAACAAGATAAAATGGACTCAACCAAGTTTACTGTTAGCTTAAAGCGTAAAGCTGTAAAAGCTAATGGTGATGCTAACTCTGCTGTAAGAGTTGTTGATTCAAGTGCTGTTGCTTTACCTCACGAAAAGATTTCGCAAATCGGTAACGGCTCAACAGGTAATGTTATTGTTTATCAATATCCTTACAAACAAGCCGGTCGTGAAGGTATCGCTAATTCATTAACTGCTGTACAAGTTATAGACTTTAAAGAATATACAGCACCTGTTGATTTCGAACCTGTTGTAAGTGAAGGTAGTGATACTAGCAATAGTTCTGAAATGCCATTTTAGTTAATATTGATTCTGGAAGATGTGCTAACGCATGTCTTCCAGTATTATTTAGTTCAACCATCATCCGCGAGGAAATCTATATGAAATATCTTATTGTTATATTAACCGCATGCACTCTAACTGCATGTTCATTTCTACCTAAACCGTTAAATAATCCTGCAGTATCTACGCTCGGTAAAAAGTGTACTACTAGCGGTCATTGGAGCTACGTCTGGATCCATGACAGAGACGAAGAACTACGTGCATCTAACGAATATTGTAAGGAGTAATTGTTATGGCTGTATATCGTAAACCTCGTAACAGTAAAGCATCATGGCGATCTAAGTCATATAAGTTTACTGTTGCATCTAAAGATGATAAAAGTCTTATCGATCTTAAAAATACTATTACTAAGCAAAATGCTAACGTAAGAAAGCATGCAAGAACTTATAATATGGTTACAGAATATGATATGCTTTATACAGTGCGCCTTATGGCGCGTGGCCCACGAAGATGGCATACCAAATACAAAGCTCCTCTAGTTCGATACTTCAAAGGTGCTTATGGCATTCCACAAACTCAAAAGTTATTACATGGCAATGCCGATTCTAATCTTAATCATAAGTTTGCTGAAGAGTTCGATGTATATGTACATCACGATCGACAAGGCCTCGATAAACTTAAACACGAAATCGAAACCGGTCAAACTCCTGGTGTTCAACGTCAAATTGAAAAACTTAAAAATAAAATATGGCGTTTAGAATATAATGCAAAGCAAACTAAATATGCGTAGTAACCTTGAACCTAACCCATTTTGGGAAATGGCTGGTATAGCTGTTGGTCTTCTGGTAATTATCAGAGCGATCCTATATCTATTGTACTACAAATAATCCTGAATATGATTTAAAACTATTCATTCCTTTTAACAACTAAAGAGTATATTACTATGCCTCTATTTCAAACATATAAAGAAATTATTAGCAATGCTCAATCAGTTCTAGAATCCAAACAAGATGAGCTCGAAGCTATCGTAAACGATCATATTGAAGAAGCTGTTCTAGAGTTCCGTGAAAATATAGTTCAACTAGCAGCTAATAATAATTTTACTGATGAAGACATTCAAATTATTATCGCAGGCTGTCGTACTTCTGATGAATACAAAGATCTCGAAGACATCGAAAACTGCGAAATACGAAATGTTTTAACTTCAACATTCTGTCATTATTAATTATGGTAGTCGAATATAAAATATTACTCGATGAAAAAGAACGCGATTTGCTTCTTGATCTTATCGAACACCGTATCTTCTTACTTAAGTTTGATACTGAACGTAATCCTAGCGAAGTCAAAGAAGAAATGACTAGACTAGTACAACTAGGAGGCAGACTAACATGACACTTACAAGATTTATGCTCGGCATAGCTTTAGGTATTACTTTAATTTTAATCATTGAAAATGTAAAGGTTGTAATAATATGAGTATGACAAGACCAGACTTCGAAGCACTCGCACATATGTGTGCTGACGAAACTCACAAAGAATTACTTTGCGATGCTACTATTGATTTACTAGCATCATTCTGTAAATCTCGAAATCCTAACTTTGATTCTGACAGATTTCATAATAGAGTTGCTAAACTTAAACTACAACAACGTATGGCTATGAAAGGCGTTAACAAAGAATGGTTTGATTCACACGTTGAGGTTATATTATGATTGCTAAAACTACACAATCTCAATACAGACCTGTTGTATCTGTTTCAGGGTTCGTTCTTAAAGCATATGAAAGATACTCACATAAAAAAGTAGCTCTCATGATTTCTCAAATCGAATCTGCTGAAGAATGGAATGATGGTGTTCTACGTGTTGTTATGAACTCGGGTCACACTCATTATATCTATGGCCAAATCTCTGATGTATTCACAGGTATAAAGAAATGATTAAGCTATTTCATTTCGATGTTTCTGAAAGATCTAAAGTTGATAATCGAGTTCGAGCATTTGCTAAAGCTACAGCTCTTGATCTCGGCTTAGTAACTAAAGATGAAATCAAAGCTAAAGAAAAGATTAACGGAACTCATTGGGTTCCATTAGGTTCGTTCAAGAATAAAAAAGATGCATACGATTATATTCAAATTCTTCGTGACGAACAAAAAGTTTTGCGATAAGAGTCAAGGCCTCCTAGTCGGTAGCGACGACATTAAATAACCACGCAACTTCTCTTGACAGGTTCCTTGAGCTTACTCGGCCTGGTAAGATCGCAAAAATAAGCCTAGAGCGCCTACAATCAAGTAGTGCCTCTAGGCTTGTTTAAAACCTAACCAACATCCGAACCCACATCCGTTTAACTAGTAGTCTGCAGTTCCGCAATTTTCTTTTGCAAATCTTCCTCTGATAATTCCGAAGTATCTAATTCTAAATTTGTTTGATCTATACGTTGCAACTTAGGCTGCTCATATTCTGCAAGAGCTATAGCTAACCTTTCTATAGTTTCTTGATCTTCTATCTCTATCGCTTTGGCTAACTGTACTTTCAATATATCAACAGCAGATGGCATTTCACTAACAACCTCATCGCGAATTTTTTTAAACTCGGAGGCTGATAGTCTCATAGCTTCTCGGAGCGCTTTATTTTGCCTACGTTTTTCTGCACCTTTAGCTTGCATCTCACGAGCAGTATCAGAATCTATAACTGGCCTTAGCTGTGCCAGTGAGTTAGGATGTTTACCATTATTTTCATAACCCATAATTACCTCCTTAAATATCTTTTAGGAGACATTTAATCTTTTTAAATTTGCTATCGCAAATTTTTCAATACATAATTTTTTATAACCCACATCCGGAGTATGCGGTCATGAAAATACATATAACTAATCCTTTACTAATTAAAGTAAATCCTATTGCTAAAACACTTGAAGATCCTAAGTATCGTCAAAAAGTTGTTAAAAGTAAAAAGAAATATAACCGAAAAAAAGAAAGGAAAGATCAATGGCAAAAGTAACAGCCTCAACAATCTTAAAAGAAGCAGCTGAGCTTAAAGAAAAGAAGCAAGCTGATTACCAAGGTAACATGTGGACAGAAGAAGATTACTTTCCATA
>VTLG01005550.1_pt1 | contig 11813 bp, 14 predicted proteins | sample 4694571 | NCBI WGS metagenome assembly VTLG01 (sample SAMN12604809, study PRJNA352737) | marine metagenome | biome: ENVO:00000447; feature: ENVO:00000209|ENVO:00000569|ENVO:01000036; material: ENVO:00002151; isolation source: viral sequences binned using virsorter ... | reverse complement strand
AAGCTCACCATCTGAATTAGTGCTACCAATTTGATAAACCGGATCGCCGTTACTAAAGTTTCCGTTTTGAACTACTTCTAGTTTCTTAGCCATAATAAAATGCCCTAAACGCTTGCATACGTCTTAGTTAAAGTTAGGATCAAAAGATAAGTGTCGTTAGCGCCAGCATTGCTGGTGGTCACTAAAATATCTCCTGTCTTTCCCGCTGCTCCGCTATTAGGGATACCTGTTGGGGTAAAGTCTAACTGGTCAGACCAGTTCTCTAATAGATTAAGCAAAGGAACATTGGTAGTGGCATCCCAAAATAATTCAACGCCCATACCTACATTAGAATAAGTTATTCCCTGCAAAACAACGCCGTTACAAACTTGTCCGGTAAGAGGATCAGAACTTAAAGTAGAAACATCTACCAGAACCGCATCTGTTTGACCTGTCCCGTCACTAACATTTGTAAACTTTAAGACAGCATTTCGTGGGCCATCCACAATTACTTGGCTGGTAAGTGCATCTGCCATATAAACCTCCAGTAAAAGCGGGGCAAGCCCCGCTATAATCTAACCGCTAAAAGGGGTTGCTAAAGTTCCTGTACCAAGGTTAACACCTTGAACTAAATAACGATTAGCAAACACAGCAGTTATAGAGAAATAACTTCCTGCTACACCACCAGTCGTTGATCCATCGAAAACTAACTGGTAGTTAGAGGAGCCATTTGGCTCAAACACATGGACAGCACCCAAGCCAGCTTTACCTTGAACCATTGATCCAATCATAATATCGCCAACAGTGGCGCTTCCAATGGTGGTGCTTGCTCCAGAAGAGGTTAGCATAAGAAAACGGTACTCAATTCCTACATTGCTTAATGTGTTAGGGCCGCCACCTTTTCGGAAAGGGCCAGCAGAAGCGACAAGGCCGTCTGCATTTATGGTAGGAAGAGTAATAGTCAGAGTGGAGTTGTTGATAAGAATTAATTTACCCGCATGATCGGTAGGATTAATTGTAGTATCAGCGGTTAACGCAACTACTGATTCTGGCCCTTGATTGTAAGAACCACCCATTGATCTGATTGGGCCTTGGAATGTTGATAAAGCCATTAGAGTCACCTCTTTACGAAAGGATTAGTCTTAGCGTCTTCGTAAATGTCCACTTGGCTGGTCGCTAAAACTGTATGTACCAAGATTAAAATAAGGGGCGACATAAGCCGCCCCCTATCGTTTAGGAACTACCCGGAGAACCGTATATTCCTAGTGGGTCAGAAACACCGAAGCTGTAACGCTCTCGCGCCTTGTAGCGCACGTTACCAGTATCGAAGTCACCGTCCATTGAAGTCTCAAGCGGAGTACGCTCGAAGTGCTTCATGCCATTCGGTACATCAGTGATGATGTAGAAAGCATTGTTGTCAGTCAGATAGTGATTGACCGCATAGCCTTCAGGAATGGAGCCATTGTTTTTAATGGCATTGATGTCGTTATCAGCAGTGCTGACACGCAACTCTGAATCTAGGATTCGAGTAGCAACAAACATCAGATTAGGTGGAACAATCAAGCGTCTTGGTCGAGCCGCAATAAGAAGTCCACGCTCATCGGTGTAAGCTGCAATCGCAATGATCGCATCTTCCAATGAAGTCTCGTTCAAATCAGCCGCTGTTGCAGGACGGTTTGAGTTAAAACCACCATACACTTGAGGGTGACCACCACCGCCAGCTATGCCGTCGCCCACTGCTGTAAACAAGTTAACACCATCGCCAGACTGATAAGCGTTAGTGAAACCGTTGTTTAATGGGAAAGCAGCTTTAACTTGCTTGGTGTAAGCCATCGCTCTTGCCAAAGCTTTAGTGTATCGCTGAGACAAAGACGCATAGAGGTTATCCTCCATTGCTTCTTCAGTAATAGCGAAACCCTGAGCAATAGTTTCATGAGTGTAACGAGCGGTGAAAGCTTCTTGTGCTGAATCATAATTGATTGCAGAACCTTCAGGCTTCACAGGCGCAGCGCCAAACCCACTCAACTTTACTTCTTCTTCAAACGAACGATCAGATGTTTCTGTTTCGTAGATCATCTTATCTTCGTCTTCGTACTTTGCATACTCTAAGCCAAACAGGGCGTTAAGACCCGGAAGTAGCTCTTTGAGCATTTGCGCTCTTGATATAGCCATTCGCTAAGCCTCCTATACGCCTGTGGCGTTTCTATATTGGTGCATCCCTTCGTTATACGTCAGAAGCACATCAGTGTATGCGTCACCTACAGTGCTATCAGGGCCATCCATAAACTCTAAAATCCGTAAAGGTAGAGTGTTGGTGGTAGCAGCAGTAGAAGCATTAACTGAGTTTTTACTGCGCCCAATAGTTGTAGAACCAGAAGTTTGAACAATAGCTATGTTATTGCCCAACGTAGTTTGTGCTAATGCACCGTTACCTTGCATCCTGAAAACTGCATCAGGATCATCAAGAACGTAAGCCATAGCGTCATCCGCTACGGTTCCAGTAGGCCACATTTGATTAAATGTAGGCTGGCTGGTGCTAGGGTCAGTGTAAAAACAGCCCATAAAAATACCAACCGGAGTAGCTGTTGCAGTACCAGTATCTTTTTCAATAGTTCCGGTATTGACCAGCTTTACAAAATCGCCATAAAAAATATCAGCGGCATAACCACTAGCTACTTTTATATGACGAACTTTTCCAGAGAAAGAACCACAAGCGGATAATCCGCCGACTGGTTCTGCTCCCATAGGGGTCGCTGTTGCAGACATATCAAAGTCCTCGTTATGAAGACAATCCTAGCAATAGATTATCTTCTGCCATATGATGTCCTCGAAGAGTTCTCTTGGAACTTAGCCATTCGAGGGTCTTGGTCGCTAAGAAAACTATTGTCCACTGCTTCCATCTGATTTACCGCCATTTGACTGTAATACTTAGTACGCTTGTCCAGCATTTCGCTCGGAATCGAGCATAACAACAGACCACCGTATTCAATATTTTCAGGATAACGACTTGTCTTATCAGGAACGTAGTCAATTTCAGGATAGTCAGTAGCTTTAACGGCTACCCATCCCTCTCTAAATTTCTGCGACACATTAGTGTTATCTACTTGTCCCAGCACTGAGGTACGAATCCATCGATGAGAGATTCCATCTCGCGGTTTGGGAGAAGGCAAAGAAGAAGCAGGAACCCATGAGTCGTTCGGCCTCTTCGTGTTTTCCCTTGAGTCTAGCTCTTGGGGTGCGCGGTTTATTTCTTCAGTCATTAGCCAACCTCCTGCTTTAATAGTTGTTCGGCATAATGTTCATTGCTAATTCCCAAACGCTTTGCGAGAGCAGCTTGAGTTTTCGTAAGCTCGACTTTGCGTGTCTTTGCACCGTTGTTCCTAGTGGGACTTGGCGCTACCACGGTGGTATTGCTGCGTTGGCGTTGCGGAGCGCTTCGTTCCTCCTGCACTTCCTCGACTACTTCAGCTTGTTCAAAGCCAGAATAATCAGGAAAACGCTGACGCATTCTTCGATCAACTTCAGCGTAATAACGCTGAGGGTCTCCTGCGGCAGTAATGCCTTCATGAAAAAGATTATCATGAATAGCTAAACCTACTGCTGTCATTTCTTTGTGTAGTGGATCAATCTGCCCATTTACAGGATTTGGTTGAAACCACGGATTCTCACTATTCCACTTCTGTTGCTGTGGACTTACCTGAACTCTCTGTTGAGGTTGAGGCTGCTTGGCAAGCTCTTCTTGCCTACGCTTTTGTTGTTGTAAGGTCTGTTTATACTTCTGTTCACGCTGCTCCATCTCGTTTATCTTAGCTGTTGCAGCAGCCAAAGCTTTTTGGCTTTGAACTAATTTGTCGGCATCGCCTTCCTCATGCGCTTTCTTCAGCTCTTTCTCAGCACTGTCTAGCTCCGCTTGCGCTTTGCCTTTGGTGCTTTCGATAATAGCGCCTTGACTGTTAGCCAACAGTGACTCGTACTCTTTAATCTTCTTCTGCTGAGCTTGAGCTACAGTTACCGCCTCATCACGCATACGCTGAGCTTCCCCAACCTTGCGCCTGTCTGAGTGGTTAATTGCCCTTAGCTGATTAATCCGCTTTTGGACACCTTTGCTGTAAGTCTTTAGCTCTTCGTCAGTGAATCCGTCATCAAACTTTACATGAGGCTCAGCAAGCTCCTTAGTTCTTTTGACGGGTTTCTTTTCATCAGGAGGCGTGTCATCAATAACTTCGACCTCCATTTGATTTTGCTCAGCCTCGTCAGAAGCTGGTTCAGCATTTCTGCTGTGCTGCGTCTTGACCCCAAAGAACTTATCTTCAGGTGACGTAGGGGGTTGAACCTCTGTTTCGGTTTCTGCTTCGCTCATACCTTCATCACTCCTCTAGGGTCTTCGACCACAGCTTCTACACTGTCGTCATTGATGAGCCTGAACTCTTTGCCATGCACCTTAAACCTTGTACCAGAGTATGATCTCATCATAATGAAATCACCCTCTTTGCAATAAGCGCCGCTAGGAAACCGTGACTTATCACTATAAGCGTCTGGGCCTAACTTGATAACAAAGCCAATTATGGAGCCTACCTCTTCCGCCGCAATAGTTTCTTGGGCTTTGAGAATACCTCCTTCACTGGCTGTTTCAGGTTCGGGAAGACCTATCAATATCTTGTACCCTTTCGGGTCAGGTAGTTGATGGGCTGCACGAGGTTCTGTTGCAGTATCGTCTTCTACAGATACCGTACTTACTTCTGCTAATGCTTCTGCCATTAGTTTTTCCTTGCACTGGAAGAGTGTCCAGAGTCACTGCACCGCTTTATGCGGAGATTAGTTATTCTCGATATGCTTGTTCAAATCGAGTAATTCTCTTTCAGCGATTGCGAGTCCTTCTATAATCCCGCAACACTTTGAATATTCTTCAAAAGTTCGACAACCCCCTCCACTTACATGGTCGGCTGTCTCGTTCATTATCGTTCGTATCTTCTGATTCAATACTTCTAACACGTTTTCTGATAAATGGTCACTCATCTCTCTCTCGATCATCAATCATTTCTTCGCGTGTAGTATCTCTCTTATCGATCATTTCTTCAATATCTCTTTCTCTTTCATCGATCATCAGTTCTTTAGCGATCTCCGTCCCAAGTTTAGCGCCCTCAATCTTATCTCTTGAGGCTATCTTCTTGGTCTCTAACTCTTCCTTGGTGTTAGTCTCTGCTATCTTCACGCCAAGCTTAGCGCCTTCGATCTTCTGCTCTGCTTTGAGCTTGTCTCTTTCAAGGTCATCTTTAGCAGCGGCCTTGGTGAGATCAGCTTGTATGCGAGCCATATCGGTAGCCGCTTTAGATTGAACTTTAGCCGCATCGATTTCCAGCTCGGCCTTTTGCAGTTGCAATACTGGGTCTTCAGCCTGAGCTGCCATCTGTTCAGCCTGAACCATTTGCTGGGCCTTTCCTGTTAACTGCTCAGCAGCAGGAGCCACCAACTGCGATAGCCTGTATTCAATATCTTCAGGCAGACTAGAATCCACTGGTGGTAATGGCACACCAAGCTCTTTCTCAATATCACGCCTGTACTGAAACGCCACATGTTCTGCAATGTGAGCAGCCAAGGCTGCCTGCTTCATCTCTGCATCAGGCGCAAGGTTCAACAGCTCGGCAATCTTCGGATCGTTCATCGCCGCTGTATGGGCCTCTATATGTGCCTGATGGTCTTGATAAATAAAAGCTTTGACTGGCTCACCAATCATCAGATTCATGTTCTCTGAGATAGGATCAGTCGGCTTCATGTCATCATCACTCGGAATGATCTTGCTTGCATCCCTGATGCCAAGAACTTCTAACATCTGACGGTGCAATAGCGGCAGGTTATACATCTGCGGCGCTTGAGAAGCTAACTGTAGCGCAGCCTGATACTGCATAATTCGTTGAGCCATTGTTCCAGCGTTGGGATCACTGACGGGAATAATATCTACCCTGTCATCAAAGTCTTCAGCGGTGATGGCATTCTCTTCAGTGTCGTAAGGATATTCGGTTGGGCCAAAATCAGCCACAATCTCGCACAGAATCTGTAACTCTTCCTTCATGGACGCATGAACACGAGCCTGAACCGCGCTGATTACCTTCATCTCGCGCTCAAGTAGCGCTAGGGTTGTACCCACTGGCGCTTCACCGTTAATATCCGCTGCTTTTACATCACCAGCAGAGGCAAATCGACGACCATCTTCCACAATCTCCTGTAACATTTGGTGAAGTACAGCAGATGGCTCTTTGTACGGTAAAAATGCAATGTTATCGCGGATAACACCGCCCGGAACGTCCACATCTCGGAATTCTCCCGGCATAATCGGGGAATCATCGCCCTTAATCCGCAATCCTCGCGCTTTTAAGCCGCCCGGAAGGTTAGCCAGCGTACCAGCGTCAACTAATTGACGTAATAACGAGGTAGCAGACTTGGTTAGGCCGCCAATCATGTGAACTAGACCGAATCCGTAGAATCCTAGACCCGGCAAATACTGATAATGGACAAAATGTTGACGCTTGAGCTTTAATTCATCCCCTTCTTTCCAGTTTCTGCGAATCGAAAGGATAATATTGGATGACTTGTCAACAGTAATGACGTAAGGCAGCCCAATATTCGTGGGTTCGCCGTTATCAAGGTCTTCAAACCCCGGCAAATCCACGTTAACCATCATCTCAAGTAACGTATGTCTATGATCTGCCTCATAATTTGGGTGATCGCCAGTCAATTTATTGTATTCAGCGCTTACTTCGCTGATATCTGGCTCTGGATCAGGTAACTGTACGTTGGCATAGAACCCACTTTGCTGCATTTTCAGCACATCGTTGGATTCCATCTTCATGACATGGGTAGCTCGCTCGGCTGTTTCCAGATCAGCGGCTCCATAGCTCACCACAAAGTCCTCAGCAGGGACAAACATGCTGCAAGCACGACCCAGATTGGGGTCGAAATAAACTTTTCTAAAAGCTGAACCTGCTATGGGTAGAGAAAATAAGAGTTTTTCTGTCTCAGTGCGGTATTCAGGCATCTTAACCGTCATCATGTAGTTAAGGTAATCCTGAACACGTTGGGCTTGTTTAACTTTTTCGTCTGTCAGTGCGCCAACGATAGACGTTTTCGCTGGGCCACTGGCAGGGAATATCTCCATAATGGTTTGAGACTGGAACCTGACAACGGCTTCACTCAGCAGCGGATGAAATACGCCACAGGCTCCGTCCCAAGGAGTCGTCCTATCTTCAAACCTCATGCCTAACAAGTCAAGACCTTTTATGTAAGAGGTCTCCCAGTCCTTACGACTGTTCTTGTCAGCGTTATAAAGATTCACAAGCTCACTACCGAGCCTGTCTAACTCGCCCTGCTCCATGAAATCAACGAGATTGGCATTATGGTCTGTAGGAATCTGCTCCTCAAAGTCCATACTGATTTCCATATCATCAGTGGAGATAGTCACCTCATCAGGGTTAACTATCTCTACTTCAATCTCATCAGCAGTCGGCAGAGCGCCGTTAGTGTATAAAGCTTTTTCAATAGCCACTAAGTGTTTTCCCTAAACTTCGTACCCTTGATTGCTGCACCTCGACCACGAGCCTGAACTGTTTTAGTTTTAGGTTCGCCCATATTCAGCTTCACACCAGTGGTCGCATAGGTTCTGCCACCAGTAGCCAGCTTCTTGCGGCCCTTGTCCATCGTGCCTACCGCTGCATACTTTCGGCGACCCATAGATTTCTCCATGCCTTCGCTTTCTTTTCTGCGGCTTGCCATTGTCTGACCACCTTTCTTCTTCTTAATCATCTTGCCTGTCAACACGTTCTCACCCATTGCCATGCGCTTATGCTGATTAATCTTGTCAGACAGTCCTGTCTTTTTCTTCGCTACTTTCTTGGCTGCCTTCTTCGGAGCCGCTTTTTTAGCGGCTGGCTTTTTCTTAGCTGTAGTCTTGCGGTTTCGCATTCCTAAAGACTCATCAAGCCTGTCATCGTAGCCTTGCTTCTTCTTAGCCTTACCGCCAGTCTTCATGCCCAGCCCTACTGCCTTGCGGCGTAGTCTGCCCATTTCATCACGAGCATCACGCTCTCTGGCTGAAACTCTTCTGATCTCATCTTTCTTGTCTCTGCGCTCGGTTGCGTCTTTGGGCCTTCTGGCTCTGACACGGCGCAACTCATCGGCTGCATCGTCCTGTCTGCCAATTACTCTAGCCTCTTCATCGCGTAGATTTCTACGCATTCCTCCGCCACCACGCATAGCTTTCATTTTTTTGACAGGGCCAGCTTTCTTAGCCATACCACCACCACGCATTACTCTTCGTTTAACTGGGCCTGCCTTCTTTGATCCGCGCATTGTAGTCTCCTGTAATATTCTTTACGGATTTTATACATTTCAGATACATCGTAGGTTTCAAAGTATCTGTCATAGTAACCGCGACTAACCAGCTTGTTAGACGCTTCCTCTAGTTTCGATAATCGTTGCACGAATATGAGGGCATATTCGGTCTCGGTTGTTCCCTCAAAAGTTCCGTCATCAATCAGCTCGTTAGCGTCCTGATAAGGATGGAATCCCATCACCCATAAGTCTTTGTCTTTAAAGACATTTTGAGAAATACACTTGTTGATTCTGTCCAGATAGTTATGGAAAGCATCTTCGTGTTCAATAAAATAAGTATCGACTACAATAACCAAGTCCTTGTTATCGTTAAAGTTTTTGAGTGTATCAAACACTAACTTATACGAATTCTCTTCCTTGAAGACAATCTCAACCTTATCTTCCTGCCATGCGGCCTGTGCGTAGGGACAGGGTGGTAGATTGTTAAAGTCAGGATTCGGTACTTCTAAAGCATGACGAGACCAGTCCCGTATTTCTTTTTTAATCGCTTCCATCTATACGCTCAATAACAGCTAGAGCATTAGCAAGGTTTAACACTGACTGAGCGTACTTCATAGCCTCGTCAGGACTAATAGCTTTTTCCGTTACTGCGGCTAGTGACTTTATTGCTGTTTCTATTTCATTCTTCATAGGGTTCTAACTCCTGTGATTTAATAATAATCTGCCTTGCGTGGCATGTGCTGTTCTTCCTCTTCATCTGATGACAGACTGAGAAAGCCGCCCTGCCTGAATCTGAGTAGTGCCTGAGTGGATGAGTCTACTAGGTCATCATGTTCCCCTGCGGGGAAGGCAGCAAATTCGCCCACTACGTCTTCGGCAAATCGGGTTTCAGGACACCACACCACTCCTGATGCGAACAAGTCAGCAACAGCGTTAACCCGCGCTATCTTGTCGTTACCCCTTGTTGGGGTGTATTCGGCAACAGGTATTCCCATTGCTCTTAGCTCAAAGATCAACGGCGTTCCCGCTGCCTTGGCTTCCACAATAAAAGCATCTGGCTTTGCCTCTATGTACATTTCGTAAGCTACCTTCTTCAGCTCAGGAAATTCCAGACGTTCTTTGTAGGCATCTAAAAGAATAATATTGGGTCGGGTTCGACCTTGGTCATCAGGCGCATAGAATACGCCCCATGTCGTACAGGCTGAGTAATCAGCCCTTTCGGTTTTAAGAAATGCCGTATCCCAAGACTGAATGACAAAGTCACACGGCGGCGGGTAATCCTCTTCCCAGATTTGCCACCACTCCTTCTTAACCAGCGCTCCCTCTTCTGCGGTAGGTTTTTGCTGATACTGCGAATTCCATTTGCTGGACGGCAATTCATTTCTGAGCGCATCCAGCTCCTTCAGGCTCCAGAACTCAGGCCACAAAGGATTGCCTGACGGCATAATGGCTGGAAACTCAATGACTTCCCACTCATCAACTCCCTCACGCTGAGTCGATGATTTTATAATCTTTCCGGTCAGATCACGCATGTGCCAGCGTGTCATGACGATAACTATTGCGCCTCCGGGCTGAAGACGTTGGCGAGGGCCGGATGTGTACCATTCATAAGTTTTGTCGAACACAGAGGGGTCAATGCTCTGTCCTTCCTGCTCACTATGAGGGTCATCAATAATGAGCAGGTCAGCACCCTTACCTGTTACAGCACCACCAACACCGATAGCGAAATACTCACCACCCTTGTTGGTACTCCATCGCCCAGCCGCTTTGGAGTCGGCCCTCAAAGCCAACTGGGGGAAAACCTTTTTGAAATCAGTATCATCGACCAAGTTACGCACTTTCCTGCCAAAGCCAACGGATAGCTCCGCTGTGTGCGCCGTCTGGATTATCTTCTTTTCAGGGTACTGCCCCAGAAACCATGCTGGGAGCAAATACGATGCAAACTCACTCTTGGTGTGTCGAGGCGGCATATTCACTATTAACCGCTTCAGCTCACCCTTGGCGATACGCTCAAACGCATCCGCCATAATCTTGTGATGCCGCCCCTCAATAAATGCAGGCCACATGTACTTCACGAAATCGATATAACTCTCTCGCGCCTTCTCTCTCTTCTTCGCTTCCTCCAGAGAAGTCAGCAAGTCCAGTATCTCTTTCTGCTGGTCTGGCGGTAACTGGTCTACAGTGGAAAGCAGAGAAGGATCAATTTTCACGCAGAGTATTCCCGATTAGTTTTACTTCTGTCGTAATATTACGTTACGTCATCTCCCTGCTGTTAATACCTAATCCCATCAAGGGATTCTCGTTAACTCACATTCGTAATATTTCGTAGACGTAACTATGAGAAGTATAGCAGAGTGTACCTCTTGACGAAGACATGTCAAGTGTTACAGAAGACGTTTTAATAAAAAGTCACGTTGTAGTTAAAGTCGTAGCTACGCAATAGTTATAGTTATAGTTACTTTCCAAAAATTTGCAAAAAATTTTTCGCCGATATTTCGATGGCACTTTCCTGTAAAAAAAAGGGTGAGACAAGTTACGAGTGACATGTGAAAAATGATGAATGTTGAAAAGTGAAGAATCGTTTGTGTGGAATGCTATGTATATATACACGGGTGGTAATCACGTTCGGGGGGGTGGCTATCATGGGATTTTCGATTTCGTAAAAAGTGACAACTGACGCTACTCGAAGTAAGTGTGACACCTGACGTAATGTGACATACGACCCCTTTCGCTAATGTGTGACACTCGACACCTACACGTTAATGTGTGACATCCGATTCCTCACTATCGACAAGTGCCAGTTGTGACAGTTTACGTTTGAGGTCACTAGCAATATCGTCACTTGATCGCTCGGTTACATCTTCGATTCTTGTCGTATACATTCCGCTCGTCTTAGCTAAGATTGAAAGTGATTGAACCTGTGTTGGTTCTAGATCGATCGTTCCAGTTATGTGATCTCGTAGGGTACGTGTTACCAAATCTTGGTTAGACACGTGACGAGCTATATTAAGATCACTCTTACGCTTGATAATCGAATCAACCGTACTCTTAACGTAATCCAACTTCATTAACTTGGAAGCGCTATTCCTAACGGTCTGAGAACTACCCTTACTATCGTATGCTTCACGATAGGCATCCGCTTGAGTTTTACCACTCGCGACCAGCTCGCAGAAGCGCCGCTGTTTACCAGTCAATTTATCAGTCATAACTTCACTCCCAAATTAAATGCGTGTCCTGAAAAGATTCAGCAAGTATATATCTCTTCTTGGTGACCTGTCACTGATAACCCCTCTCAGACGCTCTCAGAGAGCCGTGACAGAATTTTACTGTGACCCCTAACGCTAGTATTACTTAACAGAGAACGTTGCTTAGACAGATTTGTTACATATAACTTATTGATAACATTACATAAATTAAATTAGTTAAAAAATATGTGAAAAAAGACTAAATATTATTGTACTTGTGACGCTAAACAGTTTTATAATTGACTCATCGACAGCAAGGACGCT
>VTLG01006668.1_pt1 | contig 11816 bp, 16 predicted proteins | sample 4694571 | NCBI WGS metagenome assembly VTLG01 (sample SAMN12604809, study PRJNA352737) | marine metagenome | biome: ENVO:00000447; feature: ENVO:00000209|ENVO:00000569|ENVO:01000036; material: ENVO:00002151; isolation source: viral sequences binned using virsorter ... | reverse complement strand
ACATAAACATCTTAACTCTAAGAAAGAAGTTTTCTACATGAAGAATTCATTGAAGGAGGCAAAGAAAAAGTTGAGACTACATAAGTCTGTCAAGTCATTACAAGAAAATGAAAGTTCAATTAATAACACTGACACCTGACGCTGAAAAGAACATGGCATTTGTTGCCAGAGTATCTAACCCAAATAATCAAGGCAACGAAAACTTTTCTGGACTCTTGAAATATTGCATCAAGCATCAGCATTGGTCTGTGTTCGAGCAAGCACACATGACACTTGAGATTGAAACTACTCGTGCTATTGCAGCACAAATTCTACGACATCGTAGTTTCACATTCCAAGAGTTCTCTCAAAGATATGCACAGAGTAATGAGTTAGGTGAAATAGATTTACCAGAATTACGTAGACAAGATAGTAAGAATCGTCAGAATAGTATAGATGATCTTGATGTAAAGGTAGTTGATAAATTGAATCGTCAGATGATTACTCTCTTCAGTTCTGCTCAGAGTCTTTATAATCAGATGATTGAAGAAGGAGTGGCAAAAGAATGTGCAAGAATGGTCTTACCACTATGTACACCAACTCGGATATATATGACAGGATCGGTAAGATCTTGGATACATTATATCGACTTACGTTCAGCACATGGCACTCAGAAAGAGCATATGGAAATTGCTGAGTCATGTAAGGATATATTCAAAGAACAATTCCCTGTTGTATCTGAAGCACTTGAATGGTGAATCTATTTCTAGGACCAACACACGACTTGAGTTTCTTATATGATGATGAAGAAGCAGTAAGAGTCACACCGCAGGAGATTGCTACGTTCATCATGCAAGATGAGATTGTAGCAGTCTACAATGGTAGATCGGAAGCAGGTCCTAGAGCATTAGGAAATAGAAGTATATTATATGATCCAAGAGATAATTGTACAAAAGAGACAATCAATAAGGTAAAGAAGAGAGAGCGTTTCAGACCCTTTGCTGCTGCTGTATTGAAAGATCATTCAAATCAATGGTTTGATATGTCTGGACTGAATAGATCGCCTACAATGTCATATGCAGTCCATACAAGAGAAGACAAGAGAGAATTGATTCCCGGAGTGGTTCATATAGATGGCACATGTAGAGTTCAAACAGTTGAGCAAGATATACCACATTTGTATGAGGTTATAGAAGAGTTTTACAAATACACAAAGGTTCCTATGGTCTTGAATACATCATTCAATCTTGCAGGTCAACCTCTTGTCGAGACACCTCAAGATGCTATAGATACATGGAAGCAGTCTGATATTCATGTGCTGTGGTTTCCAGAGGCAAGAAGAATGTATAAGAGTTCATCATTAGGAGACTGACATGAGAATCTTAGGAGTAAATTTATCTAATAATGGTTCTATATGCCTTCTTGATGATGGGAAGATAGAATTATACTTAGAAGCAGAAAGATTATCAAGAAAGAAAAGAGATTTTGATTGCAGTAAACTTATTAAATTAGTAAAAGATGTAGATAAAATTGCTATAAGTGATGCTTGTTGGAATCGAAATAAGATGAAGACTATCATAACCACAAAGAATATTGCAACAATCAAAAAGAAGTTTCCAAATGCTGAGAGATATGACTTCAGAGACAGACATCATCTAACACATGCTGCATGTGGATTCTACAACTCAGAGTTTGAAGAAGCAGCAGTCATCGTTGTTGATTCAAGTGGGTCTAATTTTGAGGAAGGAGACGAATGTGAAACTATTTTTCATGTCAAACGGGGAAGGAGATTTCATTGGAAGACGTTGCATAAGAGATATAATAAAGAAGATGATCATGGTATCGGATTACAGTTTGATCTAGTTTCAGATAAATGTGGGTGGGGACCAGATGAAGCAGGAAAAGTTATGGGTCTTGCACCGTATGGAAAATATGTTGACGGACCATACTTACATTCAAATAATGAAAATGCTGCTGCCACCATTCAAAAGGACTGGGAAGATAGGGCAGTAGAATTAGTAAATATAGCAGCGAAAAAATGTAATAATATTGTTTTGACTGGTGGATGTTTTCTCAATGTTGTGGTAAACTATAAACTATTGAAGGAATTTCCTGATTTGAATTTTTATGTTGACCCCATCGCTTTCGATGGAGGAACTGCTATCGGATCAGCATATATACTTCACTTCAAACCCAAAATAAAATCTTTCTAGGAGATACTTTGCCCTCACTAAAACTACTTGATGTGCACACAACTATAGGTTGTAATTTGTCATGCAAAGGATGCAATCACTTTAGTAATTACTTTGCACCTAGTAGTAAATTAGATACTGATGCTTTATTAAGAGACATAGAGGTCATCTTACCAAGACTTGACCTTGGTAGGGTAAATGTTATAGGTGGTGAACCATTACTCAATCCAAGATGTGAGGAGATAGTCAACACATGTATATCAAGCACTAAGTCACTTGTTTATCTTTATACTAATGGATTACTTTTACATAAAAATGAGGACTGGATTAGAAAAGTATTAGAAAATCCAAGAGTATTTTTACGCATAAGTATTCACCTAAAGGAAGTAGAAGATATAATAAAGAAGTTCAATCATCCTAAAGTATTAGTGACCGTACATCACACTGGTCAAGATAGGTGGTTCAATTCTATAAAGAAGAGAGATAATAAGGTTTACCCTTACAATCATAACAGTATTACTAGAAGTTATAACGCTTGCTCTTGTCCTAATCCTCAATTATATAATGGCAAATTGTGGAAATGTCCTAATACTGCATATTTGAGAGAATTATTGTCAGTCACAGAACAGGAAGATGCAGATGAGTGGCAGGAATACATTGTAGATGGAGTGCCGGTTGATTGTTCTGATGAGGAGTTGACAAAGTTTTGTGATCAGAGTATACTACCTGAAAAAGTATGCAATATGTGCACCGCTAGACCACTACATTTCAGTGCTGCTATTCAAGAAAAGGTAAAACGTAAAGTTATTATTACCAAATAAATAATACACACCAAACAAAACTTATCATGCCAACATATCCTGTAAAAAATTTGAAGACTGGGGAAACTAAAGAGATTGTTATGTCCATGAAACAATATGATCAGTGGAGAAAGGACAATCCTGATTGGGATAAAGATTGGTCACAGGGTACAGGTGGAACTGTCAGTGCAGTTGGAGATGTATACAGTAAAACAGATGGTGGATGGAATGAAGTTCTCTCAAGAGTTGGGTCAATGCCCGGTTCAAAAGTAAAACCTCAGAAGACTACACATTTCTAATGCCTGCTAGAAAAAAGAAAACTTCCAATCAAGTTGGAGTAGGTATGACTGCTAAACAACTTAGAAGGAAAAAACCATACAATTCTGATATGATGATTCCGATCGAGGCATTGACCGAGAATCAGAAAAAATTATTCGCATCACTTGATGAGGGTAAAAATGTATATACATATGGGGTAGCAGGAACTGGTAAGACTTTTGTTATTTTATATCATGCCCTCAAGCAAGTCCTTGATCCTATAACACCATACAATAGAGTTGTTATAGTAAGATCTCTTGTATCCACAAGGGAGATTGGTTTCCTTCCCGGTGATCATGATGACAAGGCAGCATTATATCAGATACCATATAAAAATATGGTCAAGTATATGTTTGAGTTGCCTACTGATAGTGACTTTGAAATGTTATGGGGTAATCTCAAAACACAGGAGAGTGTGAAGTTTTGGTCAACTAGTTTTGTCAGAGGCACAACACTTGATGATTGTATAATGATTGTTGACGAGTGTCAGAACTTGAATTTTCATGAGTTAGATAGTATAATAACAAGAGTAGGAGAGAACTGTAAGATCCACTTCTGTGGTGACGCTGCACAAACCGACCTCGTAAAAACAAATGAGAAAAATGGTATCCTTGACTTTATGAAAATACTTTCAGCAATGCCTGAATTTGATTCTATTGAATTTGGTATTGAAGATATAGTAAGATCAGGATTAGTCAAGAGTTATATTCTCAACAAACTTGCAATGAGTATTGATGTTTAATCATGTAGAGTGTGATCTTCCTGCACTATCAAGGAAGACTATCGATGGTGTTCGATACTATTCGGTTGATGATAGACCGATGGTATCCATCACTTCTGTTACATCATACTGGAATCGTGAGATTTTTAAAAATTGGAGAGCAAGAGTTGGTGAGGAGGAAGCAAACAGAATTACCAAGAGAGCAACTAATCGTGGTACAAAAACTCATGAATTGATCGAACACTTCTTACTCAATAAGGAGGTTGTGCTAGACAATCCTAGCACCAAGATGTTATTCACTCAAGCAAAAAAAGAATTGAGAAATATAGATAACATCTATGCATTAGAAAAATCTTTATACAGTAGAGAGTTAGGGGTGGCAGGAACAGTTGATTGTATTGCAGAATACAAAGGAGAACTTGCGATCATTGATTTCAAAACTGCAGAGAAACCTAAACCCGTTGATTGGATTGAGAACTATTTTGTACAAGCAGCAGCATATGCTTGTATGTTCTATGAGATTACAGATATACCTGTCAAGAAACTTGTCATTCTTATGACATGTACCAACGGAGAGGTGAAAGTTTACGAAGAGTATGATAAAATGAAGTATATGAAAAAACTTGTACAGTACATTCAATTATTTGTCGAGGAGAAACTAAATGAAATCCAAAAATGAAGTCAAAGAGATGCTCAAAAAGAACTTCTTATGTTCAGAGAAGTTTGCTATAGAGATCGAGAAACTTGTCAAGGAGAATGAGTCGATGAATTATATTGAGGCAATCTGCCACTATTGTGAAGAGAATCATATTGAGATTGATAATGTGAACAAACTTATATCTAAACCACTGAAGGAAAAACTGAAGTGTAATGCTATCAATCTAAACTATCTAAAAAGAACTTCTAAAGCAAAATTCTCTATTTGAGATGAACTGTATTGGTATAGGTGGTGCTCGTCATGATACAAGTATCGCTGCATTGATTGATGGAGAGTTCAAGTATAGAAAAAGTGAACGTGCCCTTGGAATCAAACATCATAAAGCAGATGATAATTGGTTCAAATCTGTACTAGATGAGTGGGGTATAGATGAAAAAGATTCAAAGATTGTATATACTGACTCAGGAAGAAAAAGATTTGGTAAAAGAATAAGGAAACCATATGATGATGAAGACTATATTGTAGAAGGAGATCGAATTTGTATCGATCATCACACTGCACACATATATTCTGCCCTATCAGATTGTTCACAGCATGCTGCCTTTGATGGTTGGGGATCAGGTAGGAACACTGGTCTCACAGTAACATCTGACGGTCAGAAAAGATATAAAGATTTGTCTGTTGGTAAATTCTTATCATATGTAGGATACGCCATGGATTTCAAAGGTATGGAGGTAGACTTTCCCGGCAAGGTCATGGGTCTACAGGCATACGGTACACCTGACTTAGATTTAGCAAGACAAATCAATCAAGATAATATTCTTGATCTCTGTGGTGAGTGGATGCTTAGAGGTGTTGACAGTAAAGATTCAAAATTCCAAGACTTCGTGGCAACTGTACATAAGGCATGCGAACTAATTCAATTAGAGCACTTCAAGGTATTCGATTCAAGTAAAAAGATTTCTTGTTCCGGTGGTGTAATGTTGAACACAGTTATCAACACCGAACTAAGAAAGACTTATGATATAGAAATAATACCTCATGTATATGATGGTGGTCTAAGTGTGGGTGCACTCAGATATGCTGTAGGACATAACTTTGACATGGGTAACTTTCCATACTGTCAAGACGACTACGCTCCAGAGGAAGCACATGATGATACAATAGAAAAAGCAGCAGAACTTTTAGCACAAGGTAAAATCATCGGGTGGTATCAGGGACATGGTGAGATAGGACCTAGAGCATTGGGTAATAGAAGTATACTTATGAATCCTATGATCAAAAATGGTAAAGATATTTTGAACTCCCGTGTCAAAAAAAGAGAATGGTGGAGACCATTTGGAGCATCAGTATTGAAGGAGAAAGCAGGAGAATATTTTGACATTGAGGACTCTCCATACATGCTATACAATGCGAAGGTAAAACAATCTGGACTTGACCCCATCACTCACGTTGATGGCACATGCAGACACCAAACAGTAACATATCAATCGAACCCTATATACTACAAATTAATTAGTGCTTTTGAAAAGAAAACTGGTTGTCCTATTCTTCTCAATACATCTTTGAATATTGGTGGCAAACCAATCGCAGGGAGACCAGAGGATGCAGATGTTCCGGGTCTTGATGCATTGTTCGTAGGTAATCTATCATGAGTGTATTCTGCACATATCCTTGGAAACAATTGTTTAGTGATTCTTATGGTGTCTACATGCCATGCTGTATGGCAACTGTAGATCATCCTCATAATGGATGTTGGCATGGTGCAAAGTCAGATTTCCCTGCACCAAAAGTAAATGAAGTATCGCCCTCTGAATTTTTCTATTCAGATTATATGAAACAATTGAGATCTGATATGAGAGGTGGTAAAACAACTCCTCTTATCAATAAGGTCTGTGCAAATTGTATCAATGAAGAGAAAGAAGGCAGAAGAGGATTGAGAAATCCTCAACAGAATGAACCACTAGGAAGAGTCATAGAAGTAAAGTTGAGATTGTTTGGTAACGCATGCAATCTGTCATGTTACATGTGTAGGATAAAAGATTCTAGTTCAAGAATAAAACAGACTGAAAAATTAATGGAAATTGATCCTGAGTTTGGTGAGATGCTTGAATATGATAAGTTACTTGATGAAATGAAACATGGTGGCATGAATTATAATGTCACAGAAGATATAAAAAAATTAGCACCCAGAATACAAAAGATATACATCATTGGTGGTGAACCATTTATCATGCCTAGACATTATGAAGTCTTGAATGCTCTAATAGAAATTGATCAGGCAAAAAATATTATTCTAAAGTATCATACAAACCTCACAAAACTAGAGTGGGAGGGGAATCATATATTTGATTATATAAAAAAATTCAAGGGATGTGATATCAACTGGTCTTTAGAAGCGTTAGGAGAGCAGAATGATTACATAAGATTTGGATCAGATTGGGAATCAAACTTAGAAAATTATCATAAGATAAAAAAACATGCAAAGGTTTGGGCAAATGTATGTGCCTCATCTTTATCAATCTTGTCTCTTCATAAGACTATAGAATGGATGAAAAATGAGGGTCTTGGTTACTCAATTAATAATATTCAAGAACCTAGACCATGTAGGATTGATTCACTTCATCCAAAAATAAGAGAGAAACTTCTACCCATTTATAGAAATACAACACTAGAGAGTGCTCTATCAGCAAAAATAGAAAACTGGGAAGAGAGATGGGAGGAATTGTTGAAATATCTCAGGGCACTTGACGAAGTGAATAAAACAGACTACACTAAGGTATTCCCAGAACTTGTAATGTAATTATGAAAGTTGGTATTGTTGGGCATGGTCAAGTTGGTCAAGCAGTAGCAAAATTATATTCTGAAACAGACACTTCAAAGTCTTGGTTTAGTTTCGATAAGATTCTTATCTATGATCCTTATCAGGGTATGATGGATGACATATCTGACGTTGATATATTAAATGTTTGTATACCATACAGTAAAGATTTCGTATCAGTTGTAAAAGATTTACCAACTCCAAATTGGTATACAGTTATACATTCTACTGTTCCTGTGGGAACAACAGAACAATTAGGACATAAATTTTTACATTCACCTGTAAGAGGAGTGCATCCAAATCTTTATGAAGGTTTGAAAACCTTTGTAAAATTTATTGGCGGTGACGAACAACTCGCTCAAGCATACTCAGGACATCTGAAAACTTTAGGAATAGAAACTCATATATGTAAAGATGCTAAGACAACAGAACTTTCAAAGTTAGCAGACACTACCTATTATGGATTGTGTATTGCATTCACATCTGACATGAAAAAATTATGTGATGAACATAATTTAGATTTCATGGAGGTAATGACGAGATATAATAACACATACAATGAAGGTTATAAAAAGTTGGGAAAACCTAATGTTGTGAGACCTGTTCTCTACCCCACTGATAAGATAGGTGGACATTGTGTGATTCCTAATGCTAAATTATTACCGAGAACAAAATTGATTGATGGAATATTAGATTATGAGTGACTTTACCCTTCAAGAGTACAGAAAAATTATCAAACATCATAAGCATAGGGTATGCGATTTCTATGATTCGTTGAAGAGAGATCAGTGGACTGTGATCAGACATGATGTGGAGTTTGTCCCGAACAGAGCATTTGAGTTAGCAAAGATCGAAAAATTCTATGGCGTTTCTGCAAGTTATGTCTTTCAAGTAAGATCAAATGCATACAATATATTCTCTGCTCGAAACAAACATCTAATAAAAAATCTTAGAATACTTGGTGCAAAGATAGGACTACATGTTTACGTAGGTGACGTATGGGATTGGAGATCATTAGAAAAAGAAATCCAATCACAAAGAAGAATTTTTGAAGATGGTCTAGAGATGCATTGTGATAGATTTAGTTTTCATAGACCACCTGATTGGGTGTTAGAAAATAGAGCAGATTTTATTGGTGGTATGTTGAATATGTACGGACCTAGTTTCTTTGAGTATCACCGTTTACCAATTCATATTAGGTACATCGCTGACAGTAAACATCAGTGGAATTATGGAGATCCTTATATCAATCATGAAAGGATACAACTAAACATGCATGTTGATGAGTGGTCTGATAAAGAAACAAGTCATTGGGATAATATCAAGGAGGAACATGCAGAAGAATTTATTAATACAATATATACTGAATGTACTCATTACAAATGAACTGTGTTACCTGCTTGAAGATAGGGAAAAAATATCCCTCAATCTATGTCAACAAATTATATAATGCTATAAGGAAACAATGTGATCTTGATTTCATTTGTTTTACAGATGATCCATCTGGCATAGATCCAGATGTAATTGTATATGACATGCAACCTTGGGTAAAAGATCCATCTAAGTGGCAAGACCCTGATAAAATGAAGGTGGGTATACAATCTTGGTGGCCAGCATGGAATAAACTAGAATTATTTGCCCGTGAAGAATTAGATAAGTATGACAAGAAAATATTTTTTGATCTTGATGTAATCATTCAAGGTGACATCACACCCATATTAGATTTTGAAACTAATTTTGCACTTACACCTTGCAAATGGAAGTCACCTGAGTGGGTGAAGAGAAATCATACAGATAGGGTACCTGCTTTTTCATTCAATTCAGATTGTGTTGTGTGGAAGGACATCAAGTACATTTACGAACAATATACTCGGAGTATAATAGACTATTATGGAGATGAGATGCCGGGATGGAAAAAACATGTTAGAATGTATAAAGGAATAGATCCCTATCTAAATCAAAATCATTTTTCTGATTTAGAATTCCTACCAGATGTTTTTTATTCTTATAGAGAGGGGTCTAAACCAGAACACTACTGGGAAAATAATATGATACCATATCTAAAATTTCAACCAGAGTATGCTATTTGTTCATTCCATCAAGACCCTGCAGTCCACGAATTAGATTCTGATCACGTTCTATACAAGATTTGGAATGAGGCAGTTTACTAGATTTCATAAAGAAAATTTTGGTTCTGTTTCTACTTCAGACAAACCAACTTTTAGGACAGTCAATGTACACGCTCACAATGGATGCAATTTAGCATGTAAGGGATGTAATCATAATAGTAGTGTGCTTGGAGTTGGAAGTTCAGTCAACGTTGATCAGATGATCAATGATTTGGAAAGTATTCTTCCAAGAATACACATCTGGAGTCACATAAGTTTGTTAGGTGGTGAACCATTACTAGAACCACGATGCGAAGAGATTCTTTCAAAGATAGAAGAGTTGGTGGATTGTAGAATCAAATTATTCTCTAATGCAATCCTACTTCATAAGAATCATGATTGGATCATAGAACATATGAGACGTGGCACTATTCTTAGATTGAGTATGCATATCAGTCCCTTTGTCAGCAGTAGGGGTAAATTCAATTACAAGAATGTGCATGATTTTATTGAGTATGCCGAGGATAAAGTTGATCTTGACTCTACATTGGAGATCAGTGAACCTTGGAACGAAAAGTGGTTTGATATGTTAAGATGGGAGGATAATAAGTTTCATCCTCACGAAGATAATGATTTAGAAAGTAGTTGGAATCACTGTACATGTCCTCAAATGCAAATATATAATGGACATCTATGGAAGTGTGCTAGTATAGCTTATCTAAGAGAAACACTTCAATCTACACAGCAGATAGATGATTCTGAATGGCAGAAGTATCTAAAGTATAAACCTACTCGTGTAGATGCTCCCATCGAAGACATCTATGAGATGGCAGATGGTCAAAACAAATCACATTCTATCTGTAATATGTGCCCTGCAAATCCAAAATGGTTCAGAGCACACAGACAACTAACGAATGTGAAAAATGTTGTACCTCAGAGCAAAATTGACTTTTAGTTCCAAAAATACCGGAAAAAAAATCCCGGCAAAAATTTACACCATAGGTTTTTATGCTAAAGTCTAGATTATCAATGACACCTTTCGATACCTATAAAATATATCTTGCGATGAAGAGTCACTTCACCAGAGAAAAGTATGATTACTTTCAGTATGGTGGTAAGACTAATGCTAGTTTAGATTCATTTTATAAGAGAAAGGATAGATATTTTTTTGAAAAAACATCTAGAAAGTATCCTGATGAAGAGGTCAAACAATTTTTTGTTGCTAATTTTGTAGAGTCATCTGATCCTCAGAGTCTTTGGATAGGAACGATCGCTAGGACAGGTGACACAACCTATTCAGCATGGCAGAAGAGACAGCAGAGTTTATACTATAAGTTTACTCAAGAGATAGATGAATTATGCAAGGTGCCTTTTGCAGAGTGGTTTACAGGCAAAGGTCACCCACACATACTCAAGTGCCATCTAAGAGATGAGTTGAGTATTGAGAACATGATAATTTTAGATAAGGTGTTTGGATATAAGAAAAACTTTGATAAGACATTGACTGACCCTGTATGGGAGAAAATTAGTATGAAAATGCATAAGTATTCACCGTTTCTAAATATTGATATATTTAAATACAAAACTTACCTAAAGGAACAACTGTATGAGTAAATTCTTCAGATCACAGATCATTCAAGAAGAAATGCAGGATATATTTGAGACACAGAAAGACCTTTATGCAGTCATCATGAGATTTCCTATGATGACTGTCGAAGAGCAGAGAGATCATATGAAAAAACTTATATCACTTATTGATAAGCAAGAAGTTATGTGGACAAGGTTATCACTATCAGATGACCCTGAAGCAAAAGAAATGAAAGATAAAATTCAGATGACTTCTGCTGCTATGGGATTCAAAAACGTTAATATGAACACAATTTTTAATAATATGAGACAGACACTGGAGAATTTGTCTGACAAATTACATACATAATACTAATATTACACATTAGTACATGTTATCTACAGCATACCGTCTACGGTTAGTGGACATCTGCAAATCGATTGCAGCAGGAACCGAAGTAGGAATTGAAGATATGATTTGGGCAGAAAAATTGGCAAAAGCAAACACATCAGCAAGAGGTATGCTCGCTTCAGCAAGAAGGTTGAGTAGAAATGAGGACGAAGCGTCTTTTCTTAAGTACTTGAATATTGGAGACCCTGATTCAAGGAGACACAAGAGGGGTTTCACAGATGCAGGGGATATAGCAGATTGG
>VTLG01003821.1_pt1 | contig 11817 bp, 7 predicted proteins | sample 4694571 | NCBI WGS metagenome assembly VTLG01 (sample SAMN12604809, study PRJNA352737) | marine metagenome | biome: ENVO:00000447; feature: ENVO:00000209|ENVO:00000569|ENVO:01000036; material: ENVO:00002151; isolation source: viral sequences binned using virsorter ... | reverse complement strand
AGTAGAAATCTAAATATCCTTGTGCCTGATGCGTCAGATACCACTTGAGAGAAAGGATTGAAACGAAGTTAGTTACTCAAATTTGTAAACATTAATCAAGGAGTTTTCCTATGGCTAACGCCACAGTCTCACGTCTTGGTTTGGTTAATAATTCTGGTACAGAATTTGATGCTCTTTTTCTGAAAGTATTTTCAGGAGAGGTGCTAACAGCTTTTGCCAGAAATAACATCTTTAACGAGCAACTTCATTCAGTTCGTACTATCACAAGTGGTAAGTCAGCACAGTTTCCAGTATTAGGAACTGCTACTGCTGCATACCATACAGTAGGAACTCCTCTTGTTGGTGCTAACCAAATCAAGGCAAACGAAAAGATTATCAACATTGATGATCTTCTAATTGCACAGAGTTTCATTGCGAACATTGATGAACTCAAGAATCATTATGACGTAAGAGCTACTTACGCTGATGAATTAGGTAAGGCTCTAGCTCGTACATACGATCAAAACGTAGCCAAGCAAATAGCTAATGCGAGTCGTGCTTCTACTAACCTTAGTGGTGGTAATGGTGGTCTTGTATTAACACTTGCTAATGGTAATACAGCTTCAGCAAACGTCACAGGTGATGAGATAGCAGCAGCTATCTATGACATTGCACAGACATTTGATGAAAGAGACATTCCTCCAACAGATCGTTTCTGTGTACTACCACCTGCTGAGTACTACAAACTTGCTGAGTCTGCTACAAGAACTGTAGACGTTGACTTTAACCCACAGGGTAATGGTTCGTTTGCTTCTGGTAAGGTACAACAAGTCGCTGGTATCCCTGTGATGATGAGCAACAACGTACCTCAGAGTAATGTAGGATCTAACCCAAGTGGTGCTAATAACACTTACTCAGGTGACGATAGTAAAACTATTGGTCTTGTCTTCCACAAGTCTGCTGTTGGTACAGTAAAACTTATGGATATGACAACTGAGATCTCTGGTTCAGATTATGGCATAATGTATCAAGGAACCTTAATGGTTGCTAAGTATGCGTTAGGTCATGGCATCTTAAGACCAGAATGTGCAGCTACTATTAAGCTATCTGCTTCTTAATTTCAATTTTTAGGGTATCTTATTATTAGATACCCTTTTTTTATACCCATGTATCATTCAAAGAAGAAAAAAAAGAAAGGTGGAAGAGACTCACTTAAGATTAAAAAGAAAGGTTACTAATTATGTTTGGCAAGAATAAAAAGAAAAAAGGTATTCTTGGTCTAGAAGGTCAAGCTTATGTTGATGCCTACAATCAAAAGATGAACGATACAGGTAAAACAACGCTTGCTGAAAAAGCTAGGTTCGTAAAAGAAACAGCTAAAATTAGAAACAAACTTATTGAACAAGGAGGTATGTAATGGCTGTAGCTGCAACCACAGAACTTGCGTGTATCAATATAATGCTTGCTGCTATAGGTGAAGCACCTATAAATAGTCTTGTTGGTACTCTTCCTGTTGATGCTCGTATTGCTCAATCAACCCTTACTGAAGTAAACAAAAGTGTGCAATCAGAAGGCTGGTCTTTTAATACAGAAATTGATGTAACCCTTACAAGAGATGGGTCTAATCAAATAAATATTCCTACAAATGTTTTGAGAGTAGATGCTAATATTCATCAACACCCAACCATTGACCCTATACAACGTGGTTCTAAATTATACGATAGACAAAATAATAAGTTTGAATTTGATGAAGACTTAATTTGTACTGTTGTTTACTTTAGAGATTTTGATGAAATACCAGAACCAGCTAGGCACTATATAAATATACAAGCTGCAAGAAAGTTTGTTGACAGACTTGTAAGTGACCAAGCATTAAGAACATATACACAACAAGATGAACAAAGAGCTAGGGCAATATTAATGGAGACTGATTTAGCAAATGGAGATCACAACATACTAAGAGGAGATCCTTCTCTTACCAATATCTTTGATACTTACAATCCTTCTAGTGCTTTAATTAGATAACTATGGCTGTTATTTCAAGAGCTATACCTACATTATTAAGAGGTATATCGCAGTCTTCTGATGCTTTGAAGCAAGCAGATCACGCTGATATACAAGATAACGCTGATAGCAACCCTGTTCTTGGTCTTACAAAAAGGTCTGGATCGCAATTTCTAGCTGGAATTAGCAACTCTACTCTTGGTAATGTTCACATACAAACTATAAACAGAGATGCAAATGAACAGTATGTAGCAATATTTAGTAATGGTAATGTAAAAGTTTTTGAATTAGATGGTACAGAAAAAACAGTAAACAAACCAGATGGCACGAACTATTTAAATACATCAAATCCTAGAAGTGTAATGAAGACAGTAACTATTGCTGACTTTACTTTTGTTGTTAATACAAGCATTACACCTGCTATGGACTCAGCAGTATCAAATAGTGCTAGTAATATTACACAAGCAATAGTATTTATAAATCAAGCAACAGCTAAAACAACTTATTCCGTAACTGTAGATGGTGTAACAGTAACAGATGACACTACTGGCAATGATCCTCTTTCAACTACAACAGTCGCTACTGATCTTACTAATGGTTTGAACTCTGGTCTTACAGGTTTTACGATTGCTAGGAATGGTCCTGTTATACATATCAAAAAGAATGATGGTAGTAATTTTTCAATAGACGGTAATGACTCTCAAGGTAATACTAAAATGACAGTCATAAAAGATACAGTACAGCAATTTACTGATCTTCCAAACGTATCACCTAATGGTTATGTAGTAGAAATTGTTGGTGATGAAGGTACAGATTTTGATAATTATTACGTCAAATTTACGACAAATAATGGTAATGCTTTTGAAGAAGGTCAATGGTCAGAAACAGTAGAAGCTGGCATACCTTTTAAATTTAATTACGATACAATGCCACACGTTCTTATACGTCAAGCTGATGGTAATTTTAGATTTGCAAGAGTAGATGGAGATACATATACAATATCTGGAACTGATTTTACACTACCTAAATGGGGTGAACGTATTGTTGGTGATTTAGTGTCAGCACCAGATCCTTCTTTTATCGGTAATAAAATTAATAATGTATTTTTCTTTAGAAACAGGCTTGGTTTTTTAGCAGGTGATAATGTAATTCTTTCAACAGTATCAGATTTTTTTAATTTCTTTCCAGAAACAGTTATATCAGTTTTAGATACAGAACCTATAGACGTAGCTGCATCTCATACAAAAGTTGCGATATTAAAACACGCAGTAACTATGGGAGAAAAACTCATATTATTTTCTGAACAAACGCAATTTGTATTATCAAGTTCAGCAGATAACCTTACACCTTCAACAGCTAACGTACTTGTACAAACTGAGTTTGAGAGTAACGCAGCAGCACAGCCTGTAGGTTCTGGTTCTTCTATTTATTTCTTAACTAAAAAAGGTTCTTTTGCAGGTATTAGAGAATATATTATTGCAGGTAATCAACAGATCCAAGACGCTGCAAACACAACTATCCATGTACCAAGATTAATACCAAGTGGCATTTTTAAAATGGCAGTATCAAACAACCAAGATATTCTTGTTTTGCTTGGCACAGAAAACCCAAACAAGTTATATGTAAATAGATGGTTATATGGTGAAGGGTTTAGTAAAGCTTTAAACGCTTGGTTTACTTACACAATAAATAGTAATAGGTCTATTTTAAATATTGATTTTATTGGTACTGATTTAATAATGGTTGTAGAAGAAGCTAATAAAGTAACACTAGAAAAAATACCGTTTGAAACTAACTTTAGAGAACCTAATGCAGAGTTTGAATATCATTTAGACCATAAAGTGACTGAAGCTACTAGCGGTGTATCTGTTGCTTATAACTCTGCTACTGGTATTTCTACATTTACAGTTCCTTATAGGTTAAGAGCCAACATGAATGTAGTTGGCAGATATCTTGCTAGTAATGAAACAAGCACTTTTGTAGATGCTCAAGGCAATACAAAAACTCTTGTATCAGGACAAGCACTAACGACTACTAATGCAACTGATGGTTCTACTTCTACCATTACAGCAACAGGTGATTTTAGAAATAGTAAATTTATTATTGGTGAACCTTATGAAATGCACTACAGGTTTAGTCAACAAAGATTAACTCAAGGTGGTGGAGGTGCTACTGAACTTATAAGTGGTCGATTACAAATACATCATTTTTATATTAAGTATGAAGACTCTGGTTTCTTTCAAGTAGAAGTGACACCTGAGAATAGAGACACATCTCTACATAAATTTACTGGTCGTTTGCTTGGTGCTGCTTCTGCTTCTATTGGTCAAATTAATTTAGACACAGGTACATTTAAAGTGCCTATTATGAGCAAGTCAGATAGAGTAGATATAGATATAAAAAACAATACATTCTTGCCTACATTGTTAGCTAGTGCAGAGTATGAAGGGGTATTTCACATGAGGAGTAGAAGAACTTAGTGGGATATTTAAGAAAATCAAAACTATCTGATCTTAATTATGTATGTCAAAACATGAGACAAATGGATAGATTAGAAGGTTTATATCAGACAGGGAAAGATGCTGAAGATGCTTTACGCTTATCTTATTTATTTGGTGAAAAAGTTTTAACAATAGCTGGTGACGAAGATCAACCTATGGGCTTATGTGGAGTAATAAAAGGTGGTTGTATATTTATGATTTGTACTGATGAATTATTTTCTAATAAAAAATATAAAATACAACTAATAAGAAAAGGTAGAAAATGGGTAGACAGTTTGTTGAAATCTTATAAACTCCTATATAATTTTGTATATGCAGAGAATCATACTGCTATAAAGTGGTTAGAAGCTCTCGGTTTTGTTTTTATAAAGTATCACGAAAAGTATGGACAACATGAAAAACCATTTTATGAATTTCTGAGGATAGCCTAAATGTGTTCAATTCCAGCAGCTATTAGTGGAGGTTTAAATCTTTTTCAAGGTCTTGCCATGCAAGGTGCTGCAAAAGATACAGCCAAACAAACTTATCAACAAGAAGTAGAAGGTACACAATCAGCAGAAGACAACAAAAGAAACAAACAATTAGCATTATCTGAAGGTAAACAAGAAAAGAAAGCTGCTGCTAGACAAGATAAATTTGCTAAAAGAATAGATGCGTTAGTAGCGACTAAAGCTTTATTAGCAAAAGGACAGGCTGGTAATACCACAAATTTATTAGTAATGGATCAAATAAGACAAGGTGCGAACTACAATGAAAAAATAAGACAAAGCATTGAATCTATGGACAGACAATATTTGTTTGATATAAAATCAACTGAAGCAGAATATCAAGGTATTAGAAATAGATTAAGAAGTAATACTATTAATGCTTACAATGCAATACCTTCAACAGGTTCGATTCTTTTAGGTGCTGTTGGAAGTGCTTTTAATACTGAAGTTAGTAGACCAGAGGGAGCTTTTAGTTAATTATGGGTTCAAGTTTTCTTAGTACATCAGGCGAAAGTTTTAGAAAACCAGTTAATACTTTTGTGCAGCCTGTTACTGCTACACGAAAAAGTAGCTTGGCAGATTTAGCAGAAATTTTAGAAACTATTAATCCAGTATTAACAAAATTTGCAGTTAAAAAAGATGATGAAAGAAATCAAAGAAAATTGGTAGAAGGTCAACAATTTATATTGCAAGCAGATGATGAAGAATTAAAAAATGCAATGAAAATAATAAATGAAAGAGATGGTAGTAGAGCTAAAAAAGATTTTTTAGGTAATAATAGATTTTTTCAGATAGGTGCAGAAAGGCAAATAGCAATTAATTTAGGTAATGCTGCTGAATTAAATACAGAAAAGTTTTTTAAAAATTACACAGTTGAAGTACCAAACAAATCTGGTGGTGTTGATTATGTACCTTTATCAGACTTTGATGTAAACTCTGCTGTTTTTGATAAAGCACTATCAGACTTTAATAGAACGTCATTAATAAATACAAAAGGAATAAGACCAGCAATTTTAAATGAATATTTTTTACCAAAACAAAATGCAGCTTTAAAAAAAGTTTTTGATAGGCAGGTTAGTAATTCAGCAGATAAGAATATAGCTAAATATTCAAATATACTTTCATCAACTTCTTTGCAGAATTTTCGTAATATAAAACAATACGATAAAAATATTGAATTAAATATTATTGATAATGATGGATTTATAACTGGTTATGACCATGCTGTAAATTTAACGCAAGAAGATATAAATTATGCTGTTTCATTAGGTTTATCAGAGGTTGTTTCTCCTACAGCTTTAGTAGAAACAATTAAAAAAAATGCTTACACAATATTAAATGAGTTTAAAGAAGGCAATATATCTTGGGTTGAAGCACAGGAAGAATTAGATGATTATATAGATTTTATGAGTAATTTAAAAGTAGGACCAAAAGGTAGAACTAAAGAAGGAGTAGAGGTACAAAAAACATTAGGAGAATTTTTAGAAAAAGATGATGCAATTTTAAATTTAAAAAAAGATATATATAAATCCTTTAAAGACGCTAATAAAGAAGAACAGGATTTTGTTGAACAAGAAAACAAAATAGACATACAAAATACTTTAAGTAGTATGGATTGGTCTTCTACTGATACTAAAACATATAAAAGTAATGTTGCTACTCTTAAATCTTTAATAAAGAAACACCCAAACCTTAGAGAATTTATTGTTCAAGAATATGATTTAAGAAATGATAATGTAGATCTTTGGTGGGATAAATTTACAAGAGATTACAACAATGGCAAGTTTGGAGATAAAGCAAAAGCAAGAGCAAGAATAGATAGTTTTATGGCTTTATTAGGTTCAACTGCAAGTGATGACGATAGGACAAGATACAAACAAGCTTTAAATCTTATTAATAAAGAAAGCTCACAAGGAGTTTTTAAAGCACACCCAGAATTTCAAAGATATTTAGACTTTGGTAAGAAAGCATTAAGAGAACAAAACAGTTCTGGAATAGTAATAGTCAAAGCACAATTTGAACAACCATTTTTTGACTTAACAGAATACTATAGAAACCAAATAGATATATGGGCTAGTGCGACTTATGCAAATCCAGCAGACAAAGCAAAAGCAAAACAAGCAATAATAGAAGAATATTTAGGAGAGATAAGAGCTATTGGTAATGGTAATTATGTTTATAAAAATCCTGTTAATGAAATCTTTAAAGAGGGTGATACATATTTAAAAAAATCAAGTATCAACAACAACAAGGTAAATCAATTTAAAGGATTAGCAGAAGGTGGACCTGTTAAAAAAGATAAGCCTGTAATTGTAGGTGAAGAAGGACCAGAAATACTTGTACCTAAAACTGATGGTTTAGTTATACCTAATGACGTTTTAGAAAATACAACACAAATAGTAAATGATGTTGTTCAATCAATGAATGGTGTTGATGAAGAGCCAGAGAAAATAACTATTGTAGGAGAAGAAGAAACAAATGGTATAAAAAGATTTGAAGCTAACTTTCCAATCTTTTACAAATTAGCAAAAGAAGCAGGTCATAAGTTCCCAGAGGTTACAGCAGCACAAGCCATGTTAGAAACAAGCAATGGTGCTGATCCTTCTGCTGTAAATAACTATCTTGGTTTGAAAGCTACCAAGAGTGAAACTAAACGTGGCGAGTCAACTTTACAAAATACAACAGAAAATGAAGGCGGTAAAGTTATTTATATTCAAGATAATTTTAAAAACTTTGACAGTTTGATAGATATGATGAATCAATATAAGACAGAATGGAATGATGACTTTATGGATAGAAAAGGTATTGTTAATGTAGATACTGCGGAAGAAGCAGCAAGGTTGTTACAAGCAAATGTCTTTGCAACTGATCCTGATTATGCTGATAAAATTATTCAGATAATCAAAGATGCAAAACGTAATCCTCCATTATTTTAAAGATGACAAGTTCAACTCCAAACTTAGGTTTTCAAGAAGAAGACGTTACTGAAGATATAGGATTTACTGAAGAACCAACTACTGATATAGGTACAGACAATACTATTGCTGATACAACAACAGTAAATCAACAAGAACCAGAATTTGAGTTTACTAATTATTTTGATAATAAAAAAATATTTAATATGAATAAAAGCTGGTTAGATTGGGATACAGAGTACGATTTTAGTGATTATACAAATACTTTCTTACAGGAAGGAGATGAAGAGTTTGATTTATATGCAGAACCAAATGACAAGACAAGAAGCATATTTAGCAAGGTTATAGATTTTTCTAGCGGAGAAGATACTGCTCCAAGTCTTGAAGCACGTTTAAGATTTTTAAGTGTTTATGATTTTATAAAAGGTAATCAGTTTTCTAACTTAGGTTTTAATAATAAACCAATCAAAGGTTTAAGAGATAGACAGCAGTTCTTTAAGTTAATAAAACAAGAAACAGGTTTTACAGGTGAAGAGTTTTTAGGAAACAAGATACCTAGAGAAAAAATAGAAAGCGAAGAGTTCCAAAAGGGTCTTGCAAATGTGATGAAACATTATGAAGACAAAGGTTTTACTATTAATATGCTTGAAGCTGATGACGAGTCGCAATTCAATAAATTAGCAAAAGGTGCAGGTATAGAGATAGGTGCAGGTCTAACAGCAGATTATGTCTTCGCACCTTTACTTGGTGGTAAAGGCTGGTCTAAAGCTATATATGCTCTTGGTCAATTTACAGTAGGTTATACAGCAAATATAGAAGCACAAAAACAAAGAGTAAAAGAAGAAGACAGAGTAAATTTTAAACCTAATCAGAATGAAGCTGTTGCAGCAGGTTTTACACAAATTATTCCTTTTGGTGTAACTCTAAAAGGTTGGAAAGGTGTAGCTGCGTCAGGTGCTTATGGTGGTACGATTGCTACTACTGAAACTTTTTTAAGAGATATATTAGGAGATGACGTAAGTTTAGATGAATATTACGCTTCGTTTGGTTTAGGTGCTACTTTTGGTAGTTCTCTAAAAGGTTCTATTGAAGGTTTAGATAAGATATTTACCAAATATAAAAACTTTAGATACGACAAAATAAACGACATATTTAACTTAAACAAAAAAGATGTTCAAGTTGTAGAAGAAGCAACAGAAAATATCAACAAAGCAAATAAAATTTTAAAGAATGATATAGAAAGCAAAGGAGAAAACTACGACAATATTGGAGAAAAGTTAAAGAACGAAGGTTCTGGTACAAGTAGTCAAACAAATACAAAACCTATAGATGGTTCTGCAAGAACTTATATAATGCCTAGTCAATTTAAAAATACAAAACCTAACTATGGTAATGCTCCGATAATATTTGAATCTGACTTTGATAGAATGGCTTGGTATTTAAGATACAAAAAAACAAAACCTCCTAAAAATGCAGATTTAATTTTAAAAAGTTTTATTACTCAAGGTTTTACAGAACAAGAAATAAGACAACATGGCACTAATTTACATCAAAAAATTAAACAGATAGTTATAGATAAAACAGGATCAGCACAAGCAGGTCAAGGTAACACAGTAGGGCTTACAATAAAAGTACCAGCAGATCCTAAGTATTCGGGAGAGGTACAAACTACTATTACTGGTAAAAAACAAAATTTAGGAGATCTTACAAAAAATCCACAATCAGTTGCTTTTATCAAGAAGTTAGAAAAGCCAAGACAGCAACAATTAATAGAAGCAATTATTAGACAGTTAAAAGATGAAAATGTTTTTGTAGGTTCAAAAAGTCAAGTACAGACAAGACTTGAAGGTTTAGGTTTATTTGATGAAGGAGTTGTTAAATTATCTAATTCAAGTGCAATAAAAGAATATGCAGAGATGTATGCAAAACTTTATAACCTAGTTCCTAGTGACTCATTAAACTTTGCAGTTTCACAAGTTATAACACTTGCAGCAGAAAACGTAGCTAATAAAAACCAAACTTTGATAGATGTTATTAAAACAAAAGATACACCAAAAATAACTAAAGCTATTGATGATTTGTTTGAGTCATTAACAGATGTAGAAGAATGGTTAACACTTGGAATCCCTTTAAGAACACAAACCGCCAGAACTCTTAAATCTTTTGGCATGAAGCCAGAGCAAGGTATAGAAGGTAAAACAGTTGAAGAAATAACAGGCATGACACCAGCAGAGAAAGCTGCTGCTACCGCCAAAGTACCTGATTTACAAATAGATGTTGATGAAGCAATAGCAAGAAATCAAAACTTTAAAAAAGAATTACAAGAAGCTTTAACAAAAGCAACAGAATCAGGAGACTACTCAGAACTAAACAGAATGACAGTTGTATTAAAAGCAGCAAGTGGAGATCCTAGAAAATTAGTTGCAGTACAAAATGAAGATGCTCTTACAAAACTAATTAATAGTGGTGTTGATAAGTCTGTAAGAATTATGAATGAAATTGGTATTAACGCTGTATTATCTGGTCCTACTACGCAAGCAGTAAATTTATATTCTGGTGCAATGATGACGTTTTTAAAATCATTAAATAATTTTGCAGGTGCAAGTAGTTATTCAGAACTAAGAGCAGCTAAAGAACATTTGTTTTATTTATTTTACAATTTAGATTTTGGTATAAAATCATGGAAAAGATCATGGGATATGGAGGATAATTTTATAAATATTGGAAGTATAAAAGGAGATACAGGTCAACGATTTATTATATCTTCAGACTCTAGCTTCTTTCCTTTAAGAGCCTATGACGAATTTGGAAAGCTTATTAGATTACCTAGTAGGTTAATGACAGCAAATGATGCTTTAGTACAAGCACCTAATATTATTGCTGCTACTGCATTTGAAGCTTTTAATGAAGGTATTAATAGAAACTTAGATGGAGAAGATTTAAACAAATACATTAAAGGAACTGTAGATGGAGTTATATCTTATTTACTTAGAGGTCAAGAAGGATCACTCGGTAGAATAGATCCATTAGATGAAGGTGTAGTTGGACCAAGACAAATGCAACCAACTGATGCAGTAATTCAAAGAATACTTGCAAGAGTTAAAGAAGTTGGTAAAAATGTTACCTTTACTCAAGATATAAGAACAGATAGTCTTTTTGGACAAGGTGCAAAAGCTATTAATGACGCTGCTATTAATTATCCTGTTCTTAGATGGTACTTAAAATTTACTAGAACTCCAAGCAATATGTTTTTAGAAATGATGAGATACATACCAGTTATAAACACACCAATGATGAGAACTTTGCCAAATGGTAAAAGAGTAAATATAAACCGAATAAATGCACGTCTTCTACCTGATATGGTTGCTGATCTTGGTAGTCCTGATCCTTTTGTACGTCAACAAGCAAATGGACAAATAAGAATGAGTTATGCTCTAGGTATGTTGATGATGTTGTTAACTAATAAACAATTTGAAGAAGTAGATGGAGAATATAAAAAAGAATTTTTAACAGGTGGTGGTCCTAATTTTTATACAAAAGAGGGTGCAGCACAATGGATTTCTATGTATAAAAATGGTTGGAGGCCTTATAGTAAAGCTATTTTGCAGTTTGATGAATATGGTGAACCTTTAATTAAAAATGGCAAACCAGTTTATTTATATAAAAGTCTTGAGCATATTCCTGATCCACTAGCTTCTCTAGTAAGACTTTGGTTGGATTTTTCAGAAATGTCTCCACTCATACCAGAAGACGGACAAGGTATAGATGAATATGTAGGAACTTGGCTTGCATTTATGGGTCGTAATATGTTTAACAAAACATACACAAGTCAAATAAATGAACTTCTTAACTTAATATCAGCAGGTTTTAATTTGCAACCACAGACTACAGATGAAGGTTTGAAGTATAGAGATAAAAAATTTATTGATT
>VTLG01000371.1_pt1 | contig 11817 bp, 15 predicted proteins | sample 4694571 | NCBI WGS metagenome assembly VTLG01 (sample SAMN12604809, study PRJNA352737) | marine metagenome | biome: ENVO:00000447; feature: ENVO:00000209|ENVO:00000569|ENVO:01000036; material: ENVO:00002151; isolation source: viral sequences binned using virsorter ... | reverse complement strand
TCAGATAAAGACCTAGGATTCCTAGCCCCCCCATATTATTTTTTCAAAATAACAGTTGCTTTTTTTGTGAAGGGGGTGCAATATTGTAAAATCTGTAGGTATATATACCTAGTACATACCTAATACCCAGTTCCTACCTAATGAGTGCCTACCCTGTATGTACTTAATAAGTTTTTAATTTAAGAAGTATCTACTTAGTAGGTATATACTACATAGTAAGTATGAATAAGAATGTTCTTAGTAAAGTAAAGAATTTATCTCCTGTAGAGAAGCAAGAGTTATTAGTTCTGTTAGAGGAATTAGAACAAGCCAAAGGTAGGGAGAAATGCCACGAAGAGTTTATGTCCTTTGTTGGGGAGATGTGGTCAGCATTTATTCATGGTAAACACCACGAGATAATGGCTGATGCGTTTGAGAGGGTCGCTAAAGGTGATCTAAAGCGTTTAATCATCAATATGCCCCCTAGACATACTAAGAGTGAGTTTGCATCTTATTTGCTTCCTGCGTGGTTTCTAGGTAAGTATCCAGATAAGAAGATTATCCAGACTGCCCATACTGCTGAGTTAGCGGTTGGCTTTGGTAGGAAGGTTAGGAACTTAGTTAATAGTCCTGACTATAAAGCTATCTTTCCTAATGTTAGCTTGCAATCTGATAGCAAAGCAGCAGGAAGGTGGAATACCAGCCAAGGTGGTGATTATTTTGCGATAGGGGTAGGTGGTGCAGTTACTGGTAAAGGTGCTGACCTCCTAATCATTGACGATCCCCATTCAGAACAAGAAGGTGCGAGTGCCGATATAAACGTATTCAATAGAACATACGAGTGGTATACATCTGGTCCGAGACAGCGTTTGCAACCAAATGGTGCAATCGTTGTGGTTATGACTAGATGGCACAATAAAGATTTAACAGGACAAGTGGTTGATGCTAGCATTAAACGTGGTGGTGCAGACCAATGGGAAGTAATAGAACTTCCTGCCATTATGCCTTCAGGTAGCCCTTTGTGGGCTGAGTTCTGGAAAATGGAAGAATTACAGGCTTTGAAAGCCGAGCTACCCAATAGTAAATGGATGGCTCAATATCAACAAGACCCTACTTCAGAAGAGGGTGCATTAGTCAAAAGAGACTGGTGGCAGATTTGGGAAGGGAGAAACCCCCCGCAATGTGAGTTTGTTATCCAATCATGGGATACAGCTTTTATGAAGAATCAAAGAGCTGACTTTTCTGCTTGCACTACGTGGGGTGTTTTTTATTTAGAAGATGATGACGGAATGCTAGCACCTAATCTAATACTCTTAGATGCATATCAAGAAAGGCTAGAGTTTCCTGAGTTAAAGAAAATGGCTATGGAGAAGTACAAAGCCTATACACCTGATGCGTTTATAGTAGAAGCTAAAGCAGCAGGTATGCCTTTGATCTTTGAGTTAAGGGCAATGGGAATACCTGTACAAGAATACACTCCTAGCCGAGGTAACGATAAGATATCAAGAGTGAATGCAGTATCTGATCTATTTGCTTCTGGTGTGGTTTGGGCTCCAGAAACCCGTTGGGCTGAAGAAACAATAGAACAATTTGCTGGATTTCCAAATATGGAGCATGACGATTTAGTTGATAGCACTACGCAAGCTCTGTTAAGATTCAGACAAGGTGGTTTTGTTTCATTGTATTCTGACGAAGAAGATGAACCTTTGGAACATAATCGTACTGCAAATTATTATTAGGATATTAAATGGCAATAGAAAGACAACCCGCTACACCTGTAGATGGTCTTATTGAACAAGACCCAGAGGAAGCAGATATAACTATAGCAATAGAAGACCCTGAGTCAGTAGCTATTGAGACTGAAGATGGGGGCATGATTATAGATTTTGATCCTAATGCTATGGAAGTAGGGGATCAAGGATTTGATTCTAACCTAGCAGACTTCATGGATGATGATATTTTAATGGAATTAGGTAACGAACTAGTTAGTGCATATAACGGAGACAAAGACTCTCGTGCTGATTGGGAAGAAACTTATACTAAAGGACTAGATCAACTAGGATTAAAAATAGAAGAAAGAACACAACCTTGGGCTGGTGCTTGTGGAGTATTTCACCCAATGCTTTCAGAAGCCGTTATTCGTTTCCAGTCACAATCAATTACGGAGATGTTTCCAGCTCAAGGACCTGTGAGAACTAAGATTGTTGGCAAGATAACTGACGAAAAAACAAAACAAGCACAGAGAGTACAAGACTACTTAAATTATCTACTGACACATCAAATGTCAGAGTACAGAACTGAAACAGAAAAGATGTTGTTTTCATTACCTCTTGCTGGTTCAGCCTTTCGTAAAGTTTACTTTGATCCTAGCTTAGACAGACCAAGTTCTATATTTGTACCAGCAGAAGATGTTGTAGTTAATTATGGTGCTAGTGATTTAGAAACTTGTGAACGTGCTACCCATGTAATGCGTAAGTCTTCTAATGCTGTTAGAAAAATGCAGGTCAATGGATTTTATAGAGATATAGAACTACCTGCTGGATCACAGAATACATCTGATATAACTAAAAAGTATAACGATATAACAGGTGAACAAGATACTTATAACTACGATCAAAGCCATACTATATTAGAAATGCAAGTAGATTTAGACCTAGAAGGGTTTGAAGATACTAATAGTCAAGGCGAACAAACAGGTATAGCTATACCTTATGTTGTAACAATAGATTACCCAAGTGGAATTATATTAAGTATTCGTAGAAACTATTACGAAGATGATGCAAACAAAATTAGAAGAATGCACTTTGTTCATTATCAATACCTACCAGGTTTAGGATTTTATGGATTTGGTTTAATACATATGGTGGGTGGTTTAGCTAAATCAGCCACATCTATACTTAGACAACTTGTAGATGCAGGAACATTATCTAATCTCCCTGGTGGATTAAAAGCTAGAGGACTCAGAATTAAAGGTGACGATACTCCTATAATGCCTGGAGAGTTTAGAGATGTAGATGTTCCAGGTGGTGCTATAAGAGACAATATTACTTTCTTACCATACAAAGAACCATCAGGAACTTTATATCAATTGCTACAAAACATAGTAGAAGAAGGAAGAAGGTTTGCCAGCATATCTGATATGAAGATATCTGACATGAATAACCAAGCACCTGTAGGTACTACACTCGCTTTATTAGAACGTAATCAAAAGGTTATGAGTGCAGTACAAGCTAGACTTCATGCCTCTATGAGAAAAGAGTTTGATATCTTAGTGGGTATAGTTAAAGACTTTACAGAACCTGCATATCCATACGAAATGGATGAAGAAGAATTTATTAAGGGTTCAGACTTTGATAATAGAGTAGACATACTGCCTGTATCCGATCCTAATGCAGCAACAATGGCTCAAAGAATTATGCAGTATCAAGCTGCAATGCAATTGGCACAATCATCTCCTGAGATGTATAACTTACCAGAACTTCACAGACAAATGCTTGAAGTATTAGGTATAGAAGATGTAGATGCTATTGTTCCTGATACAGATGATATTAAAGCAGTTGATCCTGTAACAGCAGTACAAAACTTAATTAATGGTAAACCTGTTAAAGCGTTTATGGAACAAGACCATGAGGCTCACATAGCTACAGTAGCTTCTGCTCAAGAAAATCCTGAAATAATGGAAGTAGTTCAGAAAAGTCCAAAAGCTCCTACTATTCTTGCAGCAGCTTCTGACTATGTTAATCAACATCTTACAATGCAGTTTAGAAAACAAGTTGAAGAAGAGATGGGTGTTGAGCTTCCACCAGAAGGTGAGCCTTTACCAGCAGATGTTGAAAAACGTATATCAGCCCTTGTAGCTGAAGCAGCACAAAGGGTTCTTGGTACATCACAACAAAGAGCTGAACAGGAAAGAATTGAACAACAAAGGCAAGACCCACTTATTCAAATGAAAGAAAGAGAAGTGGCTATTAAAGAAGGTGAGTTACAACGTAAATCACAAGAGGGTCAAGCCAAGATTCAACTAGAAGCAGCGAAAGCAGCTAATAGAGATGAAATAGAACGTGAAAGAATATCTACACAAGCAGAAATAGCTGGAGCTAGAATAGGTCAGCAAACTGCTAGCGATCTGCTAGAGAATGCTCAAGATGATAAAAAACAAGCTTTAGAAGAATATAAGCTTGGTCTTGACATGGCTAAAGATATAGTGAAAGATATCACTACGAATGAATAATGATATCACACAGCTATCACTTTCAGAACATCTGAAGATAAAGCTGCGTGGTATGATGAATGAACACGCTGATCATATAGCTTCTGGGGCTTGTAAGAACTTTGACGAGTATCAGAAGATGACTGGTGTTATCGAGGGTTTAGCCCTTGCAGAGCGAGAACTTTTAGATTATGTCGAAAAGGTTCTTACAGAATAGGAACTCGACTCCTTAAGTCGTGCAAATAATATGAGTAAAGCAGAAGTAAAAATACCAGAACCAGAAAGCGTAAAAGCACCTGATATAAGCAAAGAAACTAAGTCTCAGTTACCAGAACCCGCAGGTTGGAGAATATTAGTAGCTATGCCTAAAGCAGAAGAAAAAACTGATGGCGGTATTGTTAAAGCTTCCCAAACTATAAAAGACGAAGAAGTGAGTAATATTTGCGGATACGTTATGAAGTTAGGACCTGAATGCTATAACGACACTAAAAGATTTCCAAGTGGACCTTGGTGTAAAGTTGGCGATTGGGTAATCTTTCGTGGTTACTCAGGCACTCGCATGAAAATGTATGGACAAGAGTTTCGTTTAATTAATGACGATACTGTGGAAGCAGTAGTTGATGATCCTACAGGAGTAGTTAGAGCATGAGTAATACCGAAATAATAAACGAAGAACCAAATATTCCAGAAACTGTTCCTCAATCAACAGAGGATAAATTTTTTGGTAAACAAACAGAAATAGACAGCCAAATACCTGAAGGATTAGAAGTAGAGGTTGTTGATGATACTCCAGAAGAAGATCGCAGACCTGCTAAAGCAGAAGATACTTCACCAGATATAGATGATGAAACTGTAGATAAAGAAATTTCTGATTACAGTAAAAGAGCTGGTGAAAGAATAGCTAAAATTAAATACGAGTATCACGAAGAACGTAGAGCTAAAGAAGCAGCATCTAGAGAGTCTGCTGAAGCTGTACAAAGACTACAGACACTTATGGCTGAAAACCAAAGACTACAAGCTATGGTAGATCAAGGTGGAGAAGTCTTAAATAAACAAGCACACAACAATGCTTTATGGGCTAAACAAAATGCACAAGAAGCATTTAAAAAAGCTTACGAAGAAGGTAATGCTGATGAAATGACTAAGGCTCAAGAGTTATTATCAAAAGCTACATTAGCTGAACAACAATCAACTAATATGGCTGCTAGCCTTCAACAACAGATAGCACAGAATTTACCGCAGCCTGAAATACAAGCTGCACAACCTGATCCTGATATGCAAGTATGGGCACAAAAGAATCCTTGGTTTATGGGTAGTGAACCTGTTCATAAAGAAATGACTTCTTATGCAATGTACGTAGATCAGAGTTTACAAGCACAAGGTATAGACCCTGCTAGTAAATCAGAAGAATATTACAATGAAGTTGATAACGCTATGCGTAAACAATTTCCAACTTTTTTCGGTGCAACTCCAGAGGTAGAAATATCTCAAGAAGAAGAAGCACCAAAACGACAACCATCAACAGTTGTTGCATCCGCAACGAGGGATAGCGGAAACAAAAAACCCACGCAAATACGTCTTACTCAGACTCAAGTTAAGCTAGCTCGCCAACTTGGTATTAGTCCAGAGCAATACGCAAATCAATTATTGAAGGAGGCTTAAATGTCAGAAGAAAATAATAACACTAATGAAGTGGAGGCAGTTTCTACTGATACTCCTGTAGACCAAGAGCGTACCCCGAGGGGAACAGAAAGCCGAGAGGCTACCCAACACACACAAGATTGGGAAAATGTGTCAAACCTACCTACACCTAATCCACAAGAAGGCTGGGTATTTAGGTATATTAGAACTGCCCTTTTAGGACAATCTGATAACCCTAATGTATCAAGACGCTTTCGAGAGGGATGGATACCATGTGAACTGCAAGATCATCCTGAATTGCAAATTCATATGATGGATCATAACTCAGAGTGGGCAAAGAAAGGTAATATAGAAATAGGTGGACAATTATTGTGCAAGATGCCAGCAGAAAAAGCGAAAGCTAGAGATGAACACTTTGCTAATATAGCTCAGTCTCAACTCGAGTCTGTTGATAACGTGTACTTTAAAGATCAGGATGGGAGAATGGCGACCAAACAAGTGTTTGAGCGTAATTCAAAAACAACTTTTGGCAAAGATTCTTAGGAGTCTTTAATAATTAATTTAATATAAGGAGACAATTATGTCGTCAAGTGCAACTCCTCACGGAGCTAGACCTGTTGGAACAATTGTTGGAAGCCCTTATCAAGGAAAAGTTACTCATTACAAAATTAAAAATGCCTTTGGCACATCCATATTTTATGGTGATTTTGTAAAATGGGCAGACGATAATCCTAATACTACTATCCAAAAGGATACTGGTACTACGGCTTGTACACCTATTGGTGTTTTTCTTGGTTGTGCTTACACAGACCCAACAACTGGTCAATTCACACCAAATCAATATTTCCCAGCCTCAACTGCTGCGGATGATATTGTTGCGTATGTTGCTACAGACCCTTTTATACTTATGCAGATGCAATCAGATGAAGCTCTTACTCAAGATGATCTTGGTAAAAACTTTGCGGTTGTACAAACTGCTGGAAGTACAACAATCGGTACAAGCAAAAACGCAGTAGACGGGAGCACAGCAGCTACCACTAACACACTACCTCTAAAACTCGTTGACTTTGTTGACGGACCAGATAGTGCTGTAGGTGATAGTTTTACTGATGTGCTTGTTATGTTCAACGTAGGGCATCAATTGCTCAACACAACAGGTATTGGTTAAGGAGTACAATTATGGCAGCTATATCAAGAGCTAATGAGCTTAAGCAGCTTCTTCCAGGACTTAATGCCCTGTTTGGAGAGGAATATAATAACTACGAGAACGAGCACGAAGAAATTTATGCAACTGAGAATTCTGAAAGATCATTTGAAGAAGAACTCAAGTTGTCTGGTTTCGGAGCTGCTCCTGTAAAAGATGAAGGTTCAGCTATCAATTATGATACTGCACAAGAGTCTTTTGTAGCTCGTTACACACACGAAACAATAGCTATGGGCTATTCAATCACAGAAGAAGCAATGGAGGATAACCTTTATGTTTCTCTCTCTGGTAGATATACTAAAGCTTTGGCTCGTGCAATGGCTTACACAAAACAAGTGAAAGCAGCGTTTCCATTAAATAATGGATTCTCTACAACTTTCTCTTCAGGTGATGGTGTTGCTTTATTTAGCACAGCTCACCCACTTGTAAGTGGTGGAACTAACAGCAATAGACCTTCTTCAGGTGCTGACTTGAATGAAACATCTCTCGAGGATGCAATTATTCAAATCGGTAAATATACTGATGAAAGAGGTCTTAAAATTGCAGCTAGACCAAGAAAACTAATAGTACCATCTGATCTTCAGTTTGTTGCTACTAGACTATTGCAAAGTGACTACAGAGTCGGTACTGCTGACAATGACATCAATGCAATCAAAACTAATGGAGTGATTCCAGAAGGTTACTCAGTTAATCATTATTTAACTGATACTAATGCTTTCTTTATCACTACTGATGTTCCTGATGGCATGAAGCATTTCGTCAGAAGTCCAATGACTACATCTATGGATGGTGACTTTGATACTGGTAATGTTAGATACAAAGCTAGAGAAAGATATTCCTTTGGGGTATCTGATCCGCTAGGTATCTTTGGATCACCAGGTAGTTCGTAAGAACCTAAAGAGGGAGGCTCGTAGTGAGTCTCCCTTTTTTTTATCTAGGGATTTTTAATTTGTCTATCAACTGACCTAGCAGACTTGCCAAGATGATAGATGTTTTCCTTTAGGAGGAATTATGGCTAATACAACTTTTAATGGACCAGTAAGGTCTGAAGGCGGTTTTAAAACTGTCGATAAAAATTCAACCACAGGTGCAATTACTGACGGACTAGTAATTAACTCTGATGGTAATGTCTATACTGATAGCGGTGGACATATTCAATATGCTGCTGCAACAGGTTATGGACCAGCAGATTTAATAATAGGTAAAGGCGGTAGCCAATATGGTACTGCTGACCCTTATTCAGAAAGTGCAACACAATTGTTTCCATTAGGGTCTACACTAGTTTATGGTAACAATGTTTATCGTTATGTTGAGATTGGTGGAACTGCGGTAACAGCAGGTAAACTTTTACAACACAAAGCTATTGTTTCTGATCATACTAATATGACAGCAACAGCAGCAGTTGCAGCAGGTGAAACTGCTATTTCTGTAGAAACAGGTGGAACTGATTTAACACTAAACCAATATGCAGATGGTTACCTTTGGGTAAATGATGTAAATGGTGAAGGTCAAATGCTTAGAGTTAAGTCTAATCCAGCACACGATCACTCGTCAGACCCTTCTGTAATTATTACTTGTTATGACGATCTTAAAACAGCTTTAACAACAAGCTCACAGCTATCTCTTATAGAAAATCCAAATACTAACCTTATAGTTGCACCAGCAACAGAAACAGGTGCGTTGATGGGTGCTACTGTTATTGACATGACAGAAGATTATTATGGTTGGGCTGTTATTAAAGGACCAGCAGCTTTATTAACTGTAGGAACTTTAGTTGTAGGCAATGCAGCAGTTCGTTCAGGTGGTACAGCAGGTGGTGTAGCTCCAGCAACAGATAATGTGTTACAAGAAGTTGGTGATGTAATGGCTGTGTCAGCAAATACAGAATACTCACTAATTAACATGAATCTAGGTTAAGGAGTAAAAAATGGCAGATGCAGTAACTACTCAAACCATTATAGATGGTGAGAGAAACTGTATTATGAAATTTACCAATGTCAGCGATGGTAGTGGCGAATCCGCAGTAGCTAAAGTAGATGTATCTGCTTTATCTGCTAACTCAGCAGGTGTATCTTGTTCTGAAGTTAGAGTATTGCGAGTAAGCCATGCCATTGTTGGTATGTCTGTTCAAATGTTTTTAAATGCTACATCTAATGTTCTTTTAATGGAATTAGCTGAAAGTAGTAATGGACATATGGACTTTCAAGACTTTGGTGGACTTCCTAATAATGCAGGTAGTGGTAAAAATGGAGACATTTTATTTACCACAAAAGGTCATTCTTCAGGAGACACTTATTCCATTACATTAGAAATGGTTAAAGTGTATTCTGATTAATAGGAGCTAATTATGGCTAAAAGTAAAAATTATGTAATTTCTGAAACTGGTGAGTTTCCTGCTCAGTACAAAGTTTTACATCTAGACGAAGATGGTATCTATAGACCTGTATTTGGTCCTGATCCTGATTTGGAAGATGCTGAACGCAAGTGTGCTGAGATGAATGGAGAAAGGGCTAGAAACGATAAAGGGCAGCTAGTTGCTGACGATCCTTCTACTCCTGATGTCAATGAAGCTTATGTTGGTGGTAAAAAACCAAAGAAAAAAGCACCAGCTAAGAAAAAAACTACAGCAAAAAAAACAACTACTAAGAAAAAGTAGTATTATTTATATTTATAATACTCTGGTAAAACGGAGTATTATATTTATCTAATTGGAGTAATTATGAAAAAATCTAAATATATGGCTGGCGGTGGCAAGTCAGGAATGAAAAAATCAAAATATATGGCAGGTGGCGGTAAATCTGGTGTTGAGGTTGGCAAAGAACAAAATGTCATGCAATACAAAGATTACGTCAAAAAGATGTTTGGTGGTGGTATGACTGAACCAGCTATGAAAAAGAAAAGAAGTAAAGGCATGGCTAGAGGTGGTAAGAGCTAAATAAAGTTCTAATGACCAAAAGAAAAAGAGAAAACCCTATACCCAAAACAACTAAGGGTAAGGGTGCAAACTATCGCCCTACTAAGTCTGGTGCTGGTATGACAAAGAAAGGAGTTGCTGCGTATCGAAAAGCAAATCCAGGTTCTAAATTACAAACAGCAGTAACAGGTAAAGTAAAAAAAGGAAGTAAAGCTGCAAAACGCAGAAAGTCTTTCTGTGCTAGGTCTTTAGGTCAATTGAAGAAAAGTTCGGCTAAAACAAGAAACGATCCTAACTCAAGAATAAGACAGGCTCGTAGAAGATGGAAGTGTTAATACTATGGTAATATCAAGAACTAATATGAAAAACCAAATACAGAAAGCACCTGCATCTAAAAAAAAGGTTAGTAAAACTAAATCTGGTGTAACTATAACTAGAATTAAAAAAACATAACATGGCAACAAGCGGTACTCATACATTTAATTTAGATTTAAGCGATATTATGGAAGAGGCTTATGATATAGCTGGAGCAGAATTACGCTCTGGATATAGCTTTATGGGTGCTAAACGTGCTTTGAATTTAGTTTTTTTAGAATGGCAAAATAAAGGATTAAACCTTTGGACTGTAGAACAAGGAACAGTAAGTTTATCTTCTGGAACTAGTAGTTATAGTTTAGATAGTTCTGCAATAGAAGTTATTGATGCTTTTATAAGAACTGATTCTGGTGATGTAGATAAACAGTTTGATCAAAGATTGAACAGAATATCTAGAACAGAATATAACCATCAAGCTAATAAATTAAATAAAGCAAAACCTACACAATATTTTGTAGATAAAAATACAGGAACACTACAAATAGTATTATGGTCAACACCTGATGATGCAGAAACTTACACCTTAGTTTATGACTATATACAAAAGATTGAAGATGCAGGTACAGTTGCTAGCAATAATGCAGATGTGCCAGCAAGATATTTACCTTGTTTAACTTATGCACTTGCTTACAATTTAGCTTGTAAAATTCCTGAATCAATACAAAGAGTTCCTATGATAAAACAACGATATGATGAATTATGGAATGAAGTTAGTGATGCAGATAGAGAAAGAGCGTCAGTAAGATTTGTACCTGATTTAGCAACTTATAGATAATGGCATACGCAAGAGGTAAAAAAGCATTAGGTCAATGTGATAGATGTGGTTTTACATATAAGTTAAATGAACTTCAATATGAAATATTTGATAGTAAACGAAATGGTTTAAGAGTTTGTTATGAATGTTTAGATGAAGATCATCCACAATTAAAGTTAGGTGAATTAAATATAGTTGATCCACAAAATTTATATAATCCGAGAGTAGACACAGGAGAAAAAGATTCTACTAATTACTACGCATTTGACCCTGTAGGTGGTGGTGTTACAGAATTTGGTTCTAGCACTATGGGATTAGATATAAAAGGTGAAGTGGGTAAAGTTAAGGTAGTAATAACATGAGTTGGACATTTACAACATTAAAAACAGCAATACAAGATTATACCCAAAATACAGAGACTACCTTTGTAACTAATTTACCAACTCTTATAGTACAAGCTGAAAATAGAATTATTAAGTCGGTTGAACTGCCTAATTTTAGAAAAAATGTTACAGGAACTTTAACATCTGGTAATCCTTATCTATCTACACCTTCAGACTATTTATATCCATTTTCTCTAGCAGTTTTAGATAGCAGTAATAATTATGATTATCTGCTTAATAAAGATGTTAGTTTTATAAGAGAAGCTTATCCTACTGCAAGTACAACAGGTAGCCCAAAGTTTTATGCACAGTTTGATGATGACACCTTTATAGTAGCACCAGCTCCAGATGCAAATT
>VTLG01011953.1_pt1 | contig 11819 bp, 19 predicted proteins | sample 4694571 | NCBI WGS metagenome assembly VTLG01 (sample SAMN12604809, study PRJNA352737) | marine metagenome | biome: ENVO:00000447; feature: ENVO:00000209|ENVO:00000569|ENVO:01000036; material: ENVO:00002151; isolation source: viral sequences binned using virsorter ... | reverse complement strand
CGATACCTCTTGGCTGCTTGACCGTCGTAATTCATTTTAGGTTCCTAAGTTAGGGCCAGCTCCTGATCCTCGGCCTGATGAGCCAACTCTCAAGTTGCCTGTTCGTGATGTTTGTCTAGCTCCTCCTCCTTGGCGACCCCCTCTTGATCGGGTGGCAGTAGGTGCTTTGGTCTTTCCTTGCTTGGCGAGAACCCTTAAGGCTTGACCCGCCGCAGTTATTTGTAATTGTTCCGCTTGCATCTGCCTGTTCTGCTCTTCTTGTTGTGCTTGTAAAGCAGCAACTCTTTCTTTCTGTGCCTCTTGTGCAACTCTTTGTTCTTCTTGAATCCTTGCCATTTCCGCCTGCTGGTCTTTGGCTTGTTGTTCTCTAACTGCAGCAATTCTGTCTAGTTCTGCCTGTCTTTCAGCAGCAAGTCTGTTTGCTTCTTCTTGCTTCCTAGCTGCTTTTTTCATGGCATCTCTTTGCTTGCCATATCTGCCAAGAGTGACGACGTTCTTGACGATTCGGACGGGATTACCACACATAATCAGACTCCTACGTTAAGGCCAGTACCAGCAGTCTGCTTAGTAGCTCCTGCTGCGATCTTAAGACTTGTTTTCTTAGGATCTTTTTTCTTTTTGATGGACTCAGTAGTCTGAGCATTTTCATCAACACCTGCCTCAGTTGTTGTGGCTGCAATAGCCGCAGTTTGTTGGGCAGCTTGTTGAGCTAAGGCAGCAGCTCTCTCAGCTTCCATCCGTTCACGAGTTTCAGCAGCCCTTGCATTTGCTTCGTCAATTTGATTCTGTAGTTGAGATTCAAATTGTTGTTGCTGTTTCAAGGATTGTTGCCTGTAGGTCTCAAGTTGAGCTTCATTGCGTGCAATGTCCTCTTCACTTGGCCCTTGATAAACAATGTTTGGCGCTTTAACGCCGCCTCCGAAACACATGGCTTTAAATGGTGAGGGTTAATCCAGTGCCTTTGCCCTGGGATGATGGTTTAGCGAGGCCAACACGAAGGCCTTTCTTGCCTTTCGCTTGGTTGGCTCCTTTCCTGTCCCGACCTAGGACTGGTGACTGTGCTGATTTGTCTGGTGGTGGTGGCCCCATTAGGGCAGCCATCCTGCGAGCATTAGCTTGCTGGTCGGCAGCGGCTTGAGTTTTGATATCACGTAATGAAGTAAGCGCACGTTGTTCAGCAGCTTGTGCTGTGTTCAACGTTTGCTGCATTACGTTGAGTGAGCCTGTTTGCCTTTGTTGCATCAGCGCAATTTGCTGATCCGCTAAACGGTCATACTCACTCGTGTCGGGCATCGTTATCGTGCCGCCTCCACCGCCTCCACCAAAACACATCTCAGACAGCCTCCAGGTTTATTGGTTCGGAGTGTTGGTCCTTCAATAACATCTTGATATATGTAACAACTTGTCTCGTTCCTATCTGTTGATCAATTTCTCTATGAGACATTGAGGCATCAGGAACAGCGGGAAAGACTTCATCTAGCCTTTCAACTAATTCAGGAGTAACGAGTTGTTGTATCACAATAAGATGTTGACCAGCCCTAGCATATCGGTGGAACCCACATTTGAGGAGATCTTGTTTCCAAGTCGTATTCCCCTGGTCTTAAGATGCGAGCGCACCTAGCTTGGGATATTGCATAGTCTAAATCAAATCCAGCCTTGAGAAAAGTCATAAGAACTGCGTCCCACATTTCATATTCTGTTTTGCATTTGCTTAGAACTTGAGCAGCTTTTACCTTGCCAATACCCTTGCAACCAGGATAGTTATCGGCTGTGTCTCCTACCATTACCTGCGAATAAAATGCAAAATTAGCTGCCCATTCTGTTGTCTGAATTAGTTCTCCTCCTTTTAATTTCAGGCCAGGAACAGTGAGCATGTCTTTGTCATCTGAAATTATTACATCAAGTTCTCTGCAAAGCAGACCCATTACGTCGTCTCCTTCTACATCCTCAAGGAAGACAGAATCCAATTGCTTTTTAGCCCATTCTTTAAATTCAGGTAGACCTGCTGGGGCATGTTTTTGTTTCCGTCTGTTCGATTTGTATTGAGGCCAGACCCTATAGCGAAAACTTCTCTTGTCTCCAAAAGCTAGAACAAAGTCATAGCCAGTCAGCAGTTCTCTGAGTTCATTGATTTTTTCCCAGAAGAGAACCTTTGCTTCATCTATCCGACAAACATAGTGATAGACATCGGGATAATTTTCCTTGTCCCACTCTGTATAGAACTCATTAGCAGCGGCCATCTGAAAGAGAAGGAGTTCTGCATCTAGGTAGGCACGTTTCATTTCTTTCTCTCCTCTATCCAACGCTCTAATTCTTTGATGCGTTCCTTGGCTCGTTCAATCTCTTCACTTTCTTTCTCGTCAGCTTCGCTTCGGTAGATAGTCAATGATTCGAGTTCACTCATAGGGTCTCCCATAATTTGATCAAATGATTTTTTGTTCGACATGTGTGGATCGGTAAGCATCAAGATCTCTGAAGCTTGCATCAAGGAATTGAGGGTTTGCTTCAAGAAATTCTTTAGTAGGCAGAACAAGATCCCCTCCTCCTTTGTTGAATTGTGTGATTGACCATTTGCCTGTAACGAGTCCACGTTCAAGGATTCCCCTGAGACTCTTCGGGTCGATTACTCTTTCCATCGGATAGTGATTCGAGATGTTTAGCCCAGTCCTCTGCTGTTAAACCTTTGGTTTTAGCAGGTGGTAAGACTGGATGATTTGTGCTTTCAAATGGCACGTATGCCCCAGCATTATTTGGGTCTGGACTAGGGGCAATAGACTTCGGCGCAGAGGGAAGCATGGTCAACTGTTGTGGGGTTGGCCTGCACATACCTGGCAATTCTTCTTTGAATCCCCAGCTTCTGTTTGCCAGACCGTTTTCGCTTCGGTAAAGAGGGGACATGATCTCTTTCCATGTGGGATAACGCACGAATGATTGGGTGGAAACTGATTGAATCCATTGCTCTGCTGCCCATAAGAATTGTTGGTCGTTAACTTCAGGAAATTCGGTCTGAAAGGAGACGAATTTCAGTTTGCAAATGTTGGCTGACCAACGATCTGCCTCCTTGATTCGTAGCTGAGATGCAACCATCTCGGAAACAGCAAGGAAGGTTTCAATGGTTAAGTTTGGTTCCATTGATCTATTGCGTTTCGCATTGCTATGTCTTTAGGAGCAAGTTGACTTCCTGTATCTGCTGTCTGTTCCTCATTGCTTAGATATTCCTTCCTCAGTGTTTGCCACCCAGATTCAATCCCAGCATTAGCAAGCATCTCTTGCATGTAAGCAGGAAGCCCAGCAACCCGACCAACACTTGAGTCCCAAGCAGCCTTAGTCCAAGTAGCTTTCCCCTTGTGCTTACTCCATCGACTTTCATTCCACCAGATAACCAACTTTTTCCTGGCTTGAGGACAGCACTGCATTAAGCATTCATCGTTCTCTCTTGCGTGATAACGACCAGAAACTTTTGGAGTGTCTGTTGTTTTGATTTCTATTGGCTTGACTTCTGTATAACCAGCAGCCTTGCCAGCAAAAACAACAACAACTTCTAGTGTTGTGAACTTGGTAGAACAAGCAGAACAAATACGAATCCTTTTCTCACGGTCATGTTCTTTCCGTGTTTCAAGAACCCTGTTCTTCTCGTCTCCACAATTAGGACATTTCATTACCAGCGCACCCTCAGATAGATAGAAGAATCTGCTGGTTTCGTTTTTGTCCAGCTTCCAAAGAGATTTGGGATCACATTGCATCTGTCTGAACACCAAATGAGATCGTTCCCAGCATCGAGAACAGCGCCCATCAGATTGTCTAAATCGTGACGGGCTGGGCCTTTGAAGATCAGATCAATGCGTTCGACATGCTCAAGGGGTGGCTCTGTCCACCACTCAGCCATCAATGCACGTAAGTCTTTCTTCCATTTCATGTACTCCTTTGGCATGTAAGGAACCTTGCCACCAGCAAAGCGAGGTCTTGCCTTGCTCATTAACGGCACATCAAAAGTGTGTGCCATTTCACTCAAGGGGTAGTCCTTCTTGCTTGACTTTTTCTGCAGCCTCCTGGAATTGGTCTTTGATATCAGGCATTGGGCATTCTTCTGGTACTGCCTGTTCGATCACAGTTCCACCATCCACGACAGAGAAAACATCAGGGATTTCCTTCTCGTACTCCTCAAGTTTGATGACTTGGGCTGACTCCCATTCAAGGCTCATTCCTTGTTTGCCACTCATTTCCCAGAACCAAGGCCTGAAACCAATCCTGATAGTGCTTCCATTGCCCACTAACTTTTCTTTAGGCCAAGGATTCTTTGCTGAATCAACAACTATCGGCGGATTCTTTTTGATTCCATCCTTGTTGAACTCCTTTCTTTTGAATCTGAACTTGATTTTTCCAGAAGGAATAGCTTCGCCGTCCTCATTCTTGTCTGTGTCAGGGCCAAAGGGCCAACCATTTGCTGCGACTTTCTTGACGTTCCCAAATCTTTCAACGAAATACTCTTTCAGTATTCCTTTAAATACATCAGCCATCTCCTTATCAAGAAGAAGATCAACTGACCAGGATCTTTCATCAGGCTTGTCATCAAAGGCAGTGGGTTCGCCCAGTCCTTTAAACCATTTTGATTCCCCTTGCGGAGACGCTATTACGTTTGGCATTTCGCCTCTAGTGGTTGCTTAATTATCCTAGGTGTAAGACTTGGATTTGCCTAGGGAACTTTACGAAAAGCAATTGTCGTTACTGCCTATCTCTCCATAGCACAGGTCTCCCACTCTAGGTGCTGCCTCAATATCCTTGATCCCAGTCTTATCAATGATTTCAGCTCTTATCTCGTCAAGCCAATCAACGGAATACAAGTCTCTTAATTCATTCAAAAGGGTCATCTGCATCCATCCCGCAGTGTCAGGTCTTGTCGCAAAACAATCATGATTTGTTAGGAGTGGATACCCTAGTGCCTCGGCTCTAAGGATCTGCATCTGACATAAGGAAGCATCAAAGCTATGGCAGAGATTGGCAGTAATAGATCTGTTGGTTGTCCTGGCTGATAACTCATCTATTCCTGTTGCTTGGTCATTCCATTTCTGCCATCGTTTCTTCCCTCTAGTCAGTGTGGTCACAGTGCTGCGAGTGTCATGCTTTTCTCCCAACCTGATCGGCGTGCCCATTGGGTTTGTCCATTCAACAAACCTCCCCTTAGACAGAACCTTCTTGGTCACACCTCTCAACCAAGTCTGAAGTTCAATACAACTCTTCAGTTCTGCCCCTAATAACAAACCAATTTTTCTCGCTAGATATCTTGATGGTATGAGGTAGGCATACTCCCACTGACCAATTGATAAACCTTCTTGCTTGTCCTCTAAGAATGACACTAAGCTATCAACAATTCCCAGGAATTGCGCCCCATAGATTGTTGTCATACATGGTCCTTTACAAAGAGATCTATCAATCCCAATTCCAAGCCAGAACTCGGCTTGCTTCTGTTCCATTTTGCTTCCACCATGCAAGTCCATCTCTAATAGATGCGTTAATTCTGTTGCTATATGTGAGTAAAGATCTAAAGGTTTCTCTCCTGTAATATTAGTTAACCTGGCTAATCTTCTATCTCTTAATAAACAACTAGCTATGCCAATACCACTGCATGTTTGATCTAACCTGATAGGTACTCCTGTTTTTAATTCTCCTCCCATGTAGTCATAAATTGCTTTCGCTATTTGCAGGTACTGCCAAGGATCTTTCGCATTTCTCCATAACTCTAATCTGTCCAAAGGTGATTCGATTAATGAACACATCTCAGGGATATGTACAACTCCCCACTTCTCTTTTTCTTCCCATGTTCCTTTTATTCCATAGTGATTAGCAGCGGCTTTTAACATCCAAGCAAATCCTTCATTACCTGCTTGTTCTTTATGGGCAAAGCTGATTGCTGCTTTCTCCCAATCAGGCCCTTGGTGTGTGGCGTATTTATTGCATGTATAAATCCTGTATCGAAAGTCAGCGCAATACGAAAAGAAGATGGATTGATCTGTTATTTCTGAAGAGACCCTAAGAGATTGTTCAATATGTCTTCTTTCAGCAGAACCTTCAGCCCTATCTCTTTGTGCCAACAGTGTTTGCTTACGCCACTTCTTATAAGTCTCGTCATTAAGGAACCCTTCTGGTCTGGGTTCAGCGACGATGGGATCTCTTACTACAGGAAACAAGCCACGGATATTGCTATCCCAAGCAGTGCGCTGTATGTCAATCATCCATGAATCAACTGTTAGTTCTTGAGTCATTAAATAATTAACAGATCTCATTACAGGAGAAAGATTGCTGTCATCTAAATGACTAAGATCCATACCAGCTCGACTCCTGATTAATGGTTGATCATTACCAGCATGTCCCCCTCCATACATTGATTTGTAGGGCATTCCTTGAATCAGCATCGGTAGTTGTTTTGTTGGGTGTGGTTTGGGTGGGTTGTTTGCAATAACAGTTAGGACTTCCTCTGATGGATGAACAACTGTTCTAGTTCTTCCGTTATGAGTTGTCTTAACTATCTTTAAAAGATTTGAATTGGAATCAATAATTTGTAGTAATAAATTTCCTACTTCTCGTTTATCTCCTAACGTCCAACCTCCTGTTTCTAGTCTTAGTTCTTTTAATACTCTGTCTTTACTAATTTCTCTAACTCCTCGTCTTTTTCTTATCAATCTCACCAAATCAGGACTAATCTCTTCAATTCTTCCTGCTTTTAGTTCATTTTGTAATGCTGTTCCAATTGCACCAGCCAATCTCTTTTGAGTAGGGCGTTGACTGATGTAATCAATCACTACACCAAGGGCAATCGAAGCTAGCGACCTCGGCCCTCGGTTAGTGACATGTAACAGCAGAGGCCAGGCTGCAAAATGCGGGCCTGGCTTACTTGGGTTAGCCAGTAGCTCCTCCAGAAGTAAGCCTAACGCCACAGTTATTTGTTCAGCGTTGTCTTGAAACAAAGCTTGCCCATATTCTGTAGCGCTTTCTCTTCCTTGAGCTTTTAGCTTGGCTCTTGCATTAACAGCACTCCATTTAGCTCGTTCAGCTTCACGCTTTTCACGTAACTTTTGAAGTTCATCAACGGGTTTCAAGTGCTTCGACACAATCAGACAATGCCTCCGTATTTAGGTGGATGTAACGCTTAACTGATGAATAACTTTTCCAGCCCCCAAACATCATGAGTTTTCTTTCTGGGATACCACTTGCACCAAGCTTTGAAGCACAGGTATGTCTTGAGCTATGAAGAGTCAGACGAGGGTCATTAACTCCTATGGACTTCTTTGCCCCATTAAGAAGTCTCCTAAATGTGTGGTATTTGATAGACCAAACCAAGTCCTCAACGCCAAGGTGAGTGGTATAAGGTCTGACTGCTTTTATAGCTGCTTTTGTTAGTGGGATAGACCTCGGTTCACCGTTCTTAGTTTCCCAAAAGGTGACTCGATTTCTTGCAAAATCAATGTCCTTTCTTCTAAGTCTGTGAACCTCCCCCCACCTCGTCGCTGTTTCAAGTAGGAATAAGAACAAGTCCTTGGCTTGCTCATCTTTGTCTGCCATGTACTGACAAATTGATTTGATTTCGTCATCAGTTGCAGCTCTCCTTTCGTTGTTTTTGACAGGTAGGTTCCTCGGCATTAAAGGAACCTGAGCAAGATGCCCACATTCATAAGCATCGGTCAATAATGCCCTGATTGCAGCTACTTTCTTATTAACTGTTGATGGTTTATTGCCACGGCTTAGTAATTCAAGCCGCCAATCAATCACCATTTGTGCAGTTAGATCTTTTAGTGGGAAGTCTTGCCCCCACTTATGAATTAATTCCTGACAAATCCCCATTGCACCCTTTTCATAGGGTGTATTAGACCAGCGGGTCGTCAAAGATAGGCGTTTCGCCATCAGTAAAGTGAACATCGGTGGTTGTTGGTAGAAATTGATTAATTAACTCACGACCTTCAGGCGTGAGCTTTAGTTGCATCCCTTTCGTATGTGGATGGCTTCTAACTGTGACCAGGCCAGCATCATGCGGGCTTTCTATCCATTTACCCTGCGAATATCTAGCCCTGCCCCTTAGTTGAGAGATCAAACGACTAGCACTACTAGCGGCTAATGGATTTCCGTCACTGTCAGGCATGGCCTGTCTTAATGCACCCATTGTGTCGATACCTGCTGCTATTAAAAGCAAGGCCTCGGCTGCCTCAATAGGTACAATCTTGCCCTTTTTCCTTAGAGAACCAAGGAAATTAGCAAAAGATATTGCTTGACTCATTCTTTTCCCTCTACTGCATCCCTCATCTCTGCCATTGCCTTAGATAAGTGATACCACTTGGCCTCTAATGGCTCAGGATTAGAGAGCCATGCTTGTTGGTCAATAAATTCAATTCGCCGCCACTCGTCCAGTTTTAAATCTGCGGCCAAAGTAATTACATCTTCCTTAACTACTGGTTTATCAGGATCTATCCAACATTGATATTCGACAGGCCCGACTCCTCGCATTTCAGCAAGAATCATTAGGGCATACTCTCCAGTTGCCCCATCGTGCCAGTAATGAAAAGCCATCACCCTTGGGTTTGGGTAGGGCTTCATGTACTGCTTTTTTTGGAAAGAGAAGAATTTCTCAAGCATTTGTCTACCTTGTTAATGGCTGTGATGGTTGCCCCTAGCTCTTCCCTAGTGTCTGCCCACTCGGTTGAACCTTCAGGACATTGTTGTACTTGAACGTTGAAATGGTCAGAAAGAAAAGGCTCTCGAAATGTAAGAGCCTTTCTTATTTGATCAAGTTCTATTCGACTTAGTAGCAGGCTTACTGCTTGGTTTGGGTCTGGCTTTTGGTTTGACATTCTTTTGCTTTTGTTTTTCTAGTTTGACTAATTCCTCAAGCGAGGCCGCAATACTCTTAAGCATTACGGCACATCGATACAAATCAACCTCAGCATCATTGCGGAATTGTCTAGTCATCTTCTGGAAAGACCTCATAGCCGCCGGTCTTTGGATAAATAGTGACTAGTTCATCCTCTTGCAACCATTCTTTTAATTCTGATAGCGGCTTATTCCCTAGGCATTTGATCGGTGTCTCCTCGGTTGCGCCTATCTTTTCCAAGTGTTCAATCAATTCACTAACAAGTTGAGTGGTTAGCCTGTCAACCTTGGCTTGAATGATTGCTTCCTCTTGTTCTTTGTTCAGTGTCATTGTTTCCATGGTGTCTGCCTCGGATAGTGGATGGTTGATTGATTCAAGTAATAGCTTTCCCAGGTGGTGCTGGAATTCCATTTCTTCAGCTATTGCGCTGCATTCTGCTGCTAGTTCCTTGGTTGGTGCTGTAGCTGCCAGAGCTAAGGCTGTTCTATAGGCCTGATCAAAGTTAGTAATAGTCATTTTGCACAGACCTCGTAGTTCTTGCTGTCCTTAAACATCTGTATCCCTTCTAAGGCTGCTTTGTACCACTCATAAACCCCACGCTTTGTTAGCCCATAAGCAAGGCTAGAGACCCCGCCGCCTTCGTTGCAGGTGCAGTGAATATTGAAGTAACCGTTGACGCCTTGACTGTGAATATGTCCAGGCTTGGCCTTCCTGTTCTCACTGTCCCAATATTCAAGCGGTCTTCCTAATGCTTTGTTGAGCAAGCGTTGATAGTGCTCAATCTTTTTGTTGGTGATTCGTTCCATTGTCCTCAGTTGGTTGGTTGTTGTAGGTCTTGCTTGACCTGTCCTTATCTATAGCTCAGCTATCCATGAATGGAATTGTAGAGGTGAACGGTATGGTCTTTTTCTTCACATGTTGTAACAACGCCTCACCCTTGCCCTTGCCCTGTCCTCACCCTCTGCCAGCACCTCACCCTGTCATCAGATCATTTGTCTATTGACTATTCAATGACTACCCCACCCCTCCCCCTTCCCTCCTAAAAAAAAGCCCTATCTGGTCTCCCTTTTCTCTGATTCTGATAGAGATGAAGGAGGGTCTAAGGGGACGGCGGGGCGAGCGCTGTATTAGTTACCCATCTAAAAATGCGACCCCAAAAATGAAAAAATCAGATATCACGTTTAAGGAGGAGATGAATCAATTGAGATTTATTGTATTTGCCATCAATATCGAGCAATTGTTTTAGATACCAATTTGGGTATTGCTTGTAATACAGAGTGTAAAGAGTTTTTTTATCTAAAGGAGGAGGAGATTCGTAGACAAAAAGTTTACCAATCCTATCTAGTAAAGACATCTACCAGTAGAGAGATCATAGTGACGACAAATTGTGTTAGTGATAGAGGGGATGTCGGGAAGTGTGAGTTACAGTATGGTTAATCTCATCCAAATCAAACCCCTTCCCCTGACTGGGCCGCTTTGCAAGGCCGTTCTGTCAGGTAGCTAGCGAAGGGGCAGACAGCCGATTTGGGGGAGAAGCAACTGTCTTAAATGAATTGTAACGATGATGGCAAGGAAGGCTTTGTAATGGTGCATCAACAAGACCTACACGCCGCAATGGCTGCAATCAACAGCCGCAAATTAGAGCTAAGGGACATGGCCGTATTTATGGGGTTAATGTCTGAAGTGAATTGGCGAAGTGGTAAAGCGAGGATTACTGCGAAAGCCTTAGCAGAGAAGTTAGGCATCAAACTTCCTGTATGTGTTAGTTCACTTAAGAGACTGAGAACAGAGTTATTAGTTTCAAGAGTGAAGGATTCAAGAACAGGAGAGATGTATTTCCTGTTGAATCCATATATTGCTTCTGTAGGAGGTCCACAAAAACGGGGACATTTGTGGCAGCAATTCAAGGAATCACTCGATTGCGGTGAGAACTAAAGGCATTAATGTGATGGAAGCATTATTAAAAGCATGGTCTACGTTTCAAATTCAGAGCGAATGCAGCTTGGGTTACAGAACTACGGAAGTGATGTACCTACCGCAGTGTACGAAGAGGCAAAGAAAGGACTCAAGCCAGCTCCCAAGAAAAAGGAAGCAAAGAAGGAAGAGGCAGAGTAATGTGATGTTGCCAACCCAGGTGGTGCTGGGGGGTTCGCCGACTCAGTTCGGTGGTTGTTGTAAGAATCCTCCTCCTCGGTTTGGTGGGTGGGGAGGGTTCTTCTTATGAAATGGGAACCCTTACAGGAAGACTTTCATCCGTTTCCTAATTTCCTTTGTTATCTGTTGAGGGAATTGGGATTAGCAGATACTCCGACGTTGAGGCAATTATCTGTTGCGGATTGGTTAGAGAACGGGCCTGATCGTTGTATTACTACTGCGTATCGAGGATTAGGTAAGTCATTTGAATCGGGTGCTTACGCACTTTGGCGATTAAGACATGACCCGTTCACTGAGAAAATATTAATTCCTGCTGCTACCGCAGAGAAAGCAGAAGAAGTTGCGACCTTTATGGCAAGATGTATAAGGGACGTTGATATTTTGCGTTGCTTAGAACCTAGAGCTGATGGACGTTCATCGTTTAAAGCTTTTGATGTTGGGCCTGCTGTTATAGATCAGAGTCCAAGTGTGAGAACTGTTGGAATATTGAGTCCATCATTGACAGGAAAGCGTTGTACTTTGGCGCTTCCTGATGATATTGAGACTTTAAATAATTCAATTACACCGTTAAAGCAAGAAAGATTGGCGCAGGCGGTAACAGAACTCGAAGCAATCATCAAGCCAGACGATCCTGACTTTGATTCAGAAGCGCCGAGAGATTACAGCAAGGCCGGAGAGCAACAAATTTTTCCAAGACAGATCAGATACTTGGGAACACCACACCTTGAATCAAGTTTGTATTTAAGACTTGTAAGGGAGAGACATTATGCGATCAGATTCTGGCCTGCCCGATTCCCCAATCCAAGCG
>VTLG01001463.1_pt1 | contig 11820 bp, 10 predicted proteins | sample 4694571 | NCBI WGS metagenome assembly VTLG01 (sample SAMN12604809, study PRJNA352737) | marine metagenome | biome: ENVO:00000447; feature: ENVO:00000209|ENVO:00000569|ENVO:01000036; material: ENVO:00002151; isolation source: viral sequences binned using virsorter ... | reverse complement strand
AGGTGAATCTCATTCTGTAACATTAGATGATACAATTAAATCATCTTTTACAGCACAAGGCACAGGAGTATTAACTAGAAGTACAGTATAATTGAATGGCTGAAAAAATAGACTTTTTTGAGGGAGTTAAAGGACACTTTGAATCTCTTGAAACCAAAATTATAGAAGTTCCTGAATGGGGACTAATAGGCGACAAAGCTATTTATAGTAAGCCATTTAATATGCAAGAAAAGGCAAAACTTTTCAAAGGTGCTAATGATAGCGACCTTAATGTTCTTATTGATGTTATTATTACTAAATCACTAACCAAAGATGGCGACAAAATGTTCACTTTAGAACATAAAATGCCTTTCAAATTAAAAGCCGATACAGATGTTATTGCAAAAGTTTCAAATGCAATTATGCAATCTGAAACATCTGATTTATCTACACTTAAAAAAAAATAAAAAATACATCTGAAATTTATAATGTACTTTCTCTAGCAGAAGTATTGCATAAGACTGTAAGTGAAATCTTGCAAATGTCAGTTACAGAGTTTAATATGTGGATGGCTTATTTTGATTTAAAAAAAGAAGAACAAGATAGGCAAAACAGAATTGCTCAAATGAAAAGAAAATAATGGCTACAAAAAAAGTAAATATTGACATAGTTGCTAAAGATAAGTCCAAACAGGCACTTAAAGGAGTTCGTGGCAATCTTGATAGTGTAAAAAAATCAGTCTTTAATCTTCGTAATGCTTTTATTGGTTTGGGAACAGGAATGGCTGTCCGTTCTCTTGTTAAAACAGGAATGGAAATTGAAAGTCTAAAAGTAAGATTAAAATTTTTATTTGGTACAGCAGAAGAAGGAGCAAAAGCATTTGATGAAATGTCAAAATTTGCCGCAAAAGTACCATTTTCATTAGAAGAAATACAAAAAGGTGCTGGTGTTTTAGCTGTTGTTTCTAAAGATGCTGAAGAACTTAAAAGAAATATGGAATTAACAGGTAATGTTGCGGCTGTAACAGGACTTGATTTTAAAACTACTGCTGAACAAATTCAACGATCACTTTCTGCTGGTATATCTGCCGCAGATTTATTTAGAGATAAAGGTGTTAAATCAATGCTTGGTTTTTCTGCTGGTGCTAAAGTATCAGTTGAAGAAACTAGAGAAGCATTTGATAGAGTATTTGGTTCTGGAGGAGAATTTTCTGGAGCAACAGATGAATTAGCACAAACATTTGAGGGAACTTTATCTATGATTGGAGATAAGTTCTTTAATTTTAAAAGAACTATTTTAGAAGCTGGTTTTTTTCCAGAATTAAAAAAACAATTTGGAGATTTAGATAAATTTTTAGCTGATAATTCAGATACTATAGAAGATATTGCTGTTCAATTAGGAGAGGGTTTAGCTAAATCAGTTGTAGCATTATCTGAGTCAGTAAAATTTGTAGCAGATAATTTTAAAATATTAAAAGCGGCAGTTGGTGGATTTATTGCATTTAAACTCGCTGGAACTGTATTAAAAATTGCTTCTGCATTAAGAAAAATGCAATTAACTTTAATTGGTATAACTGCTTTATCAGGGAAAAAAGGTTTGGGTTTAGTTGCAATTTCTATTGGAGCAATGACAACAGCCGCAATGTTATTGCCTGATCCTTTAGAAAAAACATTTAATGAATTTTCAAAATTAACAAAACCAGACCTTAAAAAGAAAATTAATCAAATAACAGAAGAAATAACAAAACTAGAAGAAGAAAATAAAAAATTAGGTGAAACACTTGAAGGTTTAAAGCCTGAAATAGAACTACCAACTTTAGATACAGATGAATTAGATGAATTTAAAGATAAAGTAATACCAATTCCTCCTCTTTATGATGGCATAACAAAATCAATGCTAACTAATACTGAAACTATAGCAAAATTAAAAGCAGAATTAGAAGTGCTAAATAAAATAATGGATGCTCATAATGAAAGTGCTAAAGATATGTTTCCACCACTTGAACCTAATGCTTGGATTGATGGTTCACTAGCAAAAGCACAAAAGAAAAATAATGAAGAAACTGAAAAACTAATAGAAACACATGGAATACTAGATAATGATTTAAAAGATTTATTTCCTACTCTTACTGCATACAAAGAAGCACTAAATAAAATAGGAGAAGCATATGAATTTGTTGATACAACTTTACAAGATTTTTTAGATAAAGAAAAACAATTAGAAATGATGGATGAAACAGGCATTTTTAATGAAGATACATTTGATCCTACAAGAATACAATCTTTTATAACTGGATTTAAAGAAGCTATGTCAGAAGGTGCTAATGCAATGGAAAGATTTAAAGATGCTGGAAAACAATCATTTGCAGAATTAGAAAAAACATTAACTGATTTTGTTATGACAGGTAAATTAAATTTTGAAGATTTTGCAAGAACAGTTATAAGATTAATTGTTGAAGCATTAATAGGAAATGCTATTCAAAGTGCTATTTCTAAGTCCTCAGAACTTTTTAAAGTTAAAGCTATAAAAGAGGGAATGATTAATGTTTATAAAGGTGCTTTAGAAACTTTTGCTTCAATACCTTTTCCATTTAATATTGCGGTAACAGGATTAGCAATAAAAATGGGTATGAATTTATTAAATAGAATAAAAGGTTTTGAAAAAGGAGGCAGACCTCCAATAAATAAACCTAGTATTGTTGGAGAAGGTGGTGCTGAATTATTTGTACCAGATTCTGCTGGTACTATTATTCCTAATAATCAACTAGGTGGTGGAAAACCTGTAACAGTTAATTTTAATATTAATACAGTAGATGCTAGAGGATTTAATGAATTATTAATTAATAGTAGAGGGGTAATAGTAAATATGATTAATAATGCTGTTAATGAAAAAGGAAGGGCGGCAATTATATGAGTGGTGCATTACCTAACACAGATTTTGAAGCTATTAATATTAAGAGTAATCAAAAAACTTTAGTAAGTGAAACAGATAGTGGAAAAACATTTAGACGACAAGTTCAAGGTCAAAGATGGTCTTTTACAATTAAATATCCACCTATGACTCGTTCTGACTTTGCTCCAATTATGGCTTTTATAATTAAACAACGATCACGAAAAGAAAATTTTACAGTTACTTTCCCAAGTTATCTTAATGCTTTAGGTAATGAAACAGGTTCACTTTTAGTTGATGGAGTTCATGCTGTTGCTGATACAACTATTGCTATTGATGGTTTTGCTGGTGATGGTGCTGGAAGATTAAAAGCTGGTGATTTTATAAAATTTAATTCGCATAGTAAAGTTTATATGGTTGTTGCTGATGCCACAAGTTCAAGTAATGCTTGTACTGTTACAATAGAGCCACCATTAACAACTGCTTTAGCTAATAATGGTGCTGTTACTTATGATTCAGTTCCTTTTACTGTTCACATGAATTCTGATGTGCAAGAGTTTGAAACAGGTGCTATTGATAGTTCTGGTAATCTTTTATTTAGTTATGAGTTAGATGTTATTGAGGCAATATAATGGCAAGAGGTTTATCAGCTAATGTTAAAACTGAATTAGCAACAGGCAATATTAGTCCTGTTTTTTTAGTTCATTTAGGTTTTGCTACACCAATATATTTAACTAATTGTGCTTTTCCTTTAACCTCTAGTGTTTCAGGTAGTTCTGTTACTTATACTGCTTCTGGTCATTTACGATCTATAACAGGAGTAAGTGAAACTAATCAACCAACAAAAAATTCTTTAGCAATACAATTATCAGCAGTAGATCAAACATATTCAGCAGTAGTTTTAGGAGAAAATGTTATAGGAAAAGAAGTTAAAATTTATAGAGGATTATTAGACAGTTCTAATGCTTTAATATCTGATCCATTTTTATTATTTTATGGAACAATAGATGAATATAAAATTGTTGATACAACTGATACAGCAAATGTAATTATTAATGTAACCTCACATTGGGCAACATTTGATAAAGAAAGTGGAAGAACAACTTCTGATAATTCACAACAAAGATTTTTTAGTGGCGATAAAGGTATGGAGTTTGCGGCTCTAAATATTTTAGATTTAAGATGGGGGAAAGCTGATGTCTAGTTATCATTTTTATGAAGCGAAGAATGAAGATACTGATGAAATTTTTGAAATATTAAAAAATTTTGAAGAAGAAGTTAAGGAATTAAATTATCCAAAAGTAGATAACGATAAATTAAAATCAAGAATATTTTATTTTATAGAAAAAGGTAAAATTTTAATGGTTAAAAATTTAGATAAAAATAAATTAATAGGTGTATCAGTAATGCACAATACAGAATATTTATGGAGTAAAGAAAATATTTTAAATGTTCAGGTTATATATGTATTACCAGAATATAGGTCATTAGAAATATTTAATAACATTATGAAAATAATTAAAACACAAGCAAATAAAAAAGCAATTCATTTAAGTATTTCAACAAAACTTGTTGCAAGTAAATTATTAGAAAGAGTTGGATTTGAGCAAATGGGTGGAATTTGGAGAATGAAATAAATGTGTGATGTACCTGATTTTATAGAAGATGTTATCGGTGATGTAATTGATGTCATAGTAGATATTGTTGATAGTGTTATATCTTGGATAGTTCCAATTCCAGAAATACCAGATTTTGGCGAATTAGATAATACAGCTAAAGGAGTATTATTAAATAAAAAATCTTCTAATAGTGGCATACCAATAATTTATGGAACAAGAAAAGTAGGTGGTAATTTAGTTTTTATGGAAACATCAGGAACTGATAATGAATATCTATATGCAATTTTAGTTTTAAGCGAAGGAGAAATTGATGATATAACTTCTATTTTTGTAAATGATAATATTGTTACTTGGTCTGGAGATTTAGCAGATAACACAGAAAGAACAGTAAATAGTAGTGATTCTAATTTTTATAAAGCTGATCCAAATGATCCAGATTCATCAGCAGAAAGTTTAATAACAGTAAGACCACATTATGGTACTGATAGTCAAACTTACGATACATTAGTTGGTGGTTTAACTTCTTGGACTAGCAACCATAGATTAAGAGGTTTAGCTTATATATCTTTAAAGTTTAAATGGAATAGTGATGCTTTTGGTGGTGTACCTCAAGTTCATGCACTAGTAAAAGGAAGAAAAATTTATAATCCAAATTTAGATGGAACATTAACAGGTGGTTCAGGCTCTCATAGAGCAGATACATCAAGCACATGGGAATATTCTGATAATCCAGTTTATCAATTATTAGATTATTTACGAAATACTCGTTTTGGTATGGGTATTGCTAATAGTTATTTTGATACAAATTTTGCTGATTGGCAAACTGCTGGTGATGTTTGTGATGCAAATATAACTCCTTATTCTGGTGCAAGTCAAATTGATTTAATGGATAGTCATGCAGTTGTTGATACATCTAAAAAAGCAATACAAAATGTTAAAAATTTTTTAACAGGTTGTAGAGGATTATTAAATTATACCTCTGGAATTTATAAAGTATTAGTAGAAACAACTGGTAGTGCTACTATAACTTTAACTGAAGATAATATTATTGGTGGTATTCAAGTATCTTCTAAAAATAAAAATTCACGATTTAACAGAGTATTAGTTGCTTTTATCAATCCAGATAAAAATTATCAATCTGATGAAGTTCAATATCCACCTATTGATGATTCTGCTGAAGCAAGTGCAGATCAACACGCAAATATGAAAACTGCTGATGGTGGTATAGTTTTAGAAGGACGATTTGATTTTCCTACAATAACAAGTCCTTATCAAGCAAGAGAAATGGCAGAAATAATATTACGAAGATCAAGGTCAAGTTTAGATGTTTCTTTAAAAGCTGATGGTAATGCGTTAGAATTATCAATAGGCGATATAGTAAATATAACTCATGCTAGTACAGGCTTTTCTGCAAAACCTTTTAGAGTTCAAGCAATGACTATAGCAAGTGATATGACAACAAGTTTAACTTTATCAGAACATCAAGATTCATATTATACTTTTGGAACACAAACAGCAGTAGCAACAATACCAGATACAACCTTACCTAATCCTTTTAGTGTTTCTCCTCCAGCGAGTGTTACTTTAACAGATGAATTAATTTTATATAATGAGGGAACTGCTTTAACAAGATTAAATATTACTGTTGGTGCAAGTCCAGATAAATTTACTCAATATTATCAAATTGAAACAAAATTAAGCACAGAATCAGATTATAAAATTATTGCTAAAGGAACACAGTTAAAATATGAAATGTTAAATGTTATTGATGATAAAACTTATAATGTAAGAGTAAAAGCTATTAATGGATTTGGAGTTAGTTCAAGTTATACATCTGCTAGTAGATTGATTGTTGGTGCAACTGAGCCACCAAATGATGTAGAAAATTTTTCAGTTAATATGCAAGGTTCAAATCAAATGCAATTAAATTGGGATGCAGTAAGTGATTTAGATGTATCGTATTATGAAATTCGTTATCAAAATGTAACAAGTTCGGCACAATGGAATAAATCTAATAATTGGCTTCAAGTTCCTAGAACAAGTGGAACAACAAAAACTACTAATGCTAAAACAGGTGCTTTTTTAATTAAAGCAGTAGATAAGCTAGGAAACGAATCAAATAACGAAACAATTATTTATTCTAATATTTCTAGTTTACAATCTTACAAAAATATTTCTACATTAACAGAAGATTTAACTTTAGGTACTTATGATGGTGATGTTGCTTTAACAGATTCTTCTGGAACTAATTCTATTGTTCTTGATACTATAACAGACTTTGATGACACAGTTGGAAACTTTGATAGTCCTAGCGGAGATTTTGATTTAGGCGGAACTGATGTAACATCTAATCCTAATTATTATACAGCAAATATTGACAATGAAGGTTTTTACACTTTAAATTCTTCATTATCATTAAGTGGTATTTTTGATGTTTCATTTACAAAAAATTTAACCATTGATCAAATTGAAGATCCATATGATTTATTTGATTCAGGGCGAGGATTTACAAGTTTTGATGATGCACCAGCACCTTTTGATGGTAATGATCCAACCAATGCTATACAAAGTTTACAAGTTGCTAGTTCTACATCTAGTCTTGGAGATGCTACAAATTTTTTTGCTTTAAATGCTTCAACAACTTATAAAGGAAGATATTTTAAATTTAGATTGAGAATGGCAAACAAAAACAATAAAGTAAGAGGATTTGTAAGCGGTATTAGTGTTAGTGTTGATATGGAAAAAAGAATTGAAAGTGATAATGATGTGGCAAGTACAACAGGTACAAAAGCTATAACTTATACTAATTCTTTTTATGCTAGTCCAGCAGTAGGTATATCTGCTCAAAATATGGCAACAGGCGACACTTACACAATTAGTTCCAAAAGTGCGACAGGTTTTTCTATTGCATTTACAAATTCATCAGGGAGTGGTATTAATCGCACATTTGATTATGTTGCTCAAGGTTATGGGTTGAAATCATCTAGTTAATAATGATATAGAGGTATTATGAGTCAAGTTTCAGATGTAAGTATAGCGAATCAAGGTTTCTCAGCCTTTCGTACAGAATTAAACAATATTTTAGGTGCAATAAACACTACTCATATTGGGAGTTCTGCTCCAGCAAGTTTAGCACAAGGTAGTTTATGGATTGATACATCTGCTGGTGCGACAGGTTGGATTTTAAAATTATATGATGGCTCTGACCATATTGCTTTAGGCACAATTAACTCAACAGCAAATACTGTAGATTGGACAGACAGTTCAGTTACATTTGATATTGTTAATGATACAAGTCCTCAATTAGGTGGTAATTTAGATACTAATTCACACAATATTATAATTGATGATGCTCATTTTATTTCTGATGAAAACAATAATGAACAAATTATATTTCAAACAACTGCTTCAGCAGTAAATGAATTAGAAATAACTAATGGAGCTACAGGTAATGGGCCGATCTTAGGTGCTAGTGGTGAAACGAATGTTGATTTACATATTAAACCAAAAGGTTCTGGTGAAACTGTTATTGGTTCTGGTGGTGCTGCTGCTACTTTAACAACAAGTGGTACTTATGATTTAGTTTTAGATACTAATAAAGGAACAAACTCAGGAAATATAACTATTACTGATGGTGCTAATGGCGATATAGATATTACTACTAATGGCACAGGTAAAATTAAATTTAATGATTTAGCTTATATTCCTCAACAAGCAATTACTTCATCTTCAAATGCTGTAGCATGGGATTCACAAGCCGCACCAAATGCTTATCATCAAACTTCAGAAAATACGACTTTTTCTGCTCCAAGTAATGCTACTGAAGGTGCTTTTATTTGTTTAGAAATAAATTTTAACGGCTCTCATACCATAGGCTGGAACACAGTTTTTGAATTTGCCGCAAGTACCGAGCCAACTGAAACTGCTACTGATGGCAAAACAGACCTTCATGTATTTAGATATAATGGTGCTGTATGGCAAGAAGTAGGTAGAACTTTAAATTTAAGTGAGAGTTAAAAAATGTATGCAATAGTAGAAGATAAAAAAGTTATTAAAACTTTTAATAATCCAAAAAAATTAATTATTAATAATATTCGTTATTCAACTAAAATTTATTCTTTATGGACTGTAGCAGAAAAAAAAGCCATTGGTTTATATGAAGTAGAATATGATAATTCAAAAAAGAAAGATGATGAATATTACACAAATACTAATCAAACTATTGCTTACAAAACATCAGGCGATAAAGTTACTGCAACTTATGGAACAGCAACAGCTAAAAAAATAGCAGATACTCTATGGACAGAACAAGATAAAACTGATGGTGTAATTAGAGAAGGTGAAGATGTAGGTGATGTTGCTACAGAAGGTTTAAAAACAATTAAGAAAAGAAATATAAACAATCAATGTGCTAATTTACTTGCACCGAGTGATTGGAGAGTAATAAAAGCACAAGAAACAGGAGAAACAATGGATAGTGGTTGGAAAACATGGAGGGCTAGTGTTAGAACAAAATGTAACTCTATGCAAACACAAATAGATAATGCTAGTAATGTTGATGCTATTGCTACTTTGTTTACTTACACAGAAACAGACGGAGTAAGATCAAGACCGCTAGGCGAATTTCCTGTGAAGGAATAAACAATGCCATTAATTATCCCAGCAAATACTTTATCAGGTGGTTATGAGATAGATAATTCAGTTAGATTTAATCAAAGCGACCATTGTTTAACTAAAACTTTTGGAAGTGCTGGAGATAGAAAAAAATGGACATTTTCAGTTTGGTTTAAAAGATCAAATCTTATTACATCTGCCGCATTATTTGTAGCAGGTTCTTCAGGTCAAGCTGAAGGCACAATAAGGCTTGAAAACCATAAGATTAATTGGCAAGAATATGATGGTAGTTCTATGGATGGTGAACTATTAACAAACCAAGTTTTAAGAGATGTAACGGCTTGGTATCATATGGTTTGTGTTTGGGATTCTGCTAATGCAACTGCTGGTAATAGAATGAGAATATATTTGAATGGTAGTGAAATAACTTCATTTGCTACTGATAATAATCCAACTTTAAATTTTGATTCTCAAATGAATAATAATGTTCTTCATAATGTAGGTAGACAAAGTTGGAATAATGCAAGTGATTTTGATGGCTATATGGCTGATGTAAATTTTATTGATGGTGAAGCATACGATTCTTCATATTTTGGTGAAACAAATGATAATGGAGTTTGGATTCCTAAAAAATATGATGGTTCTTATGGAGATAATGGTTTCTTTTTAGAGTGTCAACAAACAGGTACAGGTACTGATGCAAGTGGTATTGGAGCAGATACAAGTGGTGAAACTAATCATTGGGCTATAAATAACCTAGCCGCAACAGATATTACAACAGATACACCTACAAATAATTTTGCTACGTTAAATAGTATAACAAGTGCAACAAATGATTTATCAGAAGGAAATACTGTTTCAGATTTAGACAATGGCACAACCAACACATCAACAACTCAATTTTCCGCTAATGGCAAATGGTACGCAGAATTTAAAGTTACAGATTTAGCGGGTAGTAATTCTAATATAAGAATAGGGGTTGTAAGTGCTGAACAAAACGCAGTTGATTTAGGGGGGCCAAATGAAACTTATGCCTTTCTTGGTGATGGTAGAAAATATGTTGAAGGCTCAGCTAGTAGTTATGGTTCAGCATTAAATGTAAATGATATAGTTATGGTAGCTTTAGATACAGATAACAATAAAGTTTGGTATGGTGCTAATGGTACATGGTTTGCATCTGGCGACCCTTCAAGTAATTCAAATGAATCCCATGCTATTGATTCTGGGCCTTCTTTTGGATTTGCAATAGCCTCTGGAACTAGCTCAGCTTCTCCAGAAATACAATGTAATTTTGGCAATCCCCCTTTTTCAATATCAAGTGGTAATTCTGATGATAATGGATTTGGAAATTTTGAGTATGATGTTCCTACGGGATTTTATTCACTATGCACGAAGAATTTAGCGGAGTACGGATAATATGGCATATACAACAATAGATGACCCATCAGCATATTTTCAAACAGTTTTATATACAGGTAATGCTACTAATAGCACAGCGATAACTAATACTGGTAATTCAGATTTACAACCAGATTGGCTTTGGATAAAAAATAGGTCATCATCTGGAGGAGTTGGTCCACATTTTATCGTTGATAGTTCAAGAGGTGCTAATAAAGATTTTCACATGAATAATGATGAAGCAGAACACACTACAACAAATGCAGTTAAATCATTTAATTCAGATGGATTTACAATAGATGATGGTGGTACAGTTAATAACAACACTGATAATTATGTAGCATGGCAATGGAAAGCTAATGGTGGAACAACAGCTAGTAATACAGATGGAAATTTAACTACTACAGTACAAGTAAATCAAACCGCAGGATTTTCAATCATACTTTGGACTTCAACAGGAACAAGTGATACTATTGGACATGGTTTAGGAGCAACACCACAAATAATTATAGAAAAATCTAGAGAAAATTCTGGTGATTGGATGACTTTTAATAGTATGGGTGGTAATAGATTATTATTTTTAAATACAAATGCGGGTGAAACAACTTCATTTTCTGGAGTATCAAGTGTAGGTGCATCTGTTTTTACAGATGGGAATGGAGGAACAGACACAAGAGTTGCGTGGTGTTTTACACCAATACAAGGCTACAGTAAATTTGGTACTTACACAGGTAATGGTAATGCAGATGGCCCATTTATTTATTTAGGATTTAAACCAAAATATTTTCTTTTAAAAAATGCAACTGTAAGTTCTGGTACAAGCGGTCAGCATTGGCAAATTGCCGATACTGTAAGACATCCATTAAATCCTGTAGATGCAAATGTCATGGCTGAAGATTCTGCTGCTGAAGGTCATACTTGGTCTATTAAAGATTTTTTATCAAATGGTGTTAAAATAAGAGGAAATAATTACGCTATGAATACAAGTGGTGATACATACATTTACATGGCATTTGCTGAACATCCATTTGTATCTAGTAAGGGAGTTCCATGTACAGCAAGATAAATCCTAAATGCCCAGTATGTGGTGGTGATGAAGATCAATGTTTTTGTGGTGATGAATGTGAATCATGTGGGGCATAAATGAAAATAGAATTATCAGTAAAAAATATTTTAATAGGTCTAGGTTTAATTAGTGCCGCTTGTGGTAATGTTTTTATAGTAGGTAAATTATTTTCTGACTTTGAATTATTAAAAACAAACATAGAAGATGTTCAAGCTAATCAAAATGTGCTTGAATTAAAAAATGAAATTTTAGAAA
>VTLG01014310.1_pt1 | contig 11822 bp, 11 predicted proteins | sample 4694571 | NCBI WGS metagenome assembly VTLG01 (sample SAMN12604809, study PRJNA352737) | marine metagenome | biome: ENVO:00000447; feature: ENVO:00000209|ENVO:00000569|ENVO:01000036; material: ENVO:00002151; isolation source: viral sequences binned using virsorter ... | reverse complement strand
TAAAATAATGGATGATGCAGATGCAAAAAAGAAAAACAGATGGGAAGTTGTTTTAAATACATATATAGAAAGAGGGTATACTGAAGAAGATGCTATCACACAAGCAAGGATGGCATTCATACTACAGAAAGAGTACTTTAATGGTTTAGATGAGTATCCTACTCTTTGGCAACCACCATCTGAAAAACTAATACACGAACCAAAACTATGGAGAACAAAGGGGAGAGACAAATGAGTAATTATGGAATGCATTTAGAAAGGAACATAGCTCCTCCTGAGAGTCCTACATTAGAGAAAGAGGAAGTAACAAATCCTAAACACTACAATGAACTAAAGTCTGAACCACTTGATTATATAATAGCAAATGAGTTAGACTTTTTAGAGGGGAATATAATTAAATATGTATCACGTTACACATACAAAGGTGGAGTAAACGATTTATTAAAAGCAAGAACTTACTTAGAAAAATTAATTGAGAGAGAAAAAGATGGGAGATAAGTATTTACCTACACAATACCAACAGTATATACATTTGTCAAGGTACTCACGTTGGGACTATGATAAGAATAGAAGAGAAACATGGACAGAAACAGTAGATAGATACTTTGATTTTTTTAGGAAGCACCTCAAAGAGAACTGTGATTATACTATAGAAAAAGGATTAGAAACTAGATTACGAAAGTCAGTATTAAACTTAGATGTTATGCCTTCTATGCGTTGTCTAATGACAGCAGGTAAGGCGTTAGAAAAAGAGAATGTAGCAGGATACAACTGTGCATACCTACCTATCGACACACCTAGATCTTTTGATGAGTTATTATATGTACTAATGAATGGTACAGGTGTAGGCTTTAGTGTTGAACAAAAGTATACAAACTTACTACCTGCTATTCCTAACAAGTTGTACCAAACTGATACAGTTATAGTTGTACGAGACTCTAAGTTAGGTTGGGCTAAAGGTTTTAGAGAGTTGATCTCATTACTTTACAATGGTTTAATTCCACGATGGGATATGAGTGGAGTAAGAGAAGCCGGAGCACCATTGAAAACATTTGGTGGTAGAGCAAGTGGCCCTGAACCTTTAGACAGTCTATTTAATTTTACTGTAGCTAAGTTTAAAGGTGCTAAAGGATCTAAGTTGACTCCAATAGATTGCCATGATCTAGTATGTAAGACTGCACAAGTTGTAGTAGTTGGTGGTGTTAGAAGGAGTGCTTTGTTATCTTTAAGTGATATAGGTGATGAACAAATGCGTACCTGTAAATCAGGTGAGTGGTGGCACTCTGAACCACAGAGAGCATTAGCAAATAACTCTGCAAACTACCATGCAAATCCTGATGTTGGTACATTCATGAAAGAGTGGCAAGCACTATACAATTCTAAGTCAGGTGAACGAGGTATATTTAGTAGTGCTAATGCTAAGAAACACATTGAAAAGTTAGAGGATAGACGAGAGGCAATAGATGACTTTGGTACTAACCCATGTTCTGAGATAATACTCAGACCTAGAGAGTTCTGCAATTTAACTGAAGCAGTAGTAAGACCTAATGATACAAAACATGTACTAGGTACAAAGATAATGCATGCTACTATACTCGGTACTTGGCAGTCTACTCTAACTAACTTTAGGTACTTAAGTAATAGATGGAAAACAAATTGTGAAGAAGAGAGACTACTTGGTGTATCATTAACTGGTATCATGGACTGTCCACTAACTAATGGATCTAGTGGAGAGAATCTACCATCGTTACTGACACACTTAAAGGAAGTAGCAGTCTCAACTAACAAGTCACATGCTGATATACTAGGTATAAATCCTTCAGCAAGTGTAACTTGTGTTAAACCTTCTGGAACAGTAAGTCAATTAGTTGACTCTGCTTCTGGAATCCACACACGCCACAGTCCTTTCTACATTAGAACAGTAAGATCTGATGTAAAAGATCCCCTGTGTAACCTTCTGATTGATAGTGGAGTACCACACGAACCAGATAAAACAAATCCTAGTAACGTGATGGTCTTTTCATTCCCCATGAGATCCCCTGAGTCATCTCTAACTAGAAAAGATTTCTCTGCTATCAGTCAGTTGGAACTCCATAGATTATATTCTCAGTTTTGGGCTGAACATAAAGTAAGCCAAACTATTTCAGTTAAAGAAAACGAATGGATTGAAGTAGGTTCATTTGTATATAAAAACTTTGAAGATATATCTGGAGTATCATTTTTACCTTACTCAGACTATGTATATGAACAAGCTCCGTACACAGAATGTACTAAGAAAGAATATAAACAACTAAACTCTCGTATGCCTTTGATAAATTGGAAGAAATTATCAGAGTATGAGATAAAAGATAACACAACTTCATCACAAGAGTTAGCGTGTACTGCTGGTGCTTGTGAAATATAAGGACATTTATGGACTATAACTTAGTTTCTAAAGAATTAATTCAATACCTTGAGGACATGTTTCCTGATATTTTACCTCCTAAAGAGACAACTATAGAGGAACTTAGGTTTCTTCAAGGTCAACAGTCTGTTATAAATAGATTAAAACAACTTTACGAGGATGATAATGTGCATGCCATCAACTCCTAGCCCACCTAAAATAGTGATGCCTCCTCCTCCTCCACCTCCTGCTATGAGAGATGAACCAGAGTTAGCACAAGCAGAACTAGATATGGCTCCAGAGTCAGACACCCAAAAGAAAGGCTCATCTAGAAAGTATAGAAAAGTTGTTAAAGGTAAAGGTAAATCAACTGCCAGTTCTAAGTATAAAGGTGGTGGTCTTAACGTAGTTTAAAGGATGTAATAATGTGTACTGCACAGGTTCAAGAAGCAAAATATAGTATGGATGAGAGAGCAAGACAATACAAATCAGAAAAGTTTGATAAGATGTCTAGAGATGCTCAAGAAAAAATAGGAGAACAATCAGGGGGACTATATCGAACAGTTGAACAAGTTCCAAATGCATTAAAAAAGTTTGGAGATGAGGTATCAGACTTTATGAATCCAAAGCAACCATCACAAGAACAAAGTGATACTGTATCAGCAAACTATAGTAAATCCTCATCTGAAAAATCTAGTAAGACAGATAAGAAGGGTAAAACAGAATCTAAAGGCGGTACTGGAGGTAGTAAACGCCAATTTTATGCATAAATAAAGGAGAATAACAATGGGAATTTTTCGTAGTGCACGTAGAGCAGTTCGTAGAGTAACTCGTAAAGTTACACCAAAAGTAAGTATACCAAAAATAAAGATAAATATAAAACCACCTAAACCACCTAACTTAGCTAAATTACTTCCTAAGAAACCTGATATTGTTAAGAAGTTACAAACACAAGCGGCTGGAGGAGCTAGACAATTAAGGACTAATGTACACACCGCTACATCTACTGCACGATCTGGCGTGCATGGAGTAACTACTGCGGCTAGAACTGGTGTACATACTGCTACTGATGCCGCACGAGGATTAGCTCATAAAGGAGCAGATACTTTAAAAGCGGCTTGGGATAAAACTAGAGGAAAGACACCTGAACAAACTGGTGGTGGTGGAACAGGTGCTACCCAATCGGCAATGGGATCTGAAACTAGTGTAGCTGAAAAAGGATCAAAAAAGATGCAAGCAGGACAACTAGCTAAGAAGAAGAAAACAGGTAACACAGGTAAAAAAGACGCATTTAAAGTTAATATTGGCGGTAAACAGTACGCATGAAAAACAAAGTAGAAGAGTTACCCATAGGTCAACTCGCTAGTTTGTATGAGCGATCCTTTGGGGAACGTGAAACGTACCTCAATAGAGGAAGAGAATGTGCTAAACTAACGATACCAACTCTTTTACCAGACTCAGGAGCTAACTTTTCTACAGTCTATGACACTCCATTTCAAAGCATTGGTTCACGAGGGGTAAACCATTTAGCTAGTAAACTATTGCTCACCTTACTACCACCTAACTCCCCCTTCTTTAGATTAACTATAGATGATTTTGATCTAGCACAGTTAATGGGAGATCCAGAACAACGTGGTGCAGTAGAAGAAGGTTTCTCTAGGATCGAAAGATCTGCTATGAACGAGATTGAAACTAGTGCATACAGAGTTCCAGTATTTGAAGCATTAAAACATTTGATTGCCATAGGTAACTGCCTATTATACCTTCCAGAAAAGGGAGGAATGCGAGTATTCCACTTGGATAGATACGTAGTCAAGCGTGATCCAATGGGAAATTTATTATATCTTATTACAAAAGAAACCTTAAGTGCAAAAACTATATCTCCAGAAGCTAGGTTGGCTCTAGGGCTTCCTTCACCGGAGGAGTTAACCCCTGAAACTCCTGATAAGCCCTATGAGCTATACACTTACGTTTGTAATAAAGAAAAATACTGGCATGTCCATCAAGAGATAGGAAACACTCCTATCCCTGAGTCCTATGGAAAATATAAGATTGATAAGAATCCATTTATAGCCTTGCGTTTTAGTAGGGTAGATGGTGAATCATATGGTCGAGGTCTCGTTGAGGAGTATTTAGGAGACCTTCGTTCCCTTGAAGCCTTGACACAGGCTGTTGTAGAAGGATCTGCGGCTGCGGCTAAAGTCCTATTCTTGGTTAGACCTAACGGCACTACAAGAATGAAAACAATAGCAGAAGCTCCTAATGGAGCAATAGTACAAGGTGACTCAAATGATGTCTCAACACTACAACTTGATAAGTTTAATGACTTTAGAGTAGCGTTAGATGCAATGACATCAATCCGAGATAGGTTATCTGCGGCTTTCCTTCTTAATTCCTCAGTTCAAAGAAATGCTGAAAGAGTAACAGCAGAAGAAGTACGCTTCATGGCACAAGAACTAGAGAGTGCTCTAGGTGGTGTCTATTCTGTTCTCTCTCAAGAGTTTCAACTCCCCCTAATTAACCTCATCCTTCAGAAACTAATCAAAGACAAGAAAATGCCTGACTTCCCGAAAGGGAAAGTGAAGCCTCAAGTTGTAACTGGATTAGAAGCTCTAGGTAGAGGTCAAGATCTAACTAAGTTAGCACAGTTTCTTGAGTACCTAGCTCCACTAGGAGCAGAAGTAATTGCTCAGAAATTAAATGTTGATGATTATATGGATCGACTTGGTGCTTCTCTTGGTATAGATACAGGAGGACTTATAAAGACAGATGAACAACTTCAACAGGAACAAATGCAAGCCCAAGAAGCTCAAGCGGCTGAACTACAGCAAGCCCAACAATCTCAGATGCAGGGTGATATTGTCAGAGGTGCAGTACCTAATATTACAAAGGGTATGGCAGATGGTATGAAAGATAACCCTGAGATGGCTGAGATTATACAGCAAGCTATGGCTCAACAAATGGGTGGACAGGCTTAACCACACACTAAAGGAAAAATGGCAGAATCAGTAAATACATATGAAGGAGAAGGAGTCAATCAAGCAGGAACTCCAGAACAAATATACACTTCTATTGCTAAAGTAGAAGAACCAATACAAGTTAGTGATGGTGGGTTTTCAGAAGATCCACCAATAGTAGAAAACCAGAATAGACCAGAGTGGCTACCAGAAAAGTTCGGCTCACCAGAAGAGTTAGCACAAGCATACAAAAGTTTGGAACAAAAGTTCCATAGTAATGAAGAGGAAACTGCTCAAACAGCAGAAGCAGAAAGGTTTCAAAAAGAGGATGTTCCTCAAATATTAGATGCTAGTTCCTCTAAAGTTCACCAAATGTTAGATGAACGAGGACTAGATTTTAGTGTGTTTCAAGATGAGTACAATGAAACTGGAACATTATCTGAAGATGCATACAAAGCTCTTGAAGAAGCTGGAGTTGCTAAACAAGTAGTTGACACATGGATTGATGGTCAAGAAGCAAGAGCAGAACAAAGTATGCAGGAGATCTACAATATAACTGGTGGAGAACCTAATTACAATTTAATGTTAGAATGGGCTAATAACAACCTTACACCACAAGAAGGAGAAGCCTTCAATAAACAGATAAGTAATCTGGATGAAGCATCTCAGTTTGCGGTTAATGGATTGTATGCTCGTTATCAACAATCAGAAGGAGTAATGCCTTCTTTAATGTCTGGTGATATTAACGTGTCAACTCAACCACGTTATGAGTCACTAGCTCAACTTACTTCGGACATGAGTGATCCGAGGTATTCACAAGACCCTGCTTTTCGAAGCAAGGTTGCCGCACGTTTGCAAAATTCTAACGTGCTTTAACAAAGAATCAAGGATAACAAACAGTAAGACTTTGCCCCATGCGTGGGATAACTCTGTGCCGACCTTTGTGAGACCAAGATTTCTGAGTTATTTTTTAATAGTTGAATGGGCGAGATTTCCCCCACTATTAATCACTAAACCAAATAACCCTTAATCTAAGGAAAACAAAATGGCTACTAATTATTCAGCTATTCATCGGTCTGGTGTGAATAATGCTGGTGCAGACGCACGAGCGTTATATCTAAAGCTGTACGCAGGAGAAGTGTTACAGGCTTTCCAGTCGAAGAATATAATGATGCCCTTACATCGTGTCCGCACGATCTCTAAAGGGAAGTCAGCACAGTTTCCGATGACAGGTAAGTATCGTGATGCATCTTACCATACACCGGGATCAGAAATAGTTCCAACATCTTCTAAGCAAGGTGAACGAATTGTATCCGTAGATGACCTCTTGGTTAATGCTCAGTTTGTTCCGAACATTGACGAAGCTATGTCACACTACGATATACGTTCAGTCTATACTCAAGAAGCAGGTTTTGGACTAAGTAAAGTTGCTGATCAAAACATTCTCCGTCTTGGTATTAAAGCGGCTCTCTGTGAGAATGCTACTTTAGCATCAAAAACTACAGGAGGGTCACTAATTCAAGACTATTCAGCATTTGATGACGAAGATTTTTCAGGTAACGTAGTTGTCGGTGGTGATGAAACCACTACATCTTCGGTTGCCGCCAGTATTCGTGATCCTAAAAAGATTGCTCAAGCAATTATGGATGCAAAGCGTATCCTTACAAATGCTAATGTTCCGGGTGATCCATTTGTAGTTATGTCTAATGACATGTATTATGATATGTTTAAGATTTCAGGTACAAGTAACTTGAATGACTTGGCTATCTTTAATCGTGACATTGGTGGATCTGGAAGTGTTGCATCTGGTGATGTACCTACAATCTTAGGTATGCCTGTGTATGTGACTAATCACATGGGTTCTTATTCTAATACAGCAGGAACTACGTGGACTTCTAGTTTATGGACTCAAGCTGATGCTACAGCAACTAATGCTGATCGTGCGGCTGTTCATAAAACAACACCAAATCCAGCTTGGGGTTCAGATCAGCCTCTAGCGGCTTCGGCTGGTTCAGGTAGAACAACTCAGTATGATGTAGGTTATGATGCTACAAGTGCTATATGGTCTACTCATGTAACTAACACAGGTTCAACTGGTTCTTCTAGTGCAGCCCGTAAGACTGCTTACATCTCTGATGTTTCGTTACGTGTACGTGCGTTAGTAATGACTAAAGATGCAGTTGCTACTGTTAAATTAATGGATATGTCTGTTGAATCGGAATACCAAATTAATAGACAGGGTACATTAATAGTATCAAAGTATGCAATGGGTCATAACGTATTACGCCCAGCGTGTGCTGTAGCTTTGCTTCAAGGTTTGTAGAAGCAAGTAACTCTCTAGGGAGTATCCTTAAACGTGGGTACTCCCTTTTTTTTACTATAGGATAAATAAAATGAAACCATCATTAGATCCCACAAAGGGAATGGATACCGAAAGTAGAGTATATACACAAGGATTTAGTGATATTCAACCATCCGAACAAGTAGATATAGAACGGACTTATACTAAGAATTTACCAGCTAGTACTAACGAAGAATTTAGATTGAGTAAATTACTTAGACGAAGGCTCATGCCATCCTTTTTTAAGTTATTGGATTCTAAAGAAACAATAATGTCTGACGAATTAGAGAAGGGTATGCTAGATGCATTTGGACAACAGCAAAATATTAGTTTACAGACTAGAGAAGAACTATGGCATAAAGAATCTCTTAAAGAACATACCCCTATAAAAAGGAAACAAGAGGAAAGAAAAATTAAATATAGAACCACTTTACTAGAAGAACAAATTGCCCATAGAAATGTACTAGAGGAAGTACTAGCTTTAAAAGGGAGACATCATGCTGATTACTATGATCTTCTATTTCACCCTAAGACTGGTGTAATGATGAAACCTGAGTCAGAATTGACTGAATATGAAAAGAACCATGTACTTGGGTATACACAGGATCTTAAATCACTCGGTGAAAAATTAAAAAAAGAACCACATAAATTAGCTAAGAAACTCATGGAAAATAATGAGAACTTTGTTAACTGGTTTTATATGAATGGAGAAGCATCGGCTATTAGTGTAAATGTAGATGGAAAAAAACTTCCTAAACTTGTTCATCATGGAACTCTAGGAAGAATATCACCAGTAATAGGATTTTGGGATAGACATATGGGGATGGATGAGAGAGTAATAGCAGGAATTAAAAAAATAGAATCTGAAGCAGAAAAATCTTCTCATTTTGGTACATTAAATCAAGCTGTTGATATAGTTTTAAACAAAGGATCACAAGACTTAACTTTATCGTCTCTTGGGAGATCTAAATGGGATACCCTTCATAATGCTATATATTACCCAGATCACCAACCATATAAAAATGATATAAATGAAGCTAAGTTTTACTCAGGGTGGATAAAAATGAATAAACCATTAAGGATGAGAGATCTTAAATCATTTGAATTTGATCTAATGTTAAATTATCTTAATGATGAAAAATTAATGCCTAACTATAGCTATTCAAAATTATCACCTGATAGTTGGGAAGATCCAGTTCTAGCTGAATCATTTGCTCTTGAAGGTTTTGAAAACACAGGTACAAATTTCCCCCTACTAGTGTCTAACTTTGGAGGAGGTACTGCATTAGAACAAGTGTTAAACTATGCTCGTGAACTCTATGAAGAGGATATGAATAGAACAGGAGTAGAGCCAGATGACTGGAATGAAGAGTGGGGTAATATGTCTAAAGGTGAACAAGCCAATATTCACTATTATAAGATGCATGGTTTAATCAAGTTTATACAGCAAGACTTGGGCTATGATGGTATCATATATAACAATGAAGTGGAGGATGCAGAAGGAGGAGGGGATGATTCCTACATTCTATTCCATCCGTGGCAATTCAAGTCCATGTATAACAAAGGTACATTCAGTAAGAAACGTAACTTCTTAAGTAAAACTAAACGTAAAAATAAATATCAAAAGGTAGCATGAGTGAGAAAAAATTAGAGAACATGACCGAACTCCAAGCGGTTAACATGATGCTAACCACTATTGGAGAACAACCTATTGCAAACTTAAATGATAAAGCAGGACTACAAGATGCATCTATTGCTCAAGATATTCTACATAACACATCTAGACAAGTGCAATCTAGAGGATGGATATTTAATACCGACTTACAAGTAACTAAAACACCTCGTTCCTCAGATAATCAAATACCAGTTGCTTCAAATATATTAAGGATAGACACTACATCTAAAGTTAGATCTAACAAAAAGGATATTATAGAACGTGGTGGCTTTCTTTATGATAGAGAAAATAATACAAGTGTATTCGATGATGGAGATACTGTAGTAGTAGACGAGGTAGTATTTCTAGGATTTGATAAGTTACCAGAACCAGCTAGACGATATATAGCTACTAAATCCGCACGTATATTCCACGATAGGGTAGTAGGGTCAGGTGAGTTACACAGGTTCTTTCAAGAGGACGAGTCACTTGCTTGGACAGATTTACTAGAGTATCAAGCGGAAACAAGTGACTATAATATATTTGATGATTATGATGTATTTAGAGTAGTAGATCGTAACAAAGATACTAACGAACATTATGCGTGGAGGAAATAAATGGCATTAATCTCTGGGACTATACCAAGTTTAATTAATGGTGTGTCCCAACAACCAGCTACATTAAGGCTACCTACACAGGGTGAGGTACAGGAAAATGGTTTATCCCACATAGCTCGTGGATTAGAGAAGAGACCTTGTACTGAACATATAACAAAAGTATCTGGTGTAACCTCTGATAATAGTAATGATGTGTTTATCCACACTATCCGCAGAAGTGAAGATGAAGCATACGCTTTAATCATCAAGGGTGGAACAACTAGTGGTACAAATGGAGCAGGAGCTAATGCAGATACCGAAGTTAAACTGATTGATCTTACAGGTTATGCAACTGGAACTGCTGGTAAAGAAGTGTATATACTAGATAAAAAGCAAACAGCTAGTTATCCGGGTTCACAAGGTACTAGTAGTACTAATGGAATAACTTCTTCAGTAGCTATGTCTGCAAACACTATCCCAAATGGATACTTTAAAAACTTCGGGCCAGATAATGTATTTTCTCCTAATAGTTTATCTTCTACTACTATTGCTGATTACTCCTTTATCTTAAATAAAACTAAGAAGGTAAAACAATCTACTACCCTACCTCCTGTTAGACCATATGAGTCTTTACTTTACTATAAGGTTGGAGACTTTGGTGCAAAGTATCAGGCAGTTATTACGGAGTGGACTGTAGATGAAAATGGTGAAGCTACTGATACTGAAAAAACTCAGTATAAGGTTGTATACGCTACTCCAGATAATGAAACAGAATCTAGATCTGGATTAGGAGCTAAAGGAAACTCTGCATCCATTAACAACCAAGCGTCAGTACGTGTTAATACCATTGCAAATGCAATAGTTACAGGAGCAGACAATAGTGATTTAGTTAAACTACTCAGAAAAGATTCATCTGATACAAATTATCAAGTTATTGTAGGTACTGGAAGTGATGGTAGTGCTACTGAGTATACTAGTGACAAAGGTGTAAAGACTAAGGGAGTTGTTACATGTTCAACTGTAATTCAAGGAGACAAAGGTTCTTTTACTACTGGGGGATTAAACGGACTAGTATCTGCTAATAGTAGATTTAAAGTCGAGTTCGATCCTAATACAAGTGTCATACATATTAAAAACTCAACTTTTCCCATTACAATAGAATTAACAGATGGTAAAGGTGATACATACTCAAGAGCAGTCAATGGTAGTGATGAAGTACCCAACTTTGGTTACTTACCCGGATCTGCAACTATCGAAAACGGGTTTGTTGCTAAGATCTCAGGAGATAAAGCCGCAGGACAAGATGACTACTACGTAAGTTGGACTGGATCAGTATGGAAAGAAGTGGTTCAACCTATATATCCGGGTGGAAAAGTAATAACTGGAACTGATAAGTCATCTACTGGTGGATCTTCCTTTACTATTCCTTATACATTAAATACTGCTACTGATAATGCATCTTTAAACGCTTTAAAAAGATCACGATATATAACTATTGATAACTCAACAATGCCTATGCAACTGTATAAAGCATTTGGAAAAGTCTATGATGGCTCATCAGCACAAACTGAAGCTGTGTATTTTATATTAGAACCTGTTGATTGGGCCGATAGAGATGCCGGAGATCAAAAAACGAACCCCTTCCCATCATTTGCTAACTACGACTCAAGTTCTTCTCCTGACGGGCTTTTTACGATTAATGATATATTCTTTCATAGAAACAGGTTAGGATTCATATCTGATGAAAATGTGGTTTTATCTGAATCAGGAGGTTATTATAACTTCTTTCATACTACTGTTTTATCCGTATTAGATACAGCAGTTATTGATGTAGCTGTAAGTAATAACCAAGTAGCTATCCTGAAGTCTGCTATACCATTTCAGGAAAGCC
>VTLG01013710.1_pt1 | contig 11823 bp, 24 predicted proteins | sample 4694571 | NCBI WGS metagenome assembly VTLG01 (sample SAMN12604809, study PRJNA352737) | marine metagenome | biome: ENVO:00000447; feature: ENVO:00000209|ENVO:00000569|ENVO:01000036; material: ENVO:00002151; isolation source: viral sequences binned using virsorter ... | reverse complement strand
TCTCCAAGCGGAAATGCAGCACATTCTTCGATCACTTCTTGAGCAAATTGCTTATGTTTGGGCGCCCAAATTTTGCCCGCTTCGAAAAGAGGTGCAATCGAGTTCACTCTAACATGTTTATCGTTCCCTTTGCTAGGGGTAAAATTCACGACTGGTATATCCATCTGTCTAAGCTCGTGTGTGAGAGGTAATCCAGAAGCTTTAGCTTCAATGATCACTGCATCCGGTCTCCAAAACATATATTCCTTCTGAGCCTTACGTCTGAGCTCTGGAAAATCATATCGATCTTTAAATGCGTCTAGTAAAATTGCATTTTGACCATTATCTTCTCTACGAAAAATTCCCCAAGTGGTAATTGCCGAATAATCAGCTGTTTCTTTTTTCATAAAAGCCGTATCGTAAGACTGAATAATAAAATCACAATGAGGAGGGTCGTTAGCCTTCCAATCTTTCCACCATTCTCGTTTTATAATCGCTCCTTCATCTGAAGTTGGAGCTTGCATGTACTGAGCGTTCCATTTTGGAACACTAATGGAAGCTTTAACTCCTTCTAATTCTTTTTTCTTCCAATACTCTGGCCATACAGGTTTATTGTTAGGAAGGATGGCTGGAAATTCTACAACTTCCCACTCATCTCCTTTAACATCTCCCTGAGCCTTGACTAATTGTCCAGTTAGATCCTTTGTAGACCAACGAGTCATAACCAAAACGATTTTTCCACCAGGCTGCAGACGTTGTCGTGGACCTGAAGTGTACCAATCGTAAACTTTGTCGTAAGAATCTTTACTCAACATATCTTTTTCTTTATGAGGATCGTCAATGATGAGTAGATCGGCACCACGACCTGTCATGGCACCTCCAACACCGACCGCGAAGTACTCTCCGCCTTGCGCAGTCTCCCATCTTCCGGCAGCTTGGGAATCTTCTCTTAAAGAAGTTTCAAAAAGTTCTTGATATTCTGGAGAATCGATTAAATGTTTTGCTTTTCTTCCAAATCTTACAGCTAATTCTGCGGTGTGAGTCGCTTGGATAATTTTTAATTTTGGATTTTTACCGATCATCCACGCCGGTAAGTAATTTGAAGCAAATTCTGACTTCGTATGACGAGGAGGCATGTTAACAATTAGCCGATTTATCTCCCCAGAAGCCAATTTATTAAATTTTTCAGAAATAATTTTGTGATGATAACCAGAAATGAAGTCATCCCACATAAATTTTACAAAAGATAGAAAGTCAGTATGGCATCTTTTCTTATTTTCTAAGCGATCAGCCTGTAAATATGTTTTTAAGTACTCTTTTTGTTCGTCTTTTGGTAATTTTTTTAAAAAATTTTCATCAATTGTCTTCATATGAGCCCGTTTATAAAAGTCTTACCATGACTGTCTGAATTAAGCAATAAAGGGTAAAGCTTGGGACCCCTTTTTTGTTTTTAGGGGGGTGGGCCCTCCCCAAATTCTGCCATGCAGAAATCGCATGGGGCCCGATCCCCCCTTCGCGGGTGGGCCCGCCCCGATGCCCACCCCCTGGGGGTGGGCCCGCCCCGAATGGCTACAACTTGCACGAGCTATGCAAAAATAACATAGGATATTGTAAGATTTATCTTGACACGATTTTAATTGCGGGGCGATTTCTCGCCCCGCACAGTATAACTTATTGAGATAAGTTATTTGTTTGATTAGTGTTTGGTCTAATCAAATTCGGATTATTATATTCTATTTCTGTCATTGGTAGTTCTTGTTCAGTTAATCTATTGTACCAATAGAAGTTATTCAAGTCGCGAGGATTATAATATCTTTCAAGTTTAACCCACGCATTTTCTTCTGTTAGTTTAATTGGCTCGTGTATTCTGCCGAAGTGATCAACCGCTCTATTACCAAACTTCTCAAACCAATCTCTTTCACAGTTCATTGAACACGCATTGCCGCCGAGATAATAAAAGCTGCTTCTTCTTCTAGTCTGGTAATACTTATTTCCATTTGTTCCTCTTATTCTGTCTTTAGTTTTATAAGTATGACACTTAACTCCCTGACAATATTTCAATTCACTCATTAATTAATTGTTCTTTCTTTTTTTCTTTCAACTTTGAAATTTTCAAAGTCTGGGTGGCTCGTCATCATCTCGCCAATTCTTTCGAGAGATAATAAATGCATAAGCCAGTTCATCTCTTTTAATGAAAGAGATTTAGAAACGATATTAATTCTTTTAATTGCTTTTTCTATATCTGGTGCAACTGCATTTACGAAAGCCACAGCCGAGAGTATTCTCGGCTGCAGATATTCTGGTAAGTTATTCCAAAGTGACGCGTTTTTGGATTTCCAATAACCTTTAGGCATCAGCACTCTTTACAGTTATAGAACCAACTGCGTGTCGCCATTGGTTTCCATTTTTGTTTGGTTCTGCGTCTAAATCCCAGTAGATAAAATTATGCTGATTGTTTTTATCAACAAAATATCTGCCTACTGTGTCCGCTTCTGGTTTATGCCATTGACCTTTACGAGTTATTATTGCTTTATGCTTTTTAGCATAATAAGTGACATAGAAAGTTTTTGGCAACTGATTTGTTTTATTTTCAGAATCTAATTTCACCAGTTTCCTCACTTTCTTCTTTCTTATTTTCTACTTTCTCAATTGTATCAACTTCAAACTGTCCAAACCCATTGAACAATTCATAAGTTGTATTTTCTGCTTCATTTAGATTTTCAAGTGACACTTTATATTGTGCCGCTTCTTCTAAATTTTTAGCAGTTTTTTTGATGTGATAAGCAGTAGGTATATTTTTATATTTAATAACCTCTACTACTAGGATTGTTTTATCCATTTTACCTCTTTCTGTTTTTTGTTATACATATCTGGGATTATATAGATATATCCCAGATATGTCAAGAAGTATTATTGTGTGGAGTGTTGTTGGTTATATTTCAACCTAGCCGCGATTTTTTGTTCTCTACTGATAGATTTATTCTTCATACCTTTTATTCTATCCGCCAGATTTTTTGGATTGTAAATAACTAGACCAGTTGAGTTAGTTCTAACTATTTCTGCGTCATTAACCGACAAGCCGAGTTCAGTACATAACTCAATCGCCTCGTCTAAATATTTATAACCTTTTAAACCAAGTTTGATTTCTTTCATTTGATTTAAAACACTCTCAATCCATTTTTGGTGGCAAGTAATTAAATGCCCTTTCTTTTGTTGCCAAAACATAAGAGTGTCATATTCCTCTTTATTACAAGCAATAGACCTATCTCGGCAATACTCTCGCCCAATTAAATCTAAAACATAATCATTGTTCCACTCTCTTGAATATGAAGTTTGGTTTGATTTACCACCAGTAGTTCCAAGATACTTGTCATTAGCATCTAGAATTTTTGTTTGGTGTGGATTGCTTGGCTTGTCTTTCATCTCAATATTAATATCAGGATTGCAACCCTCTCTATTTTTGAGTTCATCTCTAAAATAGGCATAACCAAAATCCTCATTACGAGAGTTTTCGTTTCCATTAATATTACCATTAAGTCTAAAATCAAAATGACTTTCAATATATTTATCTTTCATAATTGGTTTGTCATTTTCATCTCTTTCTTCTACTTGACCTTGATAGCCAAAATGAAAACAACTATCTTTCGCGATAGTATCTACATTTTGAAACTTGTTTTGTAAGTGGTAAGCCATTTTTATATCTTCGGGAGTATAGTGTCGGCTCACTATTTGTTCAGCAAGTTTCCAAGTAATATCTTGTAAAGGTTTCATTTCTTCCCTTGCTTTTAGATATGCCTCTTTCTCTTGCGTGTCCTCTTGTTCAAGATGTACTCGCATACGATTTGCTATCTTATTACGATACTCTTGATTTAGTCTTATTCTACTCATTTGTGCCTTTCTTTTTGTTGTTTGCATATCTGGGATATTATATTAATTAATTTAAGTTGTCAAGGGGGTATGGTGGTCAAGCCGCTACATACCTTGTATTATTTTTTTTTAGGGGTGGGCCCTCCCAAAAAAGTACGAGCAGCAAATTTTCCTCTTGACATTTCTGGGATAATATATTATATTATAATCTGATTAAATTAAGAATAAAAACTTAATATCATTAGAAGTGAACTTGCAGTGGCAGTATAAAAACGCACTGCAAGTCACAGGAAGAAATTATGAATGGATATATAGAATGTGCAATCTGTGGTTGTACGCCCAAGCCAGATCAATGGTCGGCACAGGTGATTGGAGCTTGTATTGATTGTGGATAGTATCTGGTTTTATCCAGTTATGTTTGTAGTCTGTATGGCTATAATTTACTGGTACACATAAAGTTCAAGCTTGAGCCCTGATCCATTAACTACGCATTTATGCGAGGGCCTTTAAAGTACTTTAATTAATGGATCTGGGGTCAAGTAGTAATGACTAGTGAGTCATGGTCCTGGTAACAGGGTTACAGAAACGCGCAAGTTATTACTTGACCAGTTTAGAATGATTCTAATCTAGGTCGCCTGGCCGCGCCGGGCTAATATCATGGGTCGCGATGTAACTTTTAGTAATGTCCTTCCATAGATCTTGGAGAAGGATCGCCCACGAGACATTAGAATCATTCTAAACTACAAGCCCTCAAGCCCTCAAGCCCTCAAGCGGGTGGGCCCGCCCATTAATGTGGGAAGGTTCGAGCTTGACAGGCCCGGGGATCTGGGATATAATGGGATCTAGAAAGAGGTAAACATGCAAATAGAAAAACCAAAAAAGAAAAAAATAGAATGGCACGGCCAGCAGGTGACGCTGCCCTTCGACTGCTCAGTGTACCAGGATAAAACAGTTAAGATTGCGAACCGGTTCACAGGTGAAGAAACAGAGATGCCGGGCTATGCTGCCAGCGTCTACGATACCATCATCGGAGCTGAGCGCTTCGAAGCCTGGGACGTTGTGCAAGCTGGGCTCGACTGGTTCAGACAGCATTTTCCAAAACAGTATATGGTGGTCTTAGACTAATGGAAATGGAATTTAAAATAAGATACCGGATTGATGGGGACATCCCCATCAATCCTGCCTGGATCCGGGACCAATTAGACCTGAGCGTCCAAGCGCTTCAAAGAGAAATAAACAAAAAAAATTTACACGGTCGCCATGTGCTAAGGCTTCAAGCTCCGGAGGGGTGGGCCCGCCCATAAAGAATCAGGGTCCAAGCAACAAGATTGACAGGCTGCAAGCTGTAGGATATTATGAGATACAAATTTAAAATGCTAAAGAAAGAAGCAAGACAAATAACCGGGGGCCTGTCAGCTCCCTCCAAAATGCCTGGTCCAGCGTACAACCTGCCGGCCAGTCAATGCATTACAGGCGCTAAGCTGGTGAAGGTGCCCGGCTCAGTCTGCGCGGGCTGTTACGCTCTGAAGGGCCGGTATCGATTTACCAACGTACAGCAAGCACTGCAACGCCGGCTGGACTCGTTAACACATCCAGACTGGGTTCGCGCTATGGTTGTATTGATTGACAAGGCTCCCTTCTTCAGGTGGCACGACTCAGGAGACCTACAAGGGCCCGAGCACCTTAAAAAAATTTTTGAAGTCTGCAAGCTTACGCCGGCTACACAGCATTGGATGCCCACACGTGAGGCCCAGCTGCTGAAGCTCATGGATCCTGACATAATACCGTCAAATTTAATTATTAGAATGAGCTCGCATATGATTGATCAACCTCCGGTGAAGTTCTGGCCCTGGACGTCGACCGTGTCGACTGAAGGCAAGACCTGCCCGGCCCTGGATCAGGGCAACAGCTGCCGTGACTGCAGAGCATGCTGGGACAGGAGCGTGAGCAATGTCACATACCCCAAACACTAAATTAATTGATGAGATCCACGATCAGTGGTGCCGGGACAACGGATACCCAGTCCACAAGCCTACAAGCGTTCAAGCATCCGGGCGCAAGACTTCAAGCCACAAGCTAAGGGCTCAAGCCGGGTCCCTGAATCCACAAGCTCCAATATCCGGGAACCAGGGTACAAGCGTACAAGCTGGTCCAGGGCACAAGCAACAAGGATAAAGGTATTTTTTTTATGCTTAAGATGAAAAGAAATCTGGTGAGGAGAGAACCTCACTTTATATTCATTTGTATTCTTTAATTCAACAGTGAAAAAGTTCCCAGAAGGAGCATAACCCAATAGATCAGGAGTGCCAAATAAAGCCCAGTTTTCCAGTCTGGTCCATGCAATTGAGGGAGTTTCATCTTTTAATTTTTTCCAAAGTTTTCGCTCAGGAAGTTTAGAAATCTTTCTAGAATTCAAGAATACCCGAACTGTTAAAGTTTACCAATTATTTTACCCATACGAGCTCTTTCTGGTTCGGCTACGAGTACCAATCTATGGGTCTCTCGATCGCCAATAAGTTTATTTTCTAACAGATTAATTTCCTTAATGTCCATCATGTGACCATTAGGTAATTGAATCTGAACTCTTGCATTCCCACTTGTTGGGCTTACAAAAAACTTATCCAAAGCTTGTCTGAATGACTTTCCGTTTAACATTCTGGTTTGCAATATACAAGAAATATTATATAGTTGCAACATTATGGGATTACCCAAAGTATTAACACCCAAACAAATGAAATTCGCACAGCTATTAGTCTATGGCGTTGATGGTATCCCTATAACTAAAACTGAGGCAGCAAAACTAGCAGGATTCGAAGTAGGAGAGAATACTCGAAACTTTTCTAGACTAACTAACCCAAAGTATTTCCCATTAGTATGCGCTTACATCAATCAGCTACGAGAAGAAGTAAGGGAGAAATATGACATCACATTTGATAATCATATCACTGAGTTGGGTAAAATTAGGGACCAAGGTAAGAAGGATGGTAGAAATCTAGCCGCAGCTGCTACTACTGAAATAGCTAGAGGCAAAGCAGCTGGATTCTATATAGATCAAAAACTAATTCGTCATGGTAAAATTGAAGATATGAATCTATCTGAATTATATCAAAAAATGAAAACAATTAAGGAAAGAAACGAACGGATTCAAAGCGCTCAAAAACAATTAGATAATTCTACTTCTCAGAAGCAAACCGACCATACGAAAGAGTCATCCGAGGAGTCAGACCAATAGCTTTGTGTAGTTTCCCACTAGGGACTCTCAACATATCACCAGGTTCTAACTCATACATTCCGTCTTCCAATTTATATACAACACTTCCATACAGCTGGATAAGATGAACACTTTCTTCTTCATCAATATGTGTTGGACCAGATACACCAGACATCATAGAGAAGAACATATCTATATTACTTTCTTTCCTATCTGTATTAAATTGTTTTTCTAAATCATTATAGAGTGGACCAAACTCAGGACTCTTATGCACCCACTTCACTTGAATGATGGTGTCTAAGACATAGTTATCCTTCCAATTACTTACAAACTTGGTGGAGTAATTGTTACGATCTAAGAACTCTGATAATTTTTGAAAATCAAATACTTCTGGAAATCGAAGATACGATTTAAAAAATATCTTTTCTTTAGGCACTATTTTCTTTTCTTTTTATTTTTTTTCTTTTTATTTTTTTTCTTTTTAGCTTTTTTCTTTTTCTTAGGCATTATATCTCCTTTCCAAATGTTGTACATGTCTTCCGATAAATCGTCAAGACGAGACATTTAGCTTCTCCATCTTAAGAATACACCCAATAGGAAAAATATTCCTGTCTGAGTACACTTCATCCTTTTCATCATAACTTGCGAACGTATATAAAAACTTCTTTGTTTTCTTATAGACATAAGCAAACGTTATCATTTTCGAACACTCGAACTTATCAAATTCTTCAGCCGTCGCATGACCCCCGTCAGCCGTGATATCCAGCCACGAAATCTTGTAGAAGTAATACTTTTTCTTCGCGATAGAAACATGTTTATATTTATTTACCTTTTTTCTTTTCATTGTAAAACGATGGTATTGTGTACCTTTTTCCTTTAAGAACTTCTTTTACACCATGCAAATTCTCTTTACCACTCTCAAATAACATAGCACTAAAAGCTGGCATTCTATACACATCCTCTTTTCCAGCCGAATCTACAAAAAATAATTCTCCCCCTTCATAGTCATCATTCAGATACATTAATGACGAATAATCCATTGTATCCTCATACTGATGTTGTTTATCTATGTGGGGTTTCATCAACATTCCTTTTGACCACCTCACCAGACGCATATTTTGATACATAGTAGTCTTGGTATGAAAGTGATGATCTATGAACATTATAGCTTTCCGGGCATAATACTTCAACAAGTCTCTTACCTTAAGATCATTGATAAGATGCCAATTAATAGTCTTATCAGCATGGAAATCTCTACCATCTCCAATCAAATGTTCATTTTGATCGAAAAATCTTATAAAATCTTTAGAATCCTCGGGATGAATAAAATCATTAATAATGAGTCTTTTAGCCATTTTTTGTATACTCCCTCCTCAATAAATCATAAATAAAAAAACGCAATTCATGTGCGCGCGTCCCTTAAATCGTTGGTATTGCTAGCTTTTTGTAACAATTGTATCTTTTGTATCCAATTGTATCCTGACAAAAGATACAAATTTGAGCGAATAAGTGTTGGTATATAACAATTCTAGCTTTTGTACCAATTGTAACCACTTTTGAAAATTTTTTAAAAAAATTTTTTATTTTTATAGAAAAAAGAGTATACAAAGGGTATAAAGGACCAATTATGGCTAATTTAGTGGGTTTTCTGTTCATTTTTTGTATCTTTACCGTTTGGGTGATCCTTCTTATCCCTATAATATTGATCCACTTTCTTCAAGAAACTGTGCTGACAGTGGACAAATTCCTTGTCCGAAACTTCAAAGCGTTGAAAAAGCTTATCTTTAGAACACATTAAAATAATACCTTGTTGTATCTTTGTGCCATATACATAGTTGTGGGCCATAGCATAAGCACCCAACTGAATGAAGTAATCCTCGATCCATTCTCTCTTTTTTGGCTTGTTGGTTTGTTTAAAGTCTATTATACTTTCGCGCGAATTATAAATTCCAACTAAATCAGTAGCACCAGCATATAACATAGGGTAGTGAACGGTCACCTCTGTTCCCCATACTTCTTCTAATGGACCCAGTCCATGATTAATGATCTGTTGGGCCATGGGATGTGCTTCCATGCCCACTGCCGTCAGGTCCATGTGCCCCGAGCCCTGAATATACGCTTCTAAATATTTGTGCATACTACTCCCTCTCATAGCCGACATGTCTCTGATTCGGTCTGCTCCCTGAGCCCCGATGCGTTTTCTCCATGCCTCCAGGCTTTGTCGCTTTTCCTCCGACTGAGTTGCGGATAAGATAGTCGTAACACTCGGTAACATTTCGTGACCGATATCATAGTGTCGGGACCCCTGGATCAGGGACCGCTGGGACGCTGGGTAATTAAATCTTTTGTTCCACCGCATAATACTGTCTATACATACATTCTTTAACGGCCCAGTAAATAAGTAAATATCTACCAAAGGGTGTTAAAGGTAGAGCCAATGAACTATTTAAAGCGGTATAAGAGGGTCTCATACACGTTTACCTCCGGCAATGTTATGCATGATATAATTTCCTTTCTTATTAGTATAAAATAAAGCCCCATTAAACTTAGGCTTGGTAATCAAGAGATGCTTCAAAGCTTTCTTAAAAGACATATTCTCTGTCTCCGAGTTCTCTCCAGTATCTCCATCTAATATTTTAAATTTGTATCTCATGCTACAATCATAAATATACTGAGAAATATAAATACCACTAAAGAGCTAAAGATGAATGCAAATATTTTATCTCTTGGATCCATTACCTAAATCCTTTAAAAATTTATTATGTGCTTTTTGTTCATTATATTCTTCTTGGTCTTGAATAAAAGATGAACCAGGTGCATAATAATCTTTTACTTTAACTTCATCATTGACAACTCCCTTATCTTTAAGTTTCTTCCATTCTCGGTAACCATCAATCCATTCATTAGGATCACGTTTACCCCAACGTTGAGTCCAGGCCCAACTGTTTATCTTTCCTGAGTATGTTTCAATGATACTTAGAAAAGGATCTGTTAATTTTTTCCAAAAATTTTTTATCATAGTAGTCTATTATCTCCTTTGCTCTTTCTCGTTTAACAATTAAAAAGGGGTACACTTGTTTTAGGATTCGGTAAACCCCATGGAATCCTACCCGCCATCGATGCTGGTCTTGCCAGGTTTCTTTGGTTGGATACGTTTTCATGTCCCGGTTCCCTTCTGCGGTGGTCGCCATCAAATAATCAATGAGTCTTCCATCCACTTGGGGGACTTCTAATCGGACATTCAAAGTTTGGTAGACTGGTTTCCCTTTACGGTCATGTCTGATCCGTTTCTTCCAGCCAAATTCTAAGTAGCCTTCGCCGTCAATGATTCCTGCAACGTAGGCGGCTTGCTCAGAAGTCATAATCTTCATAAACCTGCCTTGCGCGCACGGTCGGTAGGATCTAATCCCTCTTGAATCTTGGCAATTTTGTCTTCATAATACTTAATCTTTTTCATCATTAAAGCATCGGCTTCGATTTTAGTTTGTTCGATCTCATGCCTTAGATTGTCGACGGTTTTCTGGAGCTCTTCCTTTGCTTTACGTTCTTTAAGAAAAGCTTTCCCTACATCGGTTAAGGATTGTTGAAGAAACTGAATCTTTAATTCTGGTTTATCTGTCGCCATCCTGAACTTTTTTGATGTTATGGTAGATATGAGTCTTAATATCTTTATCCGTTCTGACAATTGTGAGGACGTCGAAGCCAGAGTACGCACGGGCGTAAGCGTTTTGGCTAGCTGCGACAGACGCGCCTGAAGCAAGGAGCGCAAACTCACTGCAACTTGTGCACGCCATCAGCATCAATAATAATAGTATCGTTTTCTGTGTCAAACGGGCCATATATTTCTCCTTCTGATTCACATTGTGGACAGTTCATTGTAACGGATTTATTAAGTTCTTCAACTGATTTATGTGGTATCTTAATGTATCCATTTCCTTTGCATCTTGGACAGATACAGGTTTCTTTATTCTTTAGTTTTTCCATTTAACTTCTTCACTTTCTCATTCACTAGAATGTTAATGGTTTGGCTGCGACTTAGAATGGTATTCGCAACCATTTTTTTTCTTAACTGATCAATCATCTCATAGGTTTTATGCGATAGACTGACGTTTTTATATTTACTTATGTCGGTCATTTGTTATATCCTCTTTCATAGTTTTTTTATTTTTAATGTAGGATTATTCCCACAAATTGCAAGAATTGTCAATATGAAAATTATCATTTTAAGTGTAATTATTTGCTCAGCATTACATGGAAATTGTCAGACCCCCTATACCAAAAATGTAGAGTATAACACCTGGGCTGAATGTATGTACGCAGGCACAAACGATACCTTGACGTTGTATCACACCATGGGTGATGAATATATTAATGAACATAAAGTATTTGTTAAATTTCAATGCAAAGAAGTTGTAAAAAAAGAAGAATTAAAGTCTTAATCACAGTAGTAGCCGTATACTAATTTTCCTTCGGGTGTATACCATCCCTGGTCCCTGGTTTCTGTTTGGTCACTATATGTAGCAATCTTCTCGATGTATGCATCACCCTGCTGGGAACATGTTAATCCTTCTTCAAGAGGAAGGACAACGGGATTACTTAGTAGAATTAGAATAACTAACTGTTTCATTTCCAAAGACTCATTTTACCACGACCGCCTTTCATTCCTCGCAGAACATGGACAAGACTCTTTTTACGTGGACGTCCTACGGGTTTAACTTTTTTCTTTTTCTTATAGGGTCCTCGTACACGATTCACTCCACGATAAT
>VTLG01017128.1_pt1 | contig 11825 bp, 19 predicted proteins | sample 4694571 | NCBI WGS metagenome assembly VTLG01 (sample SAMN12604809, study PRJNA352737) | marine metagenome | biome: ENVO:00000447; feature: ENVO:00000209|ENVO:00000569|ENVO:01000036; material: ENVO:00002151; isolation source: viral sequences binned using virsorter ... | reverse complement strand
ACGTGTATTATTGTTTTCATATCTCACATACTCCTGCGGTGCAAGCCATCTCTTGAGATGACGTTGTATTATCATCGTATTCACGATACTCTGAGTAATCAATGTCAGGAAGAGTAGCTATCATTTCCTCATACTGTTGTTGTGTTATATCCTCGTAAGGAGCTTGTACATAACTATGAGAGTCATCTTCTCTAGGAAGGAAAGCTATTCCGCACACTTCTTCCCAATTATTCCATACCCATGTACCAACGTCCATCCATTCATCTTCACCTACATAAATTGTAACAGAAGGATTATGGTCTGTCCAGTACTTTCTGTACTTTAACCATACTCTAAGGTGTTGTATAGCACTTATATCGTTACGTGTTATTGCTTCCTTATCAGACGATATAGGGAATGAAAAGACGCAATTCTTATTGTTATATACGTCTACCTCATACGGCATACCTTTTGACCGCATCCATTCTGCTAACGGATCAGTCATGTCAGTACGCACTCTACGTATATAATGGTGAGAATATCTAGGGTGTATACCGCTACCGCTGTTAACAAGTTGTGATACAGTACCAGATGGTTTAACAGTAGTGATAGCTGTAGAAGCAGGAATACCTAATTCTTCTGAAATTTTCTTATTAATCTCTCTGGTATAGTCGCGCAGTTTAGATAGAAATATAGGGTTAGGATTGTAAGTGATTGGATTGTCAAAGATACCTGTTAACGATACGCCAAGCAGACGTTCTTCTTCTGTGTTAACTTGCCAACCTTTTGATATATACTTAAAGTCAGTTAAGGCAGCTTGATACGTACCAATGATGGTAGCTATACGCACCTTGTTACGTATTGTAGCTTGTGTGTCTTTTGGACGTACTACTACTTCACTAAGATTACAAAACTGTTTAGACCGTAAAGATATTTCACCACAAGGGTTAGTACCAAATCTAAATGAATCATCACGACCAATCTCTTTAGCCTTACTCATAGCAGCAGTACGATTAAAGATACCACGTTCACCACTTTTAGACTCATATATAGATGTCCACTCTCGCAAGAACGTACCCATGTCAGGCTTGGTAGAAAATGCTATAGAGTTATTAGCGTAACTACGGTTAACGTTCTCATTAAACCAGCTACCCATCTTAGCGTGTCGCATACGATCATCACTTAAGTTAGACAGACTAATCATTGCGCTACGTCTTACTCCACCTACAACTACAGCCGCTGCTACAGCGCACATTATATCATGGCACTCAAGGCTAGACAGTTTACGTCCTATAGCTTTATAGAAAGTAGAAGTAGTAAATCTAAATAGATTATCTAGTGGCTCTGGCCCACTGGCTCTACCACCAAATGTTTTAAGCCTACTGCCAAATGGCCTGATACGTGATAAATCCCACGTAGGATGCTCACCTGCATACAGGCGTGATATCAACTGACGTAACCCTTTAGCCCAACCTTCTTTACTATCTGCGACTACGATGGTTTCATCAGTTCTTGTAATCTCTTCTGGCACTTCTGGTAGATTATCAACAAACTCACGTTCTACACTGTAGCCTACGCCAGTGCCGCACATAAGTACCATTAATGCTTCATCAAATGCTTTAGGATCATTTACAGCAAGATAGCTACAGTTGTACGCTGCTATGTTATTTCTATCTAATGCTGGACCTGCCGCCATCATGGTACGCATAGACGGCATCACTTCTTTTTGTTCTATAGCTTTCTTCACATCCTTATGTTTGGACAAGGATGGAAACTTATCTGTCATATATGTCCACCAACGATCAACAGTATCTTGGTACGTTTCGCGTCTGTTCTCGTCTTCAAGATAACGAGCGTAACGACTTATGTGAATAAAGTCTTCGTAATTACTCATTTATTACCTCGACAGTATTCTCTTTATCAAAGTTAAACATAGGTTGGGTAATGTCTTTATCTACAATACTAAGCAGTTTAGCTAGATACCATTTAGCTTTGTGTAAGTCTTGTACTTTATGATCTTTGTAGTTACATCTCCAAAGATATTTAAAAACATTACCACGTAGATACTCTTCAAAACCTTCTTGCGACATACTAGCCTGTATAGCATCTATACACTCAATACCATGTTCATTGAGTTTGTAGTGTTTAGGATGGTTGACATTATCCTGCATCGTTATTATCTTCCTTATCTTTTAAAAAAGGTTTGTTGTCTACTACTCGTTTGTATTCGTTAAAGTCTACAACCTCTGCCTGAATCACCTTCTTAACATTTTCATCAGATTCGTCAAGCACCTTTTTCATACCTTTTTCAAATACTGTTTCAAGGTCTTCATCAAGAATTTGTAGTAAACCGTAAGCTATTACTTTGCATATGGGGAAATCTTCATCATCTTCTTTAAAATTAAAAACAGATACATTAAAGTTTTCTTCATCTTTAAGGTCTTTTTCGATAAGAATTATAATACCGTTAGGATCAACAAACTCACGTTTCTTATCCTTATCCTTATCAAATATGAGGCTAATATTTTTTATAGACTCAAGTAATTTATCTTCTATATTTTCATCCATTCTTCAGGCAACCTATTAACAGCATATTTAAAATCATGTTTATTGCACCAATCACCATACGTTGTTTTACTACGTTTGTCAAGGCGTATCTTATCGTTCATAAAGATAAAACGTATATCAAGGTCAGGGTGTTGTTCTTTAATCAGTAGATGTTTTGCTCTATCAGATGAAACAAAACGCCCTTTAGTCTCAACATAAAAGTCAAAGTCTTTAACGTAGAAGTCAGGAGTATAAAGCCTAGTCTTAGGAACGTAACGTATCTTATAAGCTTCGTATGCTGATCTTATCTTACGCTCACGTAAATCTCTAGCAAACCTTGCTTCAAAAGCTGATCTAAATCTAGACGGCATTACGTCTTTTTAAATCTTTTACGCAAAGAATTTCTTTTACAATTCCTTCATTCTTATACATTAGGTTAGCATACTCTATTAGATTTTTTAGATTATTGTTAACGTATTCAGTGCATTTTTCTACAGTATCAAACACTAAAGGTTTGTCATGTTGAGACAGCATCACTACAGAATCATCTCCAACATGCAATGGATCAAACATGAACATAACAATAAGTATTATAAACTTCATGTTACAATTCCTCATTCTCAGTAATACGCCCTGTTGTCAGGTCATAGAACAGTTTAGAACATTGTCCAGTAAGACCGCTAAACCTATTTTTAATTACGCGAACATACGTAGTATGTCGTTCTACAATACAGTCTGCTTGTCCGTTACGTTCTAGTCCTATAACAATATCACTTAGCTGCCCTATAGAATGTGAGCCTCTAAGATCACTTAAACTAACATTAACAGAGTTAGTTTCATGCGACCCATTAGACGGTCTTCGTAAATGTGATACCATGATAAGGCAGATGCCTAGCTCCTGTACAAGAGTGCGGAGTTTGGTTACGCATGAGTCGATAGTTTTACGTTCATCTAACGCATTTTCCTGTGCGCTAACCAGTATACTGATATGGTCTAGTACTATGTACCTGCAATTTAGCGCACGTACAAGATAGCGAATACGAGCTATTATGTTCTCTATTGTGTTAGAACCAAAATGGTCAAAGAAGTAGAAACGTTCTGATCCTAGTACTTCGTTAAATGCATTTTCATAGGCTTGATCTTCATACACTACGTCAGGCAGATGTAACGGCTTATTCATATGTAGGCTCATAAGGCTCTCTGCTGTAGTCCTTACGCTCTCTTCCATAAACATAAGCCCTATGTTTTCATCACTGTTACGGTAGATATGGTATATTATTTCACGTAGGAAACTACTCTTTCCAATGCCTGTACCTGCACAGATAGTTACTAACTCACCTTTACGTATTCCATAGGTCATACCGTTTAAGCCTTCAAATGGATAGTTAACGATAGACTTTTCTGGACCTTTCTGTAGCACATCCCATAGCTCTGACCCTGCTACGATACCATCTGGTGTGTGGCTCTCTGCGTTCCACCAATCAGCTTCAAACTCTGTTTTTTTATCTTCCATAAGATATGCTGATGCATCCTTGTAACGCATCTTCATTATCTTAGCTTTAGGTGACAGTATCTCAGCTACCTTTTTAGCGTTGTCTCTTCCTGCTTTATCATCATCAAAACATATAACAATATTATCAAAGCTCATAAGATATTCGTAGTTATCGCTTACATCTTTACTGGCTCCAGCAGCCCCTGTTTTAACTGATACGCAAGGCCATTTACTATTAAACATTTGATGAGCAGACATAGCATCTAACTCGCCTTCACATAAGGTAATGTACTTACCACCTTTCTTATATATTTGTTGACCAAATAAACCAGCCTCACTAATACGTCCTTCTACTGTGAATATCTTGTCCTTACCACGTACTTTGTTAGCAACATGCTCATTCCAAGTATTGTAATAAGGGTATATGTGTTTACTGTCGTCTACTTTTACAGAAAACATACGGCATGTATCGTGGCTTATCTTACGTTTACCTAGTGATTGTATCTTTCCTTTGTTCGATATAGATATTTTTATAGGTTTAACAGCGTTTGTTACAGCTTCTTGAATTTGCATATCCACGTCCTTAGTTCTAGTTTCACAAGAGTAGCAGTATGTACCATCAGTGTAATAAGCTAATGCATCTGAACTACCACAGATAGGACAAGGTTGGTGCGCTTTTAGCAGTTTACTCATAATACCTCTGATACATTAGGTTGTTTAACAATATGTGTGAAATGACGATAACCATTAGCGTACTTAAACGTACGCAACCCTTCACCATTGTTAGCGTCACTCCAACATCTCTCACGGTAATCACAGAATACGCAATCTTTACCTATGATGCGATTACCACTTTGTCCATCTGGTATATCTTCAAAACAACGTTCTGGTATATCTTTCTTTACCATCTTCTTAACATGTTTAACTCTATCCGAAGCATTGATAGTCATTAACTCGTCCATACCCATTAAACATATATCTCCATTGTTTTTGTTTATGGCTAGGAAACCACCTTCTTCAAGATCGAGTGATTGCATGTATGCACTTATCTGTGCAATGTATCCAAATGGATCAGAATTTAATAATTTCTTCTCTTTAAATTTTTTAAAACTATAATCTGAAGCAGATTTAACATCAATTAAAGCACCGTCAATAACAGCGTCAATATGTCCTTTTACGCCCTCTAGTTCAACCTCACGTTGTTTATCTTGTACGTCATGCCCAGATTCTTTAGCAAGATACAGTAGGATAGCTTCTAACAGATGACCATAAAAAAACCGCATACGTAATGATGCAGTTTCTTTTCGTTTAATAGGATCATTTATCTCATACCATAACTTACGGTCTGTTCTGCCGATAGCTGATAAACGTAGTCTTTTACGTTCCCCTTCATAAGGAGAAAGAAGCCTTTCGACTTCTTCACGTACAACATCTAACAGTTCGTTAAGATTATCCTGATCTATTTCTTTCTTACCATTGAGTATCAAGTCTTTGATATCTGGTACTAGAGTGCTTACGTCTTTCATCAAATCTCCTACTGTTAAAGAATGTGATAGCTACCATCCCTCGACTACCACTAAGTTACCTACTATGTAACTTCCCCTACTATTAAACTATAACGTTAGTTATAGATCGTCTTCATCATCATCGTCGTCATCAACAAAATCTGTATCTCCTAAGATAAAACCATCTTCAATATCAAGATCGTCATTACCTGTAAATGGTTTAAAATCAACAACCATAACAGCGTTAAGTGATGCAGAGATACCAGACTTCTTCTGATATTGCCATGTGTATGGGCTTATAGAACATTTAACAGTACTACCGTTACCTACAACAGTACCAGAAGGCCAAGGATTCTTAGCTGAATCCATAACTTTAGGAAGAAGTTTGGTCTTAGCTGTAACGTATCGACCTTTCTCCTTCTTTTCGCCTTCACCTTTATGCACTGGAATACCAAAGCCTTCCAAAGCAGTTACATCCTTCTTATCAAGATTACAGATATCTATCTGATATTTATCTGACATCTTATTGACTTCATGTAGGCTTGCCCACATTGCGTCACCTTTTACTACTACACTCTCTCTCATATTTTCACTTGCTCCTGTCTTGAGTTTAGTGGGTTTCTGCCCAATTAACACCTATCTTTGCGTCAGCGTTAAGGGGCAATCTGACATTCAGTATAATGCCAGCTTTTTGCATTGTCAAGTCCGAAATTGAAATAATTTCATCAACGTCATTTCTGTGGACTTCAAACTGCATTTCATCATGTATAGTATTAACAAGATTAGCTTTTAGCTTCCTTTTACGTATCTCGTCATCCATACAAATAGACCATTGCTTACAAGATATTGCACCTGCTCCTTGCAACAATGTATTTAATGCTGCATGTTGATGACGTACTAGTATTCTACGTCCATCTAATCCTTTAAGTGAACCTTTTTCAGCCATAGCTTGTACTTTAGTAATAAGTTCTTCTAGGGCTGGCATATTACTTAGGAAGTCACGTTTCAACTTTGCACCCTCTGACGCAGTTCCACCTACTACGCTTCCTAGTTTCTCTGCACCAGCCCCATATAAGAAAGCGTAAATAAATCTTTTACTCTCTGCCCTCGTTTCAAGACCAGCAGCAATCCTATTAACCTCATGTGGATCACCATTCAACACAACATCCATATAACTCTTATCACGCATATAATGGGCAAGCATACGTAGCTCCAAGCCTTTAGCATCCATTCCTACTATTCTATAGTTATTGTTAGGAATAGAAAAACACGCTCTACACTCTTTTCCATACGGCTTATCATTTGATACGATATTAGCCATGTTAGGGTTAGCATGTGTCATACGTCCAGTAACAGCCCCCATAGTATACACAGTACCATGTATTCTGTTATTGTTGTCTAGGTTTTCAAGCCATGCTTGTACTGTCTTCCAACGTGTTTCTAGCATTTTCCATTCAGCTAATCTCCTAGCTGGTTCTGGCGCAGTGTCAAATACTGTAGCTAAATTTTCTTCACATATCTTTGGTGAGCCTTTAGGTGTAAATACTGTAGGTTTCCATCCGTACTCATTTAATCTTTCAATTATCTGTTTAGGACTAGCTAAATTAAAATCTTTAAATTGTATAAGAGAAAATGGTCCTGATACGTTATCTATACCTGCTAGACCTGTTCTTGCCATAACACCATCCTTCTTATATTTTGGTGTTATCTCTCGTATAAGTTTAGCTCTAGGAAGAAAATAACGATGTACGTCTTTTGCTATTTCTTCAGATTTAGTCTTTGTCTCAAAATATAATTGTACAGCTTTAGATTTATCTACATAGAAACCATGTCGTTTCTGGTTATCTATAATCCTAGCTATATTGTATTCTAGCTCTAAACTTTTACGTGAGAAAGGTTTACCTTCTGCTAACAATATATGATATACTTTTTCCGTTAGTAGTACATCTCTCTTACAATACTCTAACATTTCTTCACTGTATTGTGAAAAGTCTGAGAATGATATCTTCTTGTAACCTAGCTTATTACCCCATGCTTCTAATGAATGTCCACCTTCACGTTCTGGATTATACAACCTAGACATGATTAACGTATCTTCTACGTTCTGGATATCTGAATTCCATAGTTTCCTTAGTAACGGTATATCGAATGTAATACCATTGTGTGCTATGAATACATCGTCTTGTAGTATGTAAGAATTAAACTTCTCTTTATTACGGAATACTTTTAAATCACCGTAAATCTCTTTACATACTACACACCATATAGAAGATGCATCAATACTATCTGTTTCTATATCTATAATGATTCTACGCATTATGTTACTCGTAGTCAGTATTACTATGTTTAGAAGTATTAGACTTCTTTTTATTTGGTACTATTCTTTGTCTATACTTGATACTATGAAGATCGTTAGCGATAGTGTTTCTTTTAAAATCTCTACGTCTTGATCTTTCAGTACGTTCAATCTCTTTTTGTCGTCTTTTATAGCCCATGACTAACCTGTTGATTTGATTAAGAAAATTTATCTTGACAACCATTTTCTATACGTATACTATCGCATTTGTCAAGCAATCGCAATAACTTTTTTTGGTGAATTATGCCGTTAACAAAAAAAGACAAGAAAAAGGGTAACTTAAAAAGCAACCAACATAGAACTGGTTGGCCTTCTGCACCTAAATCTTTAATACAATCTAATGAGTTATGGATGAAACGTATGAAGGGAAGAAAGTTTACCTCTATTAAAACTAAAAAGGATATTGAAATGCAAAAGGAAACAGATAACAAATTGTTACGTAAGAAACAAGATATTATTGAGTTAGTAGGACATAGGTTATTTAAAGTAGCGTTTATTAAGAAAGATGGTACGTTACGTGAGATGACTTGTAGATTGGCTGTAAAAGCACATTGTGGTAATGGAGAACAAACAGCAGATGAAAATAAATATCTTGTTGTGTTTGATATGAAAAGTGCTAAAGGCAAAAACATAGAAGAACGTAAAAGATGTTATCGTAACGTAAACCTTGATACGATACAGTACATTAAGTACGCTGGTGAAAGGCATTTCCAATGCCAATAGTACGTAATTATAAGATACATCCAAATGATCCTTCTTTTAATGAGAATTGTTTCTACATATATATAGAGAATGAGAAGCATAGAGGTGGCGATCCTATTTCAGCTAATATTAGAAACTACTCTAATATGGCACTACCTCTAACTATTAAAAGATCAGGTGGTAAAGGTGTAGATTCATATTACGATGACGAACAGTATATTCCTATCATATACCAAGTTAATACTGACTTTACACGAATAACAGAAGTGCTTAACGCTGGTTGTGTAGTATTGTTTCCTTTTGAAATAATGTTATCAGAGTATGTTGTAGAAGAATATTTTAAATTAAAATGTCCTAAGTTCTACGATTACTTACAGAACAGATTAGGTAGTCTCCTAGAACAGTATAAACCAAGGAAGTATCCTTATGAGTTATCTTAAAGGTAAGTACTACTTCTACATGTTTAGAGTGTATCTAAGTATATCTAAACTTGTTGGTAAAGTACACAGTTACTTTCACAATAACCATGTTATATTTTTACATAAATGGAGAGATGAAAGGTTGCCATAATGAATAGTATGCGTGTAAAACGTGGAGATAAAGTACTTCAAGATAAGAGTGAGTACGCTAAGTATGATGTAGATGGTGATGGTGTTGTTTCAGATGATGAAATGAAAACAATTCACGCTATCAATCAGGAAGCCAAGCTAGTAGCACAACAACGTATGGCATGGGTAGCCATGATATCTATGATTGTGTTTACTTTGATGGTCTTTTTACCTATCTTTTCAGATGGTAGAATAAAAGCACTTGCGGATTTGTTTGGATTGTTTTATATAGGTCAAGCAGGGGTTGTCGGAGCCTTTATGGGAATGACAGCTTATATGTCAAATGGTAACGGAAGGCGTTAAAAATGAAAGATCTTTATTGTGTCAAGTATGTTGTGGAACATTACTTAAATGATTTAGCTGAAGAAGAGGGGTATGTACTTCAAGGTCGAGTTAAACGAAAACCTAAGACATGTCAGATATATGTCGAGGCTTATACTACTCGCCATGTATATGATATTATTAACCAACATAAGATAATATCTGTTACACATGTTCCTGCAAGTGAAAGAAGTTAAAATGAATATTTTTTATCTACACCACGATCCATTAACCTGTGCTAGAATGCATTGTGATAAGCATGTTGTGAAGATGATATTAGAATACTCTATGATGTTGTCAACGGCACACCATGAATGTGATGGTACACCATCTATAGATTGTTATAAATCTGCGTATAAGAATCATCCCTCAACAATATGGGCTAGACAAAACTATTTTAACTATGATTGGTTACATACCTTATTGTTACATTTGTCAAAAGAGTATACACACCGTTATAAAAAGATACACGCTACAGAGCGTAAAGGTATTGTAAAGAACCTAAGTAACAGACCTTATGAGCTTCCTAGAGGTGAGAGCAATACTGTAATGCCTCAATGTATGCCATCACAGTATAAGAATGAAGATTGTTCTATTACTGCATACCGTGATTACTATGCTGGTGATAAGTCACGTTTTGCTGTATGGACTAATCGTAATATTCCACAATGGTATAGCGATAGGATTAGTGATGGATGACAAAGACTTATTAGATATTCCTGAGTTTCTTAAAAGAGAAGTTAAGGATACTGAAACTATCATTGAAGAAGATACACCTAAAAAAGAAGAGTCTTGGATAAAAGTATTACGTGAACATACAGAAAAAAAAGAGAAACGTGCTTTACGTAGAGCAGAGATAGTACAAACAAAACAAGATAGATTGTTACGTAAGAAGCGTAAGAAGTTTATTGAAGAGTTTGTAATGGATGCTGTCAGATGGAGACAAGATACGTTTGGCAAGATACGTAAGTTTGTTGCAGAAGATGTAACAGATAGTGAGATTAAATCAGCTTTGAAAAGAGTATTAAAGAAAGAGCTATTGGTTAAACCTTCCAGTAAAACGTACAAGGTGAGATAATGGTAGGTAAAGAATTACTATTAATAGGCATGTTGATGGGCGTAACACATGATGAGGTTACGTGCCTAGCAGATAATATGTATTTTGAAGCAAGGAATCAAAGCCTAGCAGGTATGTTAGCTGTAAGTAACGTAGTAATGAACCGTGTAGCAGATGAAAGGTATCCAGACACTATATGTGAAGTAGTGCAGGAAGGGCCAACAAGACCCTCATGGAAGGATAAGAATAAATTTATACCAGTACGTAATAAGTGTCAGTTCAGTTGGTATTGTGATGGTAAGTCTGATGAACCTAGCGACATAGAAACGTACGATACTATATATGGTATGGCACAGGATATATTATACCAGAATATGCCGTATCTTGATATTACGGATGGTGCTACTCATTACCACGCTGATTATATTACGCCATCTTGGGCGTATACCAAGACTAGAACAGTAGAGATAGAAGATCATATATTTTATAGATGGGAATATAAAGATGACAAATGAAGGAGTATGTAATATGAGCCTACCAAGTCAAGCTCAAGGTGATTTAGAGGACAGAATAGAAAAGACATACAATATCCTTGCTACGTTCATTAAGGATACTGAAGTAAGAGAGGCTACGTCTATTGATGAGTATCTAATAGATTGTATAGAGGGTGCAATGAATGAATCTGGCCTAACGGATCGTTATGGTATAGAGACAGATTACTTCTGGAAAGACGCTATTACAATTATGTTCTATAATCACTTTGAACGTGTTATGGAGATGTTATCAAGCAAGTTAGAAGAAACACAACCAATAGATTTACGTCACATTATGGCATCTAAGGAGATACACTGATGGAAGATAAAGCTATGATATATTATGTGTGTATGATGTATGAAGCAATACGCGACATACTAGATACAGAAGTATGCGGAACAAGAGTAAACTATGTCTGTTGAGTATACTCTTACAGACCTAGAACAGAAGATATGTTCAGTAGGTGCAAAAATGCGATACGTGTCTAATCGTAAAGCTGGTGTTAAAGTGACTAAGATTGCTCCTAACAGCCATAGAGATGTAGAAGTTATAGGAATAGCTGGTGAGTTAGCTGTAGCAAAGTATCTTAATATATACCCTGATTTTACTATATTTGTACGTAAAGGTGGGGCTGATCTTGTTACACATGATGGTAGGCGTATTGATGTCAAAAGCACATTCTATCATACTGGACAACTTATGGCATTTTATAAAAACCCTTACA
>VTLG01015407.1_pt1 | contig 11826 bp, 15 predicted proteins | sample 4694571 | NCBI WGS metagenome assembly VTLG01 (sample SAMN12604809, study PRJNA352737) | marine metagenome | biome: ENVO:00000447; feature: ENVO:00000209|ENVO:00000569|ENVO:01000036; material: ENVO:00002151; isolation source: viral sequences binned using virsorter ... | reverse complement strand
TCTAATGGACTTAAGTCTTAATTTTTATTAAGATTAAAATGTGGTCATTAAACCTCGCCAAATATTGGTGGGGTTTTTTCTTTACGCTACAATAAAACTAAATTACTTTATCAATCGTGGCAGCTACTATAAACGCAACTATAAAAAGTGAAACTGCTAATAGTTATGTCACATTGACAGAAGCTAATAGTTATTTTGAAACAGTTCCAGATTCAAGTACTTGGACTAATAAAACAGATGATCAGAAGAATAGATCATTAATAGCTGCTACAAGATGGATTGATACTTTTGTATTTCAAGGTGATAGGTGTGACGAAAATCAAGCATTAAAATTTCCAAGAACAAATTATCAAGTAGATAGAGTTGAGCTTAGTTGTTCTACTATTCCTTTAAATATTAAATATGCACAATATGAATTAGCCAGAGCTTTAGCAAATGATACTGGTGCTATTACTGGTACTACTGGTAAAGATGGTAATTTTTCTGAAGTAAAACTAGGAGATTTACAAGTTAAATATAATACTGAAAGTCAGGGTACTGGTTCTGTAAATAATATTATGGATGTTTACCCTTGGTTACAAAGTTATCTTGGAGCATATATGTTAGGTGGAGCAGGTACTTTTCAGATGAGGGTAGTTAGAGGATAATGGCAGGTCAATTAGATAGTCTATTTAAAAGTGTTGCTAAACAAATTGTTGCTGATTTAGGTAGTTCTTTTGACTCAACTATTACTTATGTAAAAAAAGGACAATCAAGCTATAACATTGATACAGGTGAAGAAGTTAGTATTGATACAACTTATTCTGATATAAAAGCACCAGTTGAATTTGTTAGATCAGAAGAGGAAGGTGAGCAGGAAATGAGAGAGGCAAGGATTTATATAACACCTGATCTTATTGGTGATAATCAACCAACTTTAAATGATGAAGTAAAATTAACTTATGCTGGATCTACAAGGGTTGGACAGATAACAAGTATTGATACAAAGCAAGGTGGTCAAACTTATCTATTTATATTACTAGTGAGGTTCTAATGGCAAAACAAGATATAGAAAATATAAAACCAGATTTAGATGCTCAACTTAATGAAGCATTTAATTCAATGATTGGAGAAGTTTTAGCTGATCTTGTAGATGAAAGTCCAGTTTATACAGGATTTTTAGCATCAAGTTGGAGAGCACAAAAAAGTCAGGTAAGGCAAAAAGATAGAGTAGAAGATCACGAACCCTGGGCTGGAATAAAGGCTAATTTTGTTTGGAAGAAAAAAGGGGATAAGCCACCTAATCCAGAAATATCACCTAGATTTTCTCCTCCAACTTTTGATTATAAAAAAGGATGTTTTATTGGTAATCAAGCTGAATATTCAAATTACATTATTGAAGATCCAGGATTAGTTAAATATCTTAAACAAGATATTCAAAAAACTATTAATAGAAACTTTAAAGAGAAAAAACGTGGTGCTATTAAAATTGGTTCTGTCCAGAAAAAAGTGTTGTTTGGTAAAGGTAGTAAAAAAGGTAGAAAATATACTGGTACTTCTGAGTTTTAATTATGACTTTAGTTAACACAAGAGCAGCTTTTGAAAAGGCAGTAACAGATGCAGTAACAGATGTAGATCCAACTGTATTAATGGTTTATGATAATGTTCACTTTACAAATCCTGGTAAAACAAAAAAATATATAATCATGACAGTAGATTTTGGACAATCTACTTTACAAAATCAGGGAGCAGCTTCGGATTATTATGCTGGAATTATTCAGTGTAATGTTTATTGTCCAAAGGGAAAAGGTACTAAAACTCTGTCTGCCATAAGTGAAGCTGTAGTAGATGGACTTACTTCTGTTAATGATTCTGACTATGTTGATACTTTTACTTGTAAACCTAGAGTTTTAGATATTACTGGTCCAACTCCTTTGAATATTGAAGATAGAAGTCACTTTGTTGGAGTAATTTCTTGCCAATTTACCGCTAACGCTTAATATAGTAGAGTAATATAATTTTGATATGACAAGAGCAGTAGACTTACTCAAAAACAGGTTTGGAGTTTCACAACTTTACAAACATGATGTTAAACAAAATGATGAGATCATCCTCACTATTTATTGGCATCCATTAACTATTGCCGAAAGGGAGGCAATACAGAAAAAAACTGGATCTGATGATACTAATGAATTTGCTTTAAATTTAATGATTGAAAAAGCATTAGATGTAGATAGTAAACGAATTTTTCAAGATGGAGACAAAGCTTCATTAAGAAGAGAAGTTGAAGCAAATGTATTACAAGAAATACAATTAGCAATGATTGAAGCTGGACAAACCAGAGGAGTTAAAGAGGCTAAAGCCGATTTGAAAAGCGAATAATAATTGGCAATTTATTTTTTCTTTGGCAAAAGAATTAGGAAAAACTGTTGCTGAATTATCACAATCTTTAACTGTAGAAGAAATGATGGGTTGGGCTGCTTTTGCAGAAATAGAAAATGAAAATTTTGAAAAACAAAAAGAACAAGCACAAAGAAATAGTGCTTTAAGAGGCAGAAAGAGGTAATATGAAGTAAATGTTTTAATTGTTGTTAAAAAGTGGCTAATTATGATGTTTCCATAAAGATAGCCATTGCAGGTGCAAAGCAATTAGATAAGGTTAATAAAGCAACTGATAGATTAAAGTCATCAATTAATGCAGTAAATAAAACAGCAGAGTTGAGTGGCAAAAAACCTGTTAGAAATTTTAAAAATTTATCAAATGCAGTTGAAGATGCAAAAGATGCATTAAATGATGCTGCAATTGGAACAAAAGAATTTAATCAAGCTGTTAAAAACGTTGTTAAGGTTGAAGATAAATTTAATCGACAATTAAAAATACGAGACAGAGCATTAAAGGTAGAAAAATTAAGATTAAAAGAAGGATTAACACTTAAAGAAGCAAAACTTAAAGTTTCACAACAGGAAATAGATGCTGAAAATAAATTAGCTATAGCAAAAGAAAGAACTGCTAATGCAGAAAGACGAAGAGCTTTAACACGAGGAATAACATCAGGAATTGGAAGTGGAATAATTGGTGGAGGTTTTCCATTACTATTTGGACAAGGACCAACCGCAGCAATTGGTGGAGCGTTAGGTGGTGTTGCTGGAGGAGCATTATCAGCAATACCTGGAATGTCTCAATTTGGATTTGCTCTTTCTATAGCAGGTACTACTATTGGAAGTTCTTTAGAAGAATTAACTAAAGCATTAACTAAACCAACAGAAAATATTCAAACTCTTGTAAATAGATTGGGATTAGCAGGAACTAAAACAGGAGACTTAGCTTTAGAGCTAGAAAAACTTGGATTGAAATCTTCTGCTGCTGAACTTTTGTTGAGTGAATTTGAAAGAGAATTTGGATTGAGTGCAGATCAAATAAAAGAAAATTCAGAAAAAATGAGTAATTTTAATAACGAAATAAATAAATTAGGAACATCTTTAACTTTATTATTATCAGATGTTCTTGGTCCTTTAATTAAAGAAATTAATAATTTAATTAAAGGAAATAAACCAGAAGGAATATCAAGAGGTTTAACTGGAACAATAGATTTTTTTACTGCTAATATGTTTGATTTAGATAAAAGAGGAGGAATTTTAGATCCTGCTTTTAAAGAACTTTTTCCATCAAAAATAGGAAACATTCCCTCTGCTGAAGGAAATGCAATAATAGGTGGAGTATCTTTAAATCCAGACTTTGGAACAAAAGCAGATTTTAGTGGTACTGTAGCAGCAAAAACAGATGAGGCAGCAAAAACCTTTCAAGTAAGAGAAATAATACCTTTAAAACAAGCATTAGAAATTGAACAAAAAAGATTAACTACAAGTGCTGAAAAATTAGATTTAATGAGGCAAGAGTTTGAATTAGTTAATTTAGAAAATGAATTAGAACTTTTAATGTCTCAACGAACTGACGATGTAAATAAAGAGTTAGATCAAAAAATAGAAAAATTAAAAATAGCTAGAGATACGCAAGCTCAACTAGTTGATAACACAAAAAAATTAATAGATCCTTTTAGAAAATTATCTGACATGATTCAAATAGATATGGGTAATGGAATCAAAGATCTTATAAAAGGAACTCAAACACTAAATGATGTTATGAGAAATATGTTGAATAAAATGGCTGATGCTTTTTTAAATTTAGCTATTTTTGGAAATATAGGAGGTGGTTCTATAACTGGTGGTTTATTGGGAGCTATTTTCAAAGCAGAGGGAGGTCCAGTAAAAGGTGGTGGTAGTTACATCGTTGGAGAACGTGGTCCAGAATTATTTACTCCAGGAGTTAGTGGTAATATTACACCTAATCATGCAATGGGTGGTTCAACAAATATCGTTGTAAACGTAGATGCTTCTGGTTCTTCTGTTGAAGGTGATGAACAACAAGGTAGAGAACTTGGTCGTCTTATATCTGTAGCGGTACAATCTGAATTAGTACAACAGAAAAGACCTGGAGGTTTACTTGCATAATGGCTACCTTTCCTTCAATTACTCCAACATACGGGCAACAAAAAAGATCAGCACCTAATACAAGAACAGTACGTTTTGCTGATGGATATGAACATAGAATATTATTTGGTTTAGCTCAACATCAAAATCCTAAAATATTTAATTTTACTTTTAATGTGTCTGAAACAGATGCAGATACAATAGAAACATTTTTAGATGCAAGAGCAAATGATAGTGCCAGTTTTGATTTCACTCCACCAGGAGAGGCTAGTTCATCTAAATTTGTATGCGAGACATGGAACAAATCAATACCTTATCTGAACAGGGCAACAATACAGGCAACATTCAGAGAGGTATTTGAACCATGAGTACTGATCCTGTATTTAGTGAAGTTCAAAAGATAAATCCTTCTGCAATCATTGAACTTTTTACATTACAGCTAGATAACTCTTTACATGGTGCGACTACAATATATAGATTTCACTCTGGATCTAACCTTAACGCAAACGGTGAAATAGTCTGGGCTGGTAACTCTTATCAAAGATTTCCTATAGAAGCTACAGGTTTTGCTTATCAACGTGGTCAAATTCCAAGACCAAAACTTGTTGTTAGTAATGCGTTAGGAACTATATCAGCCATACTCTTACTTGTTAATCAGACAACGGCTGGTAATGATTTAACAGGTGCTACATTTACCAGAATTAGAACTATGGCAAGATTTCTTGACGCTGCAAATTTTAGTGGAGGTACTAATCCATTAGGTACACCAGATCCTACAGCAGAATTTAAACGTCAAGTTTATACAGTAGACCGAAAAGCAACAGAAAATAGAGAAGTAGTAGAGTTTGAATTAGCAGGAGCTATTGATATGGCTGGAGTTCGAGCACCCAAACGTCAATGCACTAGAGCCTTATTTCCTAGTATTGGCACGTTTACACAATGAGTTGGAAATATAAAGCATTACTTCATGCTCAACGTGAAGATCCTAAAGAGTCTTGCGGACTTCTTTTAAACGTTAAAGGTAAAGAAAGATATTATCCATGTCGTAATCTTTCAATTACAGATAATCAATGTTTTATTATTGATCCAGAAGATTATGTAAAAGCAGATAACGTAGGTGAAATTATTGCTGTTGTTCATAGTCACCCTATAACACCTCCAGAACCTAGTCAGGCAGATAAAATTAGCTGTGAACAAAGTAAGTTACCTTGGTATATTGTTAACCCTAAAACTGAACAATGGGGTGAATGTATTCCAAATGGTTATGTTCCAGATATTTTAGGTAGACAGTGGGTATGGGGTGTTACTGATTGTTGGAGTTTGGTTGTCGATTGGTATAAAAAAGAAAAAGGAATTATTTTAAAAGATTACGCAAGAACGATGACACCACAAGAGTTTTTAGAGAATCCTTTGTTTGAAGATTATGCTTGGAGAACAGGTTTTAGAGAACTTAGGCCAGACGAACCATGTGAAGAAGGAGATGTATTATTGATGTCAATATTGCATCCAACTTTAAATCATGTAGCTATTTTTCTTGGAGATATGGTTTTACACCATTTAGCAGATAGACTATCTTGTAGAGAGCCATATTCTGAGTGGTTGTTAAAATGTACTGGTAAGAGGTATCGCTATGCTCAGAAAAGTTAAACTTTACGGAGAATTAGCTGATTTTGTAGGTCATAAAGAATTAGATGCTGTAATAAATTCTACTGCCGATGCTATACGTTTTCTTGTTAGTAATTTTCCAAAGTTAGAAGCACATATGGCAGATAGATATTATAAAGTGCTTGTTGATGATTATGAAATAGGAGAAGAAGATATACATAATCCAATAGGACAATCAGATATAAGTATTGTTCCTGTTATTGCTGGTGCTGGTGGGGGTGTTGGAAAAACCTTATTAGGAGTAGCAATGATTGGATTAGCATTTGCAATGCCTGGTGCAGTATTTGGTGGCACAGGATTTACAGCAGCAGCAGGTTTTAGTGGATTTCAAGCAGCAGTAGGTAATTTAGGTATTGCTTTAACATTAATGGGTGTCAGTGAAATGCTATTTCCTCTACCCAAGCCACAAGATTTTAGTAACGAAGAAGATCCAAGAATATCGTTTAGTTTTTCTGGAGTGCAAAATACATCTAGGGCTGGTACTTCTCATCCCATAGCTTATGGTGAGATAGTTACAGGATCAGTTGTTATCTCAGCTGGTATTGATACGAATCAGGTACAAGCATGACAGATAAAATTATTAGAGGTTCAGGTGGCCCACCTCCACCTCCACCATCTCCAACAAGAGCACCTGATACTTTAAACAGTAGACAGTTTGCCACGATTCAAGATTTATTATCTGAAGGTGAAATAGAAGGTTTTGCCACTCCATCTAAAGCAGGGCTTACAAAAGGTACTACTGCATATAATAATGCAGCATTGAAAGATATATTTTTAAATGACACTCCTATTCTTAACTCTAGTGCCAGCAACACTAATCCTCAAACAGCAGATTTTAACTTTCAAAATGTAGGATTTACACCTCGTTTTGGAACGTCAAACCAAGAGCATATCCCTGGTATTGAAAGTAGTCAATCAACTACTGCTGTAGGAGTAACAGTAACAGCTTCCTCTCCTGTAACTCGTCAGATAACAAACACTAATGTTGATGCTGCAAAGATAACAATAACATTTCCACAATTACAAAAAGCTACGGATCAAGGAGATTTGCTTGGTTCTTCAGTTCAGTTAAAAATACAAGTTCAATATAATAGTGGTGGTTTTAATGATGTTTTATCAGACACTATTACTGGTAGAACTGCCGATGCGTATCAAAAAGAATATCGTGTAAATATAACTGGAGCATTTCCTGTAGATATTAGAGTTGTAAGAGTTACAGCAGATAGCACTTCTTCTAGTCTTGTTGATGCTTTTACTTGGACAAGTATTGGTGAGATTATTGATGATAAGCAAAGATATTTAAATAGTGCTTATACAAATTTAAGGATAGATTCTGAGCAGTTTAGTTCTATACCAAAAAGGTCTTTTCGTATTCGCGGGGTAAAAGTAAGAATACCAGGAGCAGGAGCATCTAACTCTGGTACACCTACTGTTGATTTACAGACAGGCAGAATTATTTATCCAAGTGGCTACATATTCAATGGAACTATGGGTGCTGCTGTTTGGTGTTCATGTCCTGCAATGATACTACTTGATCTATTAACTACTGAAAGATATGGCTTTGGAACGCATATAACAGATAGTAATTTAGATTTATTTAGTTTTGTGGCAGCTAGTAGATATGCAAATGAACTAGTATCAGATGGATTTGGAGGACAGGAAGCTAGATTTAGTTGCAATGTAAATTTACAAGGATCTATGGAGGCATACACGCTAATAAATGAATTAGCTGGTGTTATGAGATGTTTTCCAATATGGTCTGAAGGTTCTGTAACTATTACACAGGACAAACCAACAGACCCAAGTTATTTATTTAGCTTGGCAAATGTTGGTGAAGGTGGGTTCTCTTATTCTGGTAGCAGTTTAAAACAAAGACATACTGTTATTTCTGTCAGCTATTTCAATATGGATAGTAGAGAAATAGATTATGAAGTTGTAGAGGATACTGCTGCACAAGCCAAATTAGGAATAGTCAAAAAAGATGTAAAAGCATTTGCCTGTACTTCTCGTGGTCAGGCTCAGAGATTAGGTAAGGCAATACTATTTAGTGAGCAGAATGAATCAGAAGTTATTAGTTTTACAACATCAATAGATGCTGGTGCAATCGTAAGACCTGGATCTGTTATTTCTGTCAATGATCCTGTTCGTGGTGGAGAAAGAAGATCAGGAAGAATAAATGCAGCAACTACCACTCAGATTACTGTAGATAACACAACAGATCTAGATACATTTACTGGAACGGATAAAAAATGTAGTGTAATTTTGCCTAATGGTATAGTTGAAACTAAAAATGTAATTGGAATTATAGGAAATGTAATTACGTTAGATTCAGCCTTATCTGCAACACCTAATGTAAACGCTATATGGTTACTGCAAAGTTCTACTTTAGAAGCACAGACTTTTAGAGTGATAACAGTAGAAGAACAAGATGGTATCAACTATGCGATAACTGCATTAACTTATATTGATGGAAAGTATGACAATATTGAATCTGGAATAAGTTTACCTTCAAGAAGTATATCTTTATTAAACGAACCAAAAAGTCCTCCTTCAAATTTACAGGCATCAGAAAGAATCGTTGTTATAAATGCCCTTGCTGTTACTAAATTAATTTTATCTTGGGTATCAGTAACAGGTGTAAGTCAATATCTTGTTCAATATAGGTTTAATAATACAAACTGGGTTAGTGAAGTTGTATTTAGACCTGACTTTGAAATTATTGGCACAGAAGCAGGAGATTATGAATTTAAAGTTTTTTCATTTAATGCAGCTTTAAAATTATCTGCAACATCTTCTAATCTTACTTTCAACGCTGTAGGTAAAACAACACCACCTGGAGATGTGCAAAATTTGTCTATGGAGCCAGTTACTAATAAATTAGTAAGACTCAGATGGACAAAAGCTGTCGATCCTGACGTTTTACATGGAGGAAGAGTATATGTAAGGCATAGTAATTTAACTGATGGCAGTGGTACGTTTCAAAACTCTGTTGATCTTGTTACTGCATTGGCTGGTAATACAACAGATGTTGTTGTTCCTTCTTTAGAGGGAGAGTATATTCTTAAGTTTCAAGATGACCAAGGCAACTTTAGTACAGGAGAAGCTAGTGTAATACAGGATTTGCCTGATCTTATTGATACCCAGGTTATATTACAGGATCGAGAAGATTTAGATAGCCCTCCATTTCAAGGTGTAGATACTAATACAACATTTAATACCTCTACAAGTGCATTACAACTTACAAATCCTGCTACAAATGCAACGGGAGAATATGCTTTTAAAGATGTATTAGATTTAGGTGCTGTATTTTCTCTTGATTTAAAACGAACAATACGTTCTATTGGTTTTGTTATAGGTACAGATATAGAAACTATTATTCCAAGTGGATCTTTTTGGGATGATTATGCTATTGATGGTAACTTCGATGGTGCAGCAGCAGATGAAGCAAACTGTCAAATTCAAGTTGCAACATCACAGACAGCATCAGGCAGTTTTAGTAGTTTTAATAATTTTGCAAATGGAACATTTAAAGGTCGTAGATTTAAATTTAAATTAATTTTAGAAACAACTAATGTTTCACAGAATATGAACGTGCAACAAGCAGGATATACAGCAGAATTTCAAGCAAGAACAGAACAGAATTACCAGACAGGAGGCACAACATCTACTGCACCACAATCTTCTGGTACATCTTCTTCTGGTAAAACTGTAACTTTTGGAACACCGTTTTTTACAGGAGCCACTGGTTTAGGTGGAGCAAATGCGTTTTTACCTTCTATTGGTATTACTATTCAAGATGCTCAAGCTGGAGATTTTTTTACAGTTACAAATGTAAGTGGAACAGGATTTACTTTAAAAGTTATGCAAAATAATAATTCAACTTTTGTTGATAGGTCTTTTACTTTTTCTGCTGTAGGATATGGTAAAGGGGTGTAATATGGAGAAAAGCACTGTATAGATGAGCCAAGTATCAGACTATAATATTGCCAATGCCTCAGGAGCCAGCGTGAGAAGTGACCTCAATGCTGTTTTTGATGCGATAAAGACTCTTAATAGTGGTGGTTCTGATCCTAGTAATACAGCAGCTTTCATGCCTTATGTAGATACGGCAGATAGTAATAATTTAAAAATAAGAAACGCAGCTAATGATGGATTTACCACTGTTGGTTCTGTTAATTCTGCAAATTTAGGATTACTACCAAGATCAGGTGGTACGATGACAGGGCAATTATTAGGCGATGATAGTTCTGTTGCAGGAAGTCCAGCATATGCGTTTGATAATGATACAGACACAGGAATGTTTCGATCAGGTGCTAACACGATAGGATTTTCAACATCTGGTACTGCAAGAGTTTCTATAAGTGATGCTGGTTTAGATGTTGTTAATGGATTGCCGATAAGATTACAGGATTCTAGTGGTTCACCCTTTGTTTCTTTAAAATCACCATCTGCTTTATCTGGCAATGTAGCTTTAACACTTCCATCTTCTATAACAAATGGTGGATTTTTACAGACAGATGGATCTGGTAATTTATCATTTCAAATTGTAGCTGGTGTGCCATCTGGATCTGTATTCTGCATGGCAGTAGCTACTGTACCTTCTGGTTATTTAGAATGTAATGGTGCTGCGGTCAGCAGAACAACCTATGCTGCTTTATTTGCAATAATTGGAACTAATTACGGAACAGGTAATGGATCAAGCACTTTTAATTTGCCAGATTTAAGAGGTGAATTTGTAAGAGGCTTTGATAATGGTAGAGGAGCAGATAGTGGCAGATCAATAGCAAGTTCACAGGGAGCATCTAACGCATCTCACAATCACTCTATAAGTCTCTCTGGTACAACAAGCACTAAATCATTAACTGGTAGCGTACAAAGAATTTCTGAAACATTTAATAACAGTGGATCTACTACAGGTGTATTTAGTAAACAAACTGGATTTGGTGCAAACTTTACTCCAGGTGCTCCCGATGTTAATGATACAGGTGCATTTAGCATAGACGCTTCACATAATCATACATTTTCTGCATCTGGTACTTCTGGAAGTCAAGGTTCAGAAGCTAGACCTCGTAACGTGGCTATGATGTATATAATTAAAGTTTAATTATGGCAATCGAACCTGGCATATACAACTTCACACTCCAGCGAAGATCGGATCATACGATTCCGCTTATTTTTAAAGATTCTAATAATGCTGCAATAAATCTTACTGGATTTACTGTAGCTGCACAGGTTTGGGAAGAAACACGCACCACAAAATATGCTGACTTTTCTGTTAGTTATACTGATAGATCGGCTGGATCTGTAAGCATTACTCTTACTGACACTCAAACTGCTACATTTACTCCTGAAATTTTAAAATATGATGTCTTACTAATTGATGGAGCAGGGTCGAAACAATATTATTTAGAAGGTACAATATTTGTAAGCGAGGGCTACACCACAACATGAGTTCAGTTAACATTACAACCGAAAGAAACACCGTTACGGTTAATGGTGATACTAATGTTGTTACGGTAGCTACAAGAGGTCCTCAGGGTCCTCAATTTAGTACAAGCGGTGTTAACTTAAATGATTCCAACAAAGTCAACAATTCAGTAGTGTATTTTGATTCAACAAGTGGTACATTTAAAGCAGATCAAACTCGCACCGTTGAAAATCTTGTAGACGGAGGAAACTTCTAACATGGCAAAC
>VTLG01010169.1_pt1 | contig 11826 bp, 11 predicted proteins | sample 4694571 | NCBI WGS metagenome assembly VTLG01 (sample SAMN12604809, study PRJNA352737) | marine metagenome | biome: ENVO:00000447; feature: ENVO:00000209|ENVO:00000569|ENVO:01000036; material: ENVO:00002151; isolation source: viral sequences binned using virsorter ... | reverse complement strand
AACTTCATTCATGTCAAAAATTGATGACTCCCAGTCCGCCGATCCTGGAACAGGAGTAAATGCTGAATCTCGTTCCAAAGGTGTTCTTTCTTTTTTTGAAAACAACTTAGAGATCATATTAAAGGTTGGGGCTTTCTCGGCAAGGCCCATGAAGTTACTAAAAGCAGATGCCCAAGGAAATTCGTCTTTATAAAATTGTTTCCCAAATCCAGCTTTCGGAAAAGGATTGTATTCGGGTGCTCTTACTGCTGCAGGATTAGGTCTTCTAGATATTCCAGGAACTATATCTCCAACCATTGATCTTAAATCTTTTAAAAATCCCTGTGACTTGGCAGGATCAGTGAATAGTGTTCTTCCAATTCTTCTCGCCCCTGCCGGCAATCCTCTTGTATCAATTAAACGTGCACCCTTATCACCACCTTTCATCTGATTCATCAACATTTGGTACATGTTGCGTTTTTCATTCTGATCAGTGGTGACTGCAGGTATGTGTTGTAATACGTCTTTAGTACGTGATAGATTTTCTCTATCTTTATACCACTCAGGCGTTTGTGACATTAAGACTTGTGGAGTATTTGCAGCAGCTTTACGCCGTGCGTCCTCTACATTTCTTCTGCCTTGTCCGGCAATCCACGATTCTCTTCCGTTAGCCACTAAACACCTGGTACAATTATAATTTTAAGGACCACAAGAACGATGACTACAATAATGCCGGCCTTTATCCAGTCCTTCATTTTCCACTCATTCCATTCTTTTAGATGTCCCCATAAATCTTTCAATAAATTCATGTTACCTCCTATTTTTTCTTTGTTAATTTTCCACCCTTGTTAAGCTTGCGCTTTCCACCCTTTTTAAGGTTTTGGGCGCCAACCTGTTTTTGGTCACGCATCATACTCCTATATCCAGCAGAAGTATAGGGATATTTTTTTCCTTGAAATTCTGGCATGTTTTCCTCCTTAATGTATTGTTGGTTTAAAATGTTCTATAAACTCTTCGGTTATAACAAAACTGTCCGCAACTGCTTCAAACATTCGCACAGCACCTTCTATTCCTAAAGCTTGTACATACAAGTTTCGTGTAACAGCTAATAATCCTGACGCAATAAGAATGGCATCCTCTGGAGATTTTGCAAGCTCCCTCTGAATCAGAAGTTCTGCCTTACGCATTACTTCACTAATTTTTTGTATTTTTGGATCCATTAGATTTACTCCTTGCGTTTGACCTTGCTATTCGTTCTTGTGAATTTGATTTCATCGCTTCACGTGCTGTTGATATATTTTCCTTAAGCATACTATTAGCTTCTGCTGTTTTAGTTTTATCCATATCAGCAGAAAGTTTCATTATATCAAGACTTGTTTGTGATTCAAGTCTATCTCTTTCAAGATCCATTTTCTCTGCATCCGTCATCATGTCTTTTTGTAATCTAGCAGTTGTCTCCATTGCTTTAAGATCAATCTCTTGTTGTTTAAGCTTAATTAGTGGGTCTTGTTGTTCACGGCTCATACGAGCTTCTTCATCTTGTGCCAATTGTTGTGTCATTTGCGCTTCTATTTGCGCTTGTTTTCCTGCTGCCTCATTTGTTAACTGATCCATTTGCTGCTGTATTTGTTGTTGTGCTTGTGGATTTTGTTGTGCTTGCTGTAATGCTTGATTTAACTTATCAAACTGTGGTTTATATTCCTGTTCCACTTGCTGTCCTGACATTGTAGCAACATGATCAGATATATGCGCCTGTAACATTGCATACAACTGAGGATTAATTTGAACCATACGTGTAAACATATATTCAGCATGTGCCTGTATGTGAGATGAATGATCCTGCATTGGAAATACTTTTGGTTCTTGGCCACGCATTGCCGATGCATTTTCTGTTGCTGGACCCATTGGTTGTGGTAATTCCGGATCTGGTTTTAGTATAGCATCCACATTATCAACACCCATTGCCATATACATTCTTCTATACGCTTCACGTAAGTTATGTAGTTGTGGAGCTGCTGATGCTAATTGTAATTGTTGTTGTGCCAATGTAACACGTTGTGCCATTGAGAATATGTTTGGATCGGATACTGGAAGAACATCAATACGATCATCAAAATCTGCTTGTTTAATCATTCTATCCCCACCAACTACTTGGTAAGGATATTCTTGTGGCGTGTACATTTTAAAGCAACGTGCAAGAAGATTAAATTCATCACGTTGTGAATAGTATAATCTTTTGTGTATTGCGCTCATTACTTTTGTGCCACGTTCCAGTAACGCCAGTGTTGTTCCAACTGGATTCTGTTCATTTCCTTCACCCATTTTCATGTCAGCAATCGCCGCAAATGATTTTCCTGCGTCAACAGAAAATCCTAACAACGCAAATAAAACCTGTGATGGTTCCTTGTAAGGAAGAGGTAAAAGTGATTCTTTTATTGATTGTCCTGTTACGTCCACATCACGAAACTCACCTGGTTGCAACGGCTCATCGTGATCACGTATGCGCATGCCACGGGCCTTGAAACCTGCTGGAAGGTTCGCGAGTGTGCCAGCATCAATTAACTGCCGCAAAACACTTGTTGCTGTTCGCGATAACCCTCCTAGCATATGTATTAGGCCAAAGCCATAAAAGCCTAGACCTGGGAGGAACTTGTAATGTGTAAAATACGGAATCTTTTTAAAGTCTTTATCACCTTCATTCCAATTTCTTCGTATTGATAAAATTTTAGATGAATATTGATCAACAGTAATAATGTATGGAAGCTTAATTCCGCTTTGATCTTCAAAACCTGGAATATCCGCATCCAAGTGCGTTTCTAAAATTAAATGTTCATCATCGTCATTGCCACGTGTAGATTCAGTTCCTTGTAATTCGTCAACTTTATCTTGTATATCGGTATTTATATCTACTTGGCCAGTTGTAAGTGGTACATCCAAATAGAATTGGGAAACTTGTAACTTCTTAATTTCATTTCCAGACATCTTAATGCAATGTGTAATGCGTGACGCCTGCTGTAAATCTGTTGCCATGTAATTAATAACAAGATCTTCACTTGATACAAATTTGGCAACTGTTCTTTTTAACAGTGAATCCCAATAAACTTTTTTAAATGCTGAACCGGATAATGGTAAATAAAATAGCATTTGATCCATTTCTGGATCATACTCTTTCATGACATGTGTAATCTGGTAGTTCATGTATTCTTTTACACGTTCTGCCTGATCCTCTATTTCTGGTGTTGATTGACCTATAATCTGTGTGCGTACGGGGCCGCTTGGGGGGAGAAGTTCCTTATATGCTTGGGCTTGAAACTGTGTAACAGATTCAGCCAATAAAGGATGAACGACCCCTGATGCACCTTCGAAGGGCTGTGTGCGGTTTTCATATTTGAATCCCAACATATCAAGGCCTTTGATGTAGGTATCTTCCCAATCTTTCCTTGAATCCTTGTCCGCTTCGAAATCAGCAAGCAGATCATTTGCTAATCTGCCTAATTCTATATCGTCAATATATTCCGCTAAATTTGCGTCAAATGGTATTTGTGATTGATCAATAGGAGCATCTCCTGCAGGACCAATTTCTGCACCACCATCAGCTAACTCAGTAATTTCTAAATCTGGTTCAAAAGTAACTGTTTTTTCATCAGGAACTTCAACAACTGTTTCTTCACCTTCAGTCATGTCCATTCCTAATTGTAAAGCTTCAATAGCCCTTTCTACATTGTCATTTGGATTTTTCTTTGCCATTATCTCCCCTTATAGCAATGGAACTACGTCCACAAAATTTTCTCTGTTAAGGCCACCTTCTCTGAACGATGGTAGACCTTTCATAACTTTATCCATCTCTTTTAGAATTAATATTGGAATATTACCCCAGTTTATTTTCCCATCATTAATTACAGTCCTATTATACTCTAGATCTGCGTTCTTTGCAATTTTTTTCATCACCTTCTGCATAATCTTGTCATAGAACCCATAATGGCCTTTTTGTTCATCTTGTGAACCATATCCTCGTCTATTTTTGATATTTCCGGTTGAAACTGCCACACCATCGTAATTTCCTTCTTTTGCAAGACGAAGTAGGTATTTCACGACAAATGAACCATAATCTTCCGATCTTTGGAATGGTCCTTCAGGAATGTCACCTCCACCACTAACTGCTCCTCTAATTTTCTCTATTTTAGCCGCTAATGTACCACGCTGCTTGTATAACTTAGGAAGTGATGCGTGATTCGGTTCACGCGCCAAAATAGCGTCAATTTTATTCTGTAAGACGGCCATTTCATCAATATAGGTCTGCGCAGAGAGAATTTTATCTTTTCTTGTTGCATATCCACTCGGTTTACCTTGTCTAATTGCTTTTTGGGGTCTTTGGTGCATATCTGATTGAATTTCTTCAACAAATAACAACTTTCGTCCAAAATTGTCAGTTCTATCGGAAATTCGAGCATGAACAAAGGTATTTTTAGCCACTTCATCGGAAAAATCAAATTTATGTCCTGGAGTATATGTTGGTTCTGTAAAACGAAGTTGATTTGGTGTATATTTGAACATATATTCACGGTAATTTACACCACCTGGCAATACTTGATCTCCTGCGTGTGATGGTTTCTTATCAAAAGCGTGTGCTGCACCTCTAGTCTTGAATAATTCCTGCATATCACCAAAAATACTTCTAATTGGAGCCGGAATTTGCCTTATTGCCGGAATTTGATCACTCATAAGTGCATTATCAACACCGTATGCCTGTTTCATAAGTTTGTTTGTCTGATTTGCAAGGACATTTAATTGTGTATCCGTCTTCGCGCCTGCCGCTTTCTCCAAAATACCAGTAAAACTGTTTAAAACTCCTTGATCTTTGCCGGAGAAATCACTTATGGAGTCACGAACGGAATTAAACTTGGTTAAAATGTTCTGCAAGTACTTTCCTTGCTCACGTTTTCCTGTTGTGAGGACCTCGATCTTCGGTGCAAGGCTATCAAATTGTTCTAATAACTCTGCTTTTGTAAACTTTGTATTTGGTTGCTGTATGTCCAAGAATGGTCCAAGTGATGTATCATCCAGTTCCTTTGGCGATACACCTGCTTTCTTCAATATTCCATACCACTGTTTTCCTTGCGCAGTTTCCATTGGTGCATTCTTGATAATTTCAGGTGCTTTCCACATCATCGCTGGAGTCTCCTCCATTACTGTTGCGGTTTTAATCTGATCTATTGGCTTAACAGAATAATCAATAGTTGATGTATAGTATTCATTTTCAGGAACCGTTTCCTTTTTATTATATAACCATTTCTCAGCATCTCTTTCTGTTTTAAAATCTTTAATTGGTAATCCGTCTCTATCCACAACAGCCCACGGGTTAGATACTACTTTCGGAGCATCTTTAGGCGCCGTAAGTTTTTCCATGATCTTTGTTGTATGTCCAATAACTTTTGGAAGAACTTGTTTCTTTATGTATTGTACTGCTGTTCCTGGTGTAGGAATAGGTCCTTTACCTCTACCACCTTTTACTAAATGTTGTCTTTCACCCGGGTCCAAGGGTGGCACGACAGGTTTCATTTCTCCGTAGTCCATAAATCCTCCTGAACTCATCATAGCAGTTAAAGGGTCATTAATCAAGCCACCTTCTTTAGCACCTTTAGGTTTATAGCGTTCTCCTAAAAAATTCATCATCTTTAATGGATATTCTTTTTCAAGATCTTCTACTAATGGTTTTATCATACCTTTTGTTTGATCATACCAATCACCATAAATTTTACCATCTATTTCAGATTTTAATCCAAGTGCACGCATATCATCTTCCCAACCAGCTAGTTCTAAATCAATTTCAAAATCTGATCTATTTTTTCCTTTCCTGGCTTTCTCTTTTAATAACTGTTTAATAGCGCCTTCTGATTCACGGTGCATAATATTTCTATACCACGTAGAAATAGCTTGAGCCGTCCATAATTTTTTTGGAGTGTTTTTATCACGTGCTGCAGCTGCGTGAAGTGCCTGCATGAAAGGTTTTCCTTTATCCAACCATCCAAGTGCTATTTCTCTTTGACCAGGAGATAATTTATCCAGTACAGCGTTCATTACTATTTCTGATCTTTTTGCTGTGTCCAAAGTACGTTTTGCATATTCATCACTTTGTTCAAATTTACCTGCTTTAAATAATCTTTTTATTTCATATAACCTAGTTCCTTTTTTAGGATTTATATTAAAATATTCTCCACCAGTTCCTTTTTCTCTTCCAAACTTATTAATTACTACTTCCAAGTCATGTTTTTTTCTAAACTCTTGAATTCTATCTTCTAATGCTTTTAAACCTGCTTTACCTGTTTGCTCACCTCCGTAAAAACCTTTAAATCTTGGGTCATGTATCAGTTCCTGGTTAGTCATTGTGTGTTTTCGGGGCATTCCTGTTTTAGGATCTAGTTCTCTTAAATAATCATTTAATGTCTTGTTTCTTTTAATCGCACCACGTGTTAAATACCTTTTAGCTGGAGGCAATAATTCAATGTCAGGGTTAGTTCTTCTTAAAGCAGTTAAAATACCACTATCTTTTCCTTCGAGACCACCTCTTAAAGGTGAATCTACACCAAGTTCTTTACCCACTTTTTTTCGATTGATATTAGCTAATCGTGTAAGCAGATTTTTATTTAATCGTTGGAATTTTTCTCCCATGTAAGTTTGATTACCATATTGCTCACCTAATCTTTTAAAAAAAGGATCATCAATATTTTCAAGAGCAAATTTTTGACTTATAACACTTACTGGATATTGGCTCCTAATTTTAGGATCATCAGTAAGTTTAACTGGATATGATTTATTCTTTACTGGGTTGGGGTGCAGATGCTCTATGGGGGCATCAAAAACACCTTTTAATGTTCCTTTAGATGTAGGTTTTGGATTTAATTTAAAATTTAAATGACTATATTGTTTTTCAACAGCAGCAATATCCGTATCTAACGGAAGTTCAGTTCTAATTCTATAAGTTTTTTTACTTTTTTGAAGAGGAGAAAGTTTAACTTCTTCTTCCTTACCTAGAATATTTTTAATATTTTTAGCAATTTTAGGTGATAACTTAAGAGCACTAATGCCTTCTTTTTGGATTTTATTTTTTAATAATTGAACTAAGGTTCCAGGAGTAGGAACTATTTTGGATTTAACACGCATTATTAACCCCAGTGCGTAGGGCCATCACTAAATTGAATACCTATTCTAGGTTTATTGGACTTGGCCATTTTCATAATCTTATCTTCATATGGTGCTGCGGAGCCCATATCAAATTCTTCTGCGTGATATCTATCAAACTTCTCCGGGTGTCTACTCGCAATATTCTTTATTCCTTCTACACCTGCTCTTGCCCCGGTCGCTAGAGCCCAGTTTCTTGCAGCTGTTTTAGCATAATCTCTTTCCGGCTTTGAAATTTTTGAAATATTTTTTATGGCCTTTATCTTATTAGGAATAGTCAATATTTTTTCACCCAGTTTCGCATCATAATTTTTTCCCCAACGAAATGGATTAATTGCATGTTTCGCAGCTCTATATGGTATTTGACCGGCTAATGGTTTTATAAACCTGTCCCAAGCAGCAGTTATTTTTGGCCAGTTGGATTTTACCCCTTTTTCGGCATTTATCGCCGCTCTTATTTTTTGGTTCATTATTCCAACATCATCCCAGTGTTTTAAAGAAGGAAACACTTTTCCCATTACATCATATACTGCTTTAGCTTTCTTTGGTGCAGTTATCATTCCACCAATAGGAACTGCAAAACTAGATGCAAGACGTCCAACCTTTTCTGCGCTTTCTGGATCAAAACCAAAAGGTTTAAAACCAGTATCATAATCAAAGAAAGTTCCACCACCTTCTTCAAATGGAGTCATTCCTGTAGCCCATTCAGGAAGTCCTGGAAAATCTTCTCCCGTCATGTATGATAATGGATTACCTTCCCAAAAAAGTTGTCCTAAATCATAAATGCCACCAGTTAGACTGTTGGCAAGTAATTTAGCCTTATCATCATAGTATTTATCTTCTTTTTGTACTGGATATTCCACTAGTAATAAACCCTCCCCTTGGTTTTATCAGTTGGTTCATCTTCAAAATCATCTTTTAGTGTAACATGGTATCCTTGACGATAACGCATCAAGGCTTGCGTGGTAGAATCCACGTAGTCATCATTGTCGCCGAACGGAAATGCTGCGCATTCCTCTATGACTTCTTCAGCGAACGTTTTTTTGGGCGCCCATATCGCTCCCGCTTCGAAAAGGGGGGCTACGCTGTTTACCCTCGTATGTTTATCATTTCCTTTAGAGGGTGTAAAGTTTATAACAGGTATTCCTGATTTTTGCAACTCATGTGTAAGTGGTAATCCAGATGCCTTTGCCTCTATGAGAACCATCTCCGGTTCCCAATACTTGTATTGCTCCATCGCTTCTTTTTTTAGCTCAGGAAAATTCCAGCGGTCTCTTTTTGCATCCAACAAAATAAGTGCCTTTCCCTTGCCGTTTTCAGGATCAAATATGCCCCACGTCGTAATGGCACTATAGTCAGCCGTTTCTTTTTTGCTGAACGCCGTATCATAGGACTGAATAATAAACTCCAAATTAGGAGGCTTATCACCTTCCCACGTTTGCCACCATTCACGCTTTATAAGCGCACCTTCCTCTGAGGTTGGTGACTGCATCCATTGCGCCTGCCATTTTGTAAGTGGTATGGAAGCCTTCACTCCCATCAAACCTTTCATGGACCAAAAATTTCCCCACATGGGCTTGTCCTTAATGACCGCAGGAAATTCAACAACTTCCCACTTGTCCGTTAGTTCATCTCTGCCTTGGGCCTCGAGCAGCTTGCCAGTGAGATCTTTCACTGACCAACGTGTCATGACTAGTACAATCGCGCCGCCAGGTTGAAGTCTTTGACGAGGACCAGAAGTATACCACTCGTAATGTGATTCTAGGACCGAGGGTGATAGTGCATCTTGCTCGGAATGCGGATCATCAATAATTAATAAATCAGCACCACGTCCAGTAATTGCACCACCTACACCAGCCGCGAAATACTCGCCGCCATGATTAGACTCCCAACGTCCTGCCGCCTTAGAGTCTGCTGCCAGTCCGACGCCTGGAAATACTTTTTCATATTCGGTTGATTCTATGAGATTCTTGGCCTTTCGTCCAAAACGAATTGCCAGTTCTCCTGTGTGCGTTGTTTGTATGAGCTTGGCCTTTGGATGACGGCCCATGAAGAACGCCGGAAACAAATGCGAAGCAAATTCTGATTTTGTATGTCTAGGAGGCATATTGACAATTAGGCGTTTTAATTCGCCATTAGCAATACGGTTCAGCTTTTCAGCGTAGATCTTATGGTGCTTTCCTTCAATAAAATCAGGCCAAACAATTTTAACAAATTTTAAAAAATCCTTCTGGGACTCTTCCTGTGTTCTGACAAGCTCATTTCTTAAAAGTAGTTTGAGCGTATTTGTATCTAGGGATTCTAAGGTAGAAACATTTTCCATTTTTTAAAAATTTTTTGAGACTCCGATTATAACGTTTTTACACAGGATTGTCACTCTCAATCCTTGTTCAAGAAAATATAAAGCATGCTTATCGAAAAAGGGGGGGATGGGGGTCGCTTGTGGAGTATCGGAGCTGACGGACGTAGCGGGCGCGAACGTAGTGAGCCCGGGCGCCAGCCTGCGACATATTGTCGCATGCGACAAAGTCCCGGGCAAGTTATCCACAGGTTATCCACAACTTACTACTATTAGCTATTGACAATAGTTATCCACAACTTAACGCAATTAACTATATCAATAGTAGATAATAGATGATAGATAATAGATAGAAATAGAAAGGAGTCTAATTGTGACAAAAGAAGAATTCAAGAATAAAGTTAAGTTTGGCTTCTTTAGTTGTGAGTGGACTAAGAACAATGGACAAGTTGCTAAAGTTAAACGAGGCATACTTGGTACTAATGCTTTTAGATTCACTAACGAACAAACTAGAGAAAGCATAAGAGAACATAATGATTATGTTCTAGCATTTAGGGTTGGCAATGGTTTATTGCCTCAACATAGACGTTGGGTCAATATCAATCCTGCAACAGTCATCAAAATAAATGGAGTCGAAGTATGACAAAGAAGAATGAATTAACTACTATGAATAACGTGGATATATCACCTCTCATAAGAGAGGTGGTTGAATACTCTAAATCACAAAAAGCAGTTGGTGATTTAGAGTCAATGATTGCTAAAGTTCCAGAAGGTAAATCTCCAGATTGGAAACTTATTTCTGGTGTTCTTTGCAATTCAATAGTTGAATGGGCAGTTCAAAATGAGGAAGGAAAAGAGTTGATACAGCATATTCAATCTGATGTTGGATACATTCTTAAAAGAATGGGTTTGACTCAATGATATAGACTCCCATTGAGTTGACTAAAGGGCGAACGAAAGTTCGCCCTTTTTTTATGCCCAAACGACAGGCGTTCCTGAAGTCCTGATCCTGCTGCCCGGGCTGGACATCATCAATAATAAAACGGCAGAAACGCAAGGAGTTTGGAACTGGAGTTTCCCGGGCGCCCGCCGGGTGAACTGGGGATAAGCTGTGAATAAGCTGTGGGCAACTTGCTGGAGTTTGGAGTTTGGAGTTTATGAGGCAAGAGCCGAATAACTCCGTTTATCTTGCCTCTTTGATCTATCCGTCTACGATATCATTGGATAAATCTTTTTATTGTCTTAGTCAATGCAAAAGTTATTTAACTTCCGTAGCAATACTAACACTACCGTCTTTTTTTATATGTGCTACAGCTACACATGACATCATTATATCATCAAATGTAATCCATCTCAACCCCTCTTTCACATTTCTTGTGGATAACTTTCCAGCCTGAACTGGGAAGACGCCCGGGCCCTGCGGGACATCCGCAAGATCCAAGGACCATGATTCGCAAGGGTTTGGAGTTCGGAGTTTGGAGTTAGTGAAAGAGCATATAGCCAATATACACTATTAACGCCAGTTTCAGGGGTAATATAATCATAAAGTAATCCATTCTTCTCCTTTCTAACTCCAGCAGCTCCTGCTGCTCCTGGTTATATACGCATCCTGGCAGCTTCTGTCAAGACCCCGGGCAAAATAAAATGGCGGAAATCCAACCTTAATTTATCTCCTCTCTGCGCGGGAACTCCCGGCGCGCCCGGTGCCTCCAGCTCGCATCCTGAAACTCGTCCACAAAAAATGGCGGAAAACCGGAGTTTGGAGTTTGTGACTTGACAGAGCTTCCCGGGCGCCCGCTGCGGGCCCGGGGAAGTTATCCACAGGTTATCCCCAGCGACAATTTGTCGCTGGAGTTTGGAGTTTGTGTCTAGTTATTCGTTTCTGGTGTCCCAAAAATTGTGCCGTACATCTTATCTAATGTACTCTCATTACTTTCATCAATGTGTGCTTTCTCCACACGTTTTGCGTTGCGTGTCATAACAGGAACAACCCCATCATAATGATCTGCAATTCTATTTAATGTTTCGTTGCTTTGTTCTAGGTTACTGGCAATCTTTTCCAATACCCTTATTAAATCTTGATCCATAGTTTACTCCAATCTATTTCTAGAAACAGAGCCATGGTCTGTGCCATATTTCAACAGCCCCGCATAACTCTATTTCTGTTCCTATTATAACATTTCCGAATCACGAAGTATATACCTATCTCAAATTAATTGTGGATAACTTTCCATGCTTCACGGAACTTGGAATACGAATCCGAGTCGAGCCCGGGCAGCTGGTCATCAGAACTGGCTGGAGATCCACGCATAAAGGTTAAGGTTTTTGGGGAGTTTGGGAGTTTGAACTTGACAGAAGGAAGAAGACGC
>VTLG01006667.1_pt1 | contig 11828 bp, 23 predicted proteins | sample 4694571 | NCBI WGS metagenome assembly VTLG01 (sample SAMN12604809, study PRJNA352737) | marine metagenome | biome: ENVO:00000447; feature: ENVO:00000209|ENVO:00000569|ENVO:01000036; material: ENVO:00002151; isolation source: viral sequences binned using virsorter ... | reverse complement strand
GTATCATGAGATGAAAAAACTAATAGTTTGTGAATCATGTGATGTAGAGTATACGATTCAACATGATATGGAAGAGAAATATTACAAAATTACATATTGTCCTTTTTGTGGAGAATCTATAAGTAATAATGAAGATTTCATGTATGATGAGGAATACTATGATAGTGATGATTAACTATGAAAACGCAAAGTGCAAAAGCAAAAGGTAGAAGATTACAACAATGGGTACGTGATAAGTTAATAGAAGAACTTGACGTACATCCAGAAGATATAGAATCTCGTTCAATGGGAGCTGGTGGTGAAGATTTAATCATGGCTCGTGATGCGAGAAAGAAATTTCCATATTCTATAGAATGTAAGAATGTGGAGAAATTGAATGTTTGGGATGCTTATTCTCAAGCGTGTGAAAATAGTAATGACTATGAACCTATAGTTGTTATGAAAAAGAATGGTAAGACTCCCCTTGTGGTAGTTGATGCCGAGTATTTTATGAAAATACATCAAATTAACCCTCAAAAAAAGAAAGGTAAAAAATGAAACTGTTTAAAATTTTATCAGTACTATTATTATCATTAAGCGTATCTTCTGCATACGCAGACAAAATACAAGTTGGATTTATATACGTTGGGCCAGTTGGAGATCATGGTTGGACTTATATGCATGATCAAGGAAGAATACTAGCCGAAGAACATTTCGGTGATGATATAACAACAACTTATGTTGAAAGTGTCAAGTATGGGCCTGATGCAGAAAGAGTTATGACACAAATGGCGATGAATGGTGTTGACATTATATTTGCAACATCATTTGGTTACATGGAACAAATGTTAAATGTTGCAAAGAAATTTCCAAATATAAAGTTTGAACACGCAACTGGATATAAAACTGCTGACAATATGTCAGTATATTCTTCTAAGTTTTATCAAGGAAGATATATACAAGGTGTAATCGCTGGAATGATGAGTGAAAAGGGTAAAGCAGGGTATATTGCATCATTTCCAATTCCAGAAGTTATTCGTGGTATTAATGCATTTTACTTGGGTGCAACTTCTATAAATCCAGATTTTGATATAGATGTAGTATGGGTTAATACTTGGTATGATCCAGCTAAAGAAAGTGATGCTGCTGAAGCACTAATTAATCAAGGTGCTGATATTATTACACAACATACAGATTCAACAGCTGCGTTGCAAGTTGCTGAAAAGAATGGTATTAAGGCGTTTGGTCAAGCTTCTGATATGATTAATTTTGCTCCTAATACTCAACTTACTGCTATTATAGATGATTGGGGCCCTTATTATATTAAAAGAATACAGGCTGCATTAGATGGTACATGGGAAACTTCAGATACTTGGGGTGGTATGGATACTGGAATGGTTAAAATGGCTCCTATGACAAATATGCCATTAGCAGTTAAAATAATGGCAAACAATTTAACTGATGCAATTACTAAAGGTGAACTAGATCCATTTGGTGGAGAATTTACTGATGGTGAACTACTAGGAATGTCTAAGTATCTTCCTGGCATAGATGCACCAAATCCAAATTAATTGTGAAACTTTTGTGACAAGTTTATAATAGTAAACTATATAAAAAGGGTAGAGGTTTCTTTACCCTTTTTAATTTAACATGGAGAAATTATAATGGAACTTATAACTCTATGGATGGGTATCGGATTTCTGTTCGCTGCTTATTCAGTAATCGCAAATGATTCAGTACAAACTTTAGGTACTTGGATCGCATCAAACAATCAAAAGGTTAATTGGAAAATAATGTGGGGAGCTGCAAGTGCAGTTCTTCTTTGGGCGTTATGGTATGGTTGGTATATGTATGGTGGTGATATATCATATGGTAGACTTAACAAAATACCATTTCAAGAGATACAATGGTATCATGCAATGGCGCCTGCATTACTATTAATACTGACAAGAGTAGGTGTACCTGTAAGTACATCTTTTTTAGTTTTATCTGCATTTGCATCTACCTTTGTGTTAGAGAAAATGTTGATGAAGTCTATGATGGGATATGCAGTTGCAGCTGTAGCCGCATATGTAATCTGGATTGGTGTTAGTAAATTATTAGACGAAGCAAAACCTGTAAAAGAAAATCACAAAATTTATTGGAGAATAGGTCAATGGTTTACCACAGGCTTTCTCTGGTGGACTTGGTTATCACATGACATGGCGAATATCGCTGTGTTTCTTCCTAGAGAAATACCAATAGACTTGATGATTATTATTAGTGCAGTTTTTGTATTTGGTCTGTGGTATATGTTTAGAGAAGGTGGTGGTAAAATTCAGAACATAGTTCTGGAGAAACACAACACTAGATATGTACGAAGTGCAACTATCATTGATGGTGTCTATTGGTTGATACTATACTTCTTTAAAGAACTTAACGATATTCCTATGTCAACAACATGGGTATTTGTAGGACTTCTTTGTGGTAGAGAACTTGCAATGGCTACAGTTACTGGTAAAGAAAAATTTAAGGTTGTCTTTCCATTGATTGGAAAAGACTTCTTTAAAATGATGATTGGACTTGCAGCTTCAGTTGGAGTAGTCTTATCAATACACTATGTTATAGTACCAAATGGTCTGTAACATTTTTATCACTACTAGAAAAAAGTGTCTTTCGGGGCACTTTTTTTTGTTTGGGGGGTTGACTCCATATGCAGAAAATGGTATTATGATTCGTAAACAGAGAGAAAGATATTATTAATGATTTCATATTTGAGTTGTAACGAAGGTAAATTAGAATTACATAACTATGAAGATGATGGAAGCAACGAGATTGTTTGTTCTTCCAATCATGTTAATGAACTTGCAAATTGTCTTGCGAACTATGGTTTTGGAGAGTACTTCAGAACTTCTTCTTCAATGGACTTTGCAGATGAGTATGGGTTTAAAACATCAGATGGTGCTCATGACCTTTTAGAAGATGCTTGTATTGAAGCATACAAGATTATTGAGATACATGAAGAATATGAGAAAGGTTTAACTCCCAATTACTTATTATAAATACTAGTATGAAATATAGAAAGAAACCAAATAAAACAGATGAACCAAAAGGTTTATCTGTATCTGTTCGCAACAATGATGTAAATGGTGCATTGCGTGTTCTTAGAAAGCGTCTTGTCAAAGAGGGTATTATTCAAGAACTACGTGAAAAAACTTACTATCAATCTAGAGGTGAGAAACGTAGAAAAGAAAAAGCGGCTGCAATACGCAGATACAAACGCAAGTTGCAAAAAGAATTAGAAGAGAGATTATAAAAGAGGTTATAATGAATACTGTGAAAAAAATAAAAAGAAGAAGAAAACCAATGTCAGTTGAACAAAGAATAGCTGCAACTGAAAGACTTGCAAAAGCAAGGGAGAAGAGGTTGAGAGAAAATCCACCTCAATATAAAAATATTGCAAAGGAAGTTATTAACTTACCAGACGATCATATTCTTTGTTTAAAGAATATTCGTAAGTGGATTAAGACTCAGAAAGAGTTACTTACAGTTGAGAGAAAAGCTGTAAGAGATAATATGAAAGGTGCAATTGCAAGAGTTGCTAGTATTGAGGGTTATATTCGTAACTGTGAATACTATCTAAAACATGGTGATTGGTGTGATAATTTCTATGGTGAATATCAAGAAAAGAGAGTAAGATGGAAAAAGGTCGTGTAAAAAGATTTGAAGAAGCTCACGCAGATATTATAAAACTAATTGAAGAATTAGTTACAAAAAAGAATGTTAATTTACTAGAAATTGCAGGAATAATGCAAGCAACAGCAACACGCATATATAAAGAAGTGCTGTCTGAAGAGGAGTTTATAAGTTTGATGGCTATGGTAGTAGATCATTCAACTGAACTAGGAGCAGAGAAAGAAACACTACACTAGGAATGTATTATGATATTAGTTGATATGAATCAAGTAACCATCAGTAATCTTATGATGCAAGTTGGTTCTAAAAGACAAAATGATGTAGATGAGAACCTTGTTAGACACATGGTTCTTAACTCTTTAAGAATGTATAGAGCTAAGTTCTTTGAAGAATTTGGAGAACTAGTATTATGTTATGATAACAAAAGATATTGGAGAAGAGATTATTTTCCAAATTATAAATGTAATCGAAGAAAAGACAGAGCTAACTCTAATCTAGATTGGAATTTAATATTTGAAACATTAAATACTATTCGTGATGAGATTAGAGAAAACTTTCCATACAAAGTAATAGAAGTTGATGGTGCAGAAGCAGATGATTGTATTGCAACTATCTGTATGCATATTAATCAAACACCAGATGAATATGAAAAGGTATTGATATTATCAAGTGACAAAGACTTTATACAATTACAAAAATATAACTTTGTTACACAATATAGCCCTGTAAACAAGAAATTTATCAATGGTATTGATCCCTACCTATATATAAAAGAACATATATTAGTAGGAGATAGAAGCGATAGTATTCCAAATATCTTATCACCAGATAATACTTTTGTTGATGGATTAAGACAGAAACCTTTTAGTAAAAAACGAAAAGATTCAATTCTTATGTCTAAACAAGAACCAGAAGATTTTTGTAATCCAGAACAGTTGAGAAACTATCAAAGAAATAAAACTTTAATTGATTTGGATTGTATTCCAAAAGATGTGAAAAGAGAAATAATGATTGAATATCGCAAACCACCAAAAGGTGAAAGATCAAATCTACTAAATTATTTTATACAAAAAAGATTGAGAAATCTTATGAACGATATTGGAGATTTTTAATATGGCCGTAAAAACATATACACCACTACTTTCTGAAGTTTTAAAGAAAGTAAATAATGCAAAAACAAAAGATAAAAAGGTTGCAATTCTCAAAGAACATGATACTGAACCATTGAGAATGATACTAAAGGGTTCTTTTGATCCTAAAATTGAATGGAAACTTCCAAAAGGTGATGTTCCATACAAAGCAAATGAATCAGAGGAAGGAACAGAACATACAGTTCTTGCAAAAGAAGCTAGAACATTATTTAATTATGTAAAAGGTGGTAACGATCCATTACCACAATTTAGACGAGAAGATATGTTTATACAATTACTTGAAGGATTACATCATACAGAAGCAGAGTTAGTGATAAATGTAAAAGATAAAAGATTACATCAAGTGTATAAAGGATTATCTGCAGCTGTTGTCAAAGAAGCGTTTAATTGGAACGATAATTTTAGTAGGAGTTAAAAATGACATTTAAATTATCACAAAGATCACTAGATAAACTAGAAGGTGTTGATGAACGTATGCAAAGAGTTGTCAAAACTGCAATAGGATTGACTAAAACTGACTTTGGCGTGATTCAAGGTATGAGAACCGAAGCACAACAAAAAGAACTTGTAGCGAAGGGCGCAAGTCAAACAATGAAAAGTAAACATTTAGAAGGTAAAGCAGTTGACCTCATGGCCTATGTTGGTTCAAGAGGTTCATGGGAACTCAATCTTTATGATGATCTTGCAGATGCAATGAAAGAAGCAGCTATTCAAGAAGGTGTACAAGTGCGTTGGGGAGCTGCATGGCACATTGATGATATGAGAGATTGGGATGGTACAATGGAAGATGCTATGAACGCATATATTGATTTAAGACGTTCACAAGGTAGACGGCCCTTTATTGATGGGCCACATTTTGAGTTAATGGATTAAAAACTATTGACATTTATATTATGATATGATAGTCTAATCCATGTGTCGTGGGATTGTTAGTCCTCTCTCTCTCACTCTCTAAAATCTAATAACCCACGACAAGCGAAAACCCTCTTCTGAGGGTTTTTTGTTTTGATAACAAAAAGTGTTGACAAACTAAACGAATCAGTATATACTGTAAGTATAGTTAATAAAGAGGGAGATCAAAACCAATGACATGACGAAAGTAACAGAGTGAGTTACAAGTCTGGTAAACTCAAGGACTCAATACTCTTACAGAAGTTACTGCACCAAGAGTGGGTGGCCGAAACTTGGTGACATTTAACGAGGCTTCAAGAGGGAACAAAAGTTCCCTCTTTTTTTACTTGACACAGAAAACGAATCAGTGTATAATATAGGTATAGTTAACAAGAGAGAGATTATTATGAATCAACTGACAAAATTACAAAAAGATTATAAGTATTTTGAAGATATGTTAAAGCGTCTTGAGAAACAAAAAAAGACGCCTGGTAATGGTTTTGCAAAGATGAAGTGTAGAGAAAGACTTGCAGAATTAGATGCAATGTTTGATAAGATTAATTATGGTTCAATGATAACTTACGATTAATATGTACATAGAATTTAAAAGAAGAACCAATAAGAAACTAAAACGAACCATTGAGGATGCTCTCTGGTTCGCAAAGTCGTATCTATTACCTAGACATAAGATTGATGAGATTCATATTGAGCCTTTAAAGTTTGATCAATATGGGTTGTCTAATCTAAATGGTGATGTTTATGATTTAGATGATAGGTCATATTATATTAGAATTAATAGACAATTATCAGTAGATGATTTGATTAAAACAATCTTTCATGAGTTTGTTCATATTAAACAACATATCAAGAAAGAATTTGGTGGTGATATATTCGCTGTAGATAAAAGTAGTAAGGTTGCATATGAAGATAGACCTTATGAAATAGAGGCTTTTAAGTTAGAAAGAAAAATGTTTGACAATTATATCGAAAAATGATATAATGATTCGTAATTAAAAAGGAGAGAGTTATGGGAATGTCAAGTTTAGTGTTAGATTTTGAAGAAAAGTTTTGGGATCATGCTCACGAAGTTATCAGTGATTGTGAATCATTTAAAGAGTTCTGGTTAAAAATGTTTGACTTTGATGATATTAGTACATCAGCTGCAATGGTAACTAAAGAACTAGATATGTTTTGGGATGAATTTTGGGTTGATAAACAATAAATACTTGTGATGTTACTTAAAACTGCATTAATGTGTATGGCCATGAACGTGTACCATGAAGCACGTTCAGAACCTATTGTTGGACAGATTGCTGTCGCACAAGTCGTCATCAATCGTGTAAACGATAAACGATTTCCAGATACAATCTGTGGAGTTGTTAAACAAGCAGTTTTAGATAGTAATGGTTTACCCAAAAAGAATATGTGTCATTTTAGTTGGTACTGTGATGGTGCAGACGATACACCGAATACAAAAAGTAAATCATGGAAAACTTCTTTGATGGTTGCAAAAACAGTAATAGCAGGAAAGACAGAAGAACTTGTAGGTAATGCAACACATTATCATGCGACTTCTGTTTTTCCATATTGGGCTAAGAATAAAAAGTATAGAAGAATTGCAAAGATTGATAAACATATATTTTATAGATGGGAGAACAGAAAATGAGTAATGAACCATATGATAACGAGGGATTTGGATCAGCATTTATTACACTAGTTTTTATGATGTTGATAATTCCTGCTATTTTACTCTTTACTTCTATGGGAACATGGGGTATGTTTGTGCAGATGCATTTACCAGATGGTGATTGTTGGGAAAATGCGAAACATGAAAAAGTATGTAAAGGAGAAGTTGATTGTAAATTTTTACGAAACTTCTGTGTGAAAAAATGAACATATTCAATCTACATGAAGATACTAAAAAGTCTGCACAAATGCATTGTGACAAGCACGTTGTCAAAATGATTATAGAGTATGCACAACTTATGTCTACTGCACACAGAATACTTGATGGTGTAGAATATGAGGATAGAACAAAAAATAATCGTAGAATACGCAGATGGAAACACCCTAACGCAAATGTAGAAAATACTCTTTACAAAGCTTCACATATTAATCATCCAAGTGCAATATGGACAAGAGAAAGTATTACAAATTACATTTGGTTGCATAGTCTATTTGAAAATCTATGTGATGAATATACACATAGATATGGTAAAGTTCACTACACAGACTCTTTGTTACGAGAACTTCTTAGAACACCACCAGTGAATATTGAAGAAAAAGGTTTAACAGAAATACCACAGGCCATGCCTGATGATGTAAAAGGTGATGACAGTATACTTGCATATCGAAACTACTATATAAAGTATAAGAAAGATTTTGCAAAGTGGACGAATAGAGAAACACCAACATGGATGATGACGTAGAACCAGAAAGATATTATGAATGGATTCTTTGGAAGTTGAGAAAGGAAAAGGATATGAAGTTTGATGAGAGGATATCTTTAAGACAAGAAAATGCAGAATTGAGGCAAGAAATAAAAATGTTAAAAGAAGAAATTGCAGTAATGAATAAAGAGAAATACGGACTCCTAAATAGAATAAAAGAGTTGAACGATATAAGAGATTCGGTAGTTAGATAATGCCTACATTTAGATTTATGAATAATGAAACTGGTGAACAGTTTGATGACTTTTTGTCAAATTCAAGAAGAGAAGAACTTCTAGATAAAAATCCACACATAACACAAATACCTACACCATTTGCAATTGTGTCCACAGTTGCAACTACAGTAGACAGTAAAACTGATGATGGGTTTAAAGAAGTATTACAAAAGATAGGTGAACATCACCCAGGCAGTGAGATAGACGAAAGATATAATAGAAGAAGTGTAAAACAATCACAAACAAAAAGAGTGCTTGATAAACACAGAAGTAAATGGAAAGTTAGTTAATGGCTAAAGCAAAAGATATTAGAATTGATGATATGATTTCTGTATCGCCAGTTGGTGATAATCAAAAGAAAGTATTTGAACATTACAAAAAAGGAAAGAATATGTTTCTCTATGGTGCAGCTGGTACAGGAAAAACATTTGTTTCTTTATATCTTGCATTACAGGAATGTTTAAAAAATGATACTAAATATGATACAGTTTATCTAGTTCGTAGTGCAGTTCCTACAAGAGAAATAGGTTTTTTACCTGGCGATGAAGAAGATAAAACTGCGTTGTTTCAAGTACCATACCAAAATATGGTAAGGTTTATATTCTCACAACCAAATGAACACGCATTTTCTTTATTGTATGATAGATTAAAAAACCAACAAAGTTTAATGTTTCTGACTACATCTTTTCTACGAGGTATAACATTAGACAATGCAATTATTATTGTAGATGAGTGTCAGAACCTAAATTTTCACGAATTAGACACTATTACTACAAGAGTTGGACAAGACAGTAAGATAATATTTTGTGGTGATTTCTTTCAGACAGATTTACAAAAACAATCAGAAAAAGAAGGCCTTAAATATTTTATGTCCATCATATCCAAGATGGAAAGTTTTGCAACTGTAGAATTTAATTTAGGTGATATAGTTCGTTCTGGTCTAGTAAAAGAATATCTCATAAGTAAGATAAAATTAGGACAAGAAAATAATGGGTAAAAAGAAGAAAAGAGATAAACAAACCTCTAAAGGTGAAAGACGAAGTGTTTCTAAACAAATAACCAAGTCTATAAGAAAAGACTTTATTGAGTCTGGTCAAAAAATAGTTCATCAAGCAGAGGCTTTTCGTAAAGGTAAAAAAGTTATGTTAACAATACCTAATCCAAATAAAAACCGAACAGATCAAAGATTTATTCGTGTACCAGCTACGGAAGTTTGGAAAAGAAATTTTGTAAAACCATTGACAATGTAAGTTATATTTGATATATTGATTAAAATTAATTATAGAATGGAAATATTATGTTTATACACAAGTCGGTAGATATACCAGAAGTATCTACAAAAAACGTCAATCGAAAAAGATTTTATGTAACACCAGATGGTGGATTATATCCATCTATCACTACAGTACTTTCTCTTAGGAAGAAACAAGGTCTTTCAGAATGGAGAAAAAGAGTTGGTGATGACGTTGCAAATTATATTGCAAGGACAGCCGCAAATCGTGGAACAAAAGTTCACCAGATGTGTGAGGATTTTCTAAACAATAAAGAGGTAACCAAAGACAATAGAGAATTTTTACCATATTGTTTATTCACACAAATCAAAGATGTTATCAAAACAAATATAAATAATATATATGCACAAGAATGTGGATTATGGAGTGATAAATATAAAGTTGCAGGCCGAGTAGATTGCATTGCAGAGTATAATAACATTCCATCTATAATTGATTTTAAAACTTCCAAGTCAGAAAGAAATGATGATTGGAACTTAGAGTATTATATACAAGCATCTGCATATGCAGAGATGTTTGAGGAAAGAACTGGTACACCAATAGAACAAATTGTTATTCTTGTTGTCACAGAAGATGGTCATGTTCAAGAGTTTATTAAGAAGAAACATGAATATCTACCTATGCTTGTTGAAGTAATTGATGAATTTATAATGCAATGGGAAAGAGAAGAAAATGAAAAAAATATTTCTAGTAACAATATTTCTGTTGCTCAGTACCTTTAGTACAAACGCACAGACAAAAAGTCCTACCACTGGTTGGGTAATGAAACCAACCCAGTGTGGTAATGCAGATGATGTTATAGAAAATCTAAAATCAGCAGGTGAAAATCCTTTTATTTGGATGGATGGACGTTCTATGGCAGTAGAGGGTATATTTCTTAATACTAGATTTGTTCTAGCCATGAATAAAAAAACACTTACTTGGACTCTTTTAGAGTTTACTAAAGACAATAAGTTTGCGTGTGTACTAGGATCTGGTAAGGGAATGATCAATATGAATACAGAAATAAATAAGAAAAAAGGTGTTGACTTATAAAATTTTATATGATATAAATAAGGTACAGTTTGTTGATACGAATTGATATTTGGGTAGGACATGGGGGCAGTACCCATCGCCTCCACCATAGATACACTAGGTTTTGACATATGAACTTGGGAGTCCAACTGTAATATGGAGCAATACCTAAGTACACAATGGCTTTCGCCAGCCGGTTAACACCTGGCCAACATCATCTGATTGATAGGTAGAATCAGCTAGTGTATCTTTGTGGGGGCGAAATAGGATCGACTAACAAATGGATATGAGAGTAGAACTGTCGCATGACCTCGTTATCGGTCAAAACAAATAAGTGCAAACGATAATTTTGCGCCTGTAGATTATGCACTAGCTGCTTAATCGTACTGAGTTTTGGTGGTGTACTTGGAAACAGAAACACCACTACATGAATAGGGTCACTACTTAATAAGTGCGTGTGGAGTCATGGTTAACTCCATTTCAACGATAACAAAGGAGCTTTTGTAATGAATCTAGAAGAAGTCGTGAAAATGACACCAAAGAAATTTGCACTACAGATTGAAGAAATAGTCAAATGTGGTGGTGTAACTTATATGGATGCTATTCTAGATTATTGCGAAAAGAATAATATGGAGCCAGATACAGTTGCTCCATTGATTTCTAAACCTCTAAAAGAGAAGTTAGAGGCAGATGCAAGGGAATTAAACTTTTTACCAAGAGTTGCAACATTACCTATTTAATTATGGAATCGTGGGAAGCCTATCAGATGTATCTAGGTCTTAAATTACACTTTACAAGTGACTATGATTACAAACGATATGGTGGTAAAACATCTGCCTCTAAAGCATCTTTTTTGAAAAGAAAAGACAGGAATTTTTTCTCAAGAGTTGCAAGAAAATACGAGGGTAAAGAATTAGATTTTTTTATATCTAACTTTATCAAACAACCGAAAGGTTACATTGGAGATTTTAAGGAAGAAAATTATATAGAGTGGTCTAAAAATCAACAATCGTTGACATATAACTTTATTAAAGATATGTCACATTTAGTTTCTCAAGAAAGTTTTGATAACATATTTAAGTGTGAGTCTGGTAAACACCCTACTCTTGTCAAATCTTATCTTGCAAAAAGAATTAGTCTAGAAACTATGGTGATATTACA
>VTLG01001462.1_pt1 | contig 11829 bp, 33 predicted proteins | sample 4694571 | NCBI WGS metagenome assembly VTLG01 (sample SAMN12604809, study PRJNA352737) | marine metagenome | biome: ENVO:00000447; feature: ENVO:00000209|ENVO:00000569|ENVO:01000036; material: ENVO:00002151; isolation source: viral sequences binned using virsorter ... | reverse complement strand
GTTACCTATGGGTGAATACAATAAGATGTATAACTACTCGGTAGAAACCGTTGTTGACGCTTTCAAACTGAAAGAGATCGCTCAAAAGGCGTATGATGAGGTTGAGATAATTGCTAATGAGCAATAAGATAATCATTTATTCAAAGCCGAATTGCACATATTGTGTAAAGTCTAAAAACCTAGTTAAGACTCTCGGCTTTGAATACGAAGAAAAGATGTTCGGAAAAGACTTTACAAGTCCCGAAGAATTATTTGAGGCCGTAGGTAAACAAGTAAGAACTATGCCTCAAATAATCATAGATGAAAAACACATAGGTGGGTATAACGAATTAGTTGAATATTTTTCAGACAAAGGTCTGGTTAATTACAAAGGTGAAAAGATTTAATGGCAAAGTTGAATATGTTTATATTATTATTAATGCTGACGACTATAACATTAATGACAACAGGTTGTGAGAAACCTGTATCAGAACAAAAAATAATACTTGGCACTAGAGCATGATGGCAAAAGATAAGAACAAAGACAACATAATTATATTTCCTAAAATACCAAAGAATAGGAATAAAAAGACAGAGCAATTAGACGCTAAAAGACAAGAGATATTAAGACAGACTCATAATAAGATATTTGTTCAGGCGATTGCTGAAGATGTGACCGAGACCGTATTATTAAGAATGAAAGATGAAGGTTTCAATTTAACAGACCCAACCTTTCTAAAAGATTACAAGATGTTATCTGAAGCACTTAACTCATTGCTATACAGACAAGTCCATATGGGACATCAATTACAAAAGAGAGTTGATAAGGCGATAACAACAAGAGGTAAAGGCAAAGATTTATATGCTATTACAATTGACTATGACAAGTTTTAAGAATTCCATAAAGAACCTTGGGATATTTCATACTACTGGCAAAGGTATGATCTCTAATCAATGCTATATAATAAGGAGAAATAATGTTTAATTTATTTCAAAAAGACTCTTTAAGAGTTGTTTCAAAATCAAAAAGAGTGGTAAAAAGAGGCAGAAAAACTTTGTCTAAAAGAACAAAGGTAATGAATCTTTTATCAAAAGGCGCTCCAGTAGCATGGAAAACGCTAAGAACTAGATTTGATCTAGGCTCTCCAAGAGCATTAATTGATACTTTAAGATCAGAAGGTAATATGATCTATATCAATAAAACAGCAAAAGGCACTTCATACAGAATGGGTGTTCCTACTAAAGCGATCATCGCTGCTGGGATCAAAAAGTTATACGGAACTCCGTATGCTTATAAAAATGCGTAATTCTCTCAACGCATAAATAAATGTGGGCGTAGAAGCTAGCGTGGACACGCCCACACTACATAACAAAATGAGGAGGGCATAATGCCAATAACAACACAAAACTTAAACATGACTATGGGAACTGATACATCAAGTGCCCCATTGTTCCATGAAATTCTAACTAAAGTAAATAACGCAAAAGATAAACCTGCCAAGATTGCAGTATTAAAGAAACACGACTCTGTTGCATTAAGACAGGTTCTAAAAGGTGCCTTTGATCCTAAAATCAAGTGGGACTTACCTGAAGGCGTGCCGCCATTTAAAAGAAATGACGCACCAGCAGGCACAGAGCATACATCATTATTCGCAGAAGCCAGAAGACTATGGCATTTCGTAAAAGACGCTGACCCAAATTTAACAAAAGCAAAAAGGGAGATGATGTTTATTCAATTGCTAGAGGGGCTGCAAGAAGATGACGCAGACCTTATGATCGCAGTTAAGGAAAAGACTTTAAATAAACGATATAAAGGTCTTACAGACGCTGTGGTTAAAGAGGCTTTCGGTTGGAATGAAGACTATAAAACTTCATAACAGATAAATATTATAGAGTGATTCTATAAAATTCAATTATAGGGTGTATGACAGAATGTCGCACCCTATAATCATTGATTTCATTATACTTTTTTTGCCATTTTTTTATTGACAATCCTTTGTTTTTCTGATATATTATTAGTATGAAAACAACAAAGGAGAATATATATTATGTCTAAAACAAAACAATGGGCAGAAAATACTGCTGAACAAAAAGTTGATAATATAATTGCTAAACTAACATCTGGCGATATAACTAGATCAGACGCTAGAACTCAAATTATGAAAGTTGATAATATTGAGATGTTAGGTATTGATGAGAATACGGTTGACGAAGTAATTTATGAGGCACATGCCAATGCGTAAAAACTTCTTAATTTTATTTTTAGTATTTACTTATATTTGGTCTTGGTCTATATTCAATGCTGTTAATGCTGCTGAGAATAAGACACAGGCAATTATAGGCCATGTTATTACAGAAACCGTTAAGGGAACTGAAATTGACTCAATGGCAATACTAGAACAAGAATTAAAAATCTTAATGCATAAATCAACGCTTGATATGATCAAGTTGATTGAAAGTAGATTACCTGATATACTTGAAGGTATTGCTGCTGAGTTAAGATTACAATCAGACGAAAAAATTAAATGTGAATTATTGAAAGGATCACCTAATGGATGTATCTAGTATTAATTCATTTCTACAGGCACTATATGTTTATGTGCCTAAAGAACTTGTTATTATTATTTTAGCATGGTTTGTTATATCACTACAAATACTATACAAGGATTATAAAAAGAATGCCAACAAAGATAACTAGAAAATTAAAATTAAAGAGAAGACTCAAAAAAGAGTTTTCAAGTAAGCGTAAATACAAAACAACATACAAGGATATTAAGACATATTTTAGAATGTTCAACGCTGCTTTATTTGAAAGTAAGTTATCGCCATTTGGTCAGATACAAATTAAAGACCTTGCTAGAGAGAAGTGTATAGGTCAAGTGGTTACATTAGAATGGAAAAGAAAAGGCACTAGATTATTTAAACTAGAGATGTTGCCATCTTATCCTAACAAGAAAGATTTTTTAGATACACTTGTCCACGAGATGGTTCATTTATATCAAATGCAGAATTTAGGCGACTCGGGAACCCACAATGATTTATTCTGGTCGTTTGAAGGTAAAGTAAATAGTGTGGGATTGACATTATAAAAACAAATATTATATTATGAAAGATACAGAAAAAAATCATATAGACGAGTGGTTACAAAAGCAGATTAAAAAAGGTATCAATACAATCGAATCTGTTTCAAAAGGTCCTAAAGGTAAGATCACATTATACTACACAGGACATTTACAAAAAGACATTTACAATAATTTTCCAGGCAGAACTAGTAAAAAGATATTTAAAGGTTATAGAAACCATTTAAACAATGACAAGTTATTATTTACACAAAAAAGATTTATGAATGATGGCTATGAATACTATGTAAGGAGAATATGAAACTACTAAAAAAACATACTGATATATTACAACAATTAATTAAGGGCAAGGGTTTCTTTAGAACGCCTACGGTGCCTTATAAACATACTGATAAAAAAGAAGTATTAGATTTATTAGTGCAGTTATACTTAAAAGGTTTGTTAACCTTTCAAAGACAATATGATGTGCCATTGATAGGACCTAGTAATGAACACAAGGTTAGATTCAAATGGTATGATGTTATGATTGATAAAAAGAAAACAATATCAGATTTAAAACAGGTAGTTAAACATGGCAAAATTTAATTGGGAAAAACTATTACATACAAGTTGGTTCTATACTAAAGTCTTCTTTGCTATATTAGCATTGATGACAGCCACTTATATGTGGGGCACATATAATCCTAATAAGAAAGCAGTAAAGAATGCTAATGAACAATTAGAAATCTTTTATATACAAAAGATAAAAGATATGGAGTTGAGAGAACCAGAGTTTGTATATAGCAATGATATTCAATTTGTGAGAGCAATGCATAAGTGTATAGATTATATAAACTTCTCACTACCTAGATTAGATAGAGTGCCATATGAAATGATTGTAGCACAGGCTGCTTTAGAAACAGGTTGGGGCACAAGTAGATTTGCAGTAGAAGGTAATAATCTATTTGGTATTAGAACATGGGATAAAGATACGCCACACATGATAGCACAAGGCATGGGTAAGAAATGGCCAGGTTGGGGTGTAAGAATATTTGCTAGTAAATGTGATAGTGTAAAAGAATATATTAGATTGTTAAATGAACACCCAGCATACAAAGATTTTAGAAAGGCAAGAGAGCAATTTCATGTTAGAAATTTAGATCCTGATCCTTTAGTATTGATACAAAATATAGATAAGTTTTCTACAACGGCTGATTATGATCAACGAGTTAGAAGAATCATAGTCAAGGTTAGAAAGTTAGAGGAAAAATATGCAAGTGATAAGGAGGTAAAGTAATGTTAGATTTAGAACACGGCATTTTAATGTTCATCTTTGGGACAAGTATTACATTGATAGGTTTCTTTATTGCCTATCTTGTTATAATGTATAACTATAAGAAAGAACAAAAAAGAAAAAACAGACCTAAAAATCCTATGTATGATCTTATGAAAGATATGCCTGGGTCAAAAGCAGGAGATGATTGCCAATGAGTTATCAACCACAATTATTTGAGACCGAAGATCAATACGGCAACGATATTATACAAGGTCCTAAATTAGTAAAACAAAAATTAACAAAGGCACAAGCGATAATTGATCCTAAAAATCCTAACACGGTAGGCAAGAGTGCATGGAATTTAGGTAATCATACACTATCAATAATGTTTATTATGTGTATTGCGTTTGTGATATATGCGAGTTATAAATGATCAAAGATATTTTAAAAGACATAAGAGAATTAAGAGATGAGATGGTTCAGCAGAACTGGCCTGCTCAAAGACTCTCAAACATCATACTAAAATACGAAATGAAACTACAAGAAGACAAGCACAAATATACGACAGAGGAACTTGTAGAGGCGACAAATAATATTCTAAAAACACCTAGTGAAAAACTACAGGACGAATTAGAACCGATTAGTGATGTTTATGATGAACGATACTAGAAATAGACATGATGAATTTTTTGTTGAGGAAAAACTCTCTGGTGGTGCAGTATTTGAGAGAGGTGTTAAACAATCAAAAGAACACAAAGCAATAAGACGAATTGCAGAACCCTTAATGAAAAAACATTGGAAGGACAAGGTAACTAATTTACATAGAATTTATAGAGTTGCTGAGTATCTTCTTAAACGAAGTAAGAGGAGTAAATAATGGCTAAATATTCAGAAACAGAAAACTGGAATAGAAATGTGAGAACCATTGCTGAACATGCCAAGAAGTTTCCTATGACTCGTAAGATTGATAAAACAGATTACGAAGATTTAGGAACTTGCATTAGATCAGATCAAGTGCCTGCTGAAGAAATCGCAGAAATCTTTACAGATAAGGCATTTTACAAGTGGTATAAAAAGACTTACTGGACAGATAAATAATACATCATGTTCTTAACACTATTAACATTTATTAGTGCGATAGCAATATCTTTAATAGCAGCAGGTTATTCTATATTAGGACTTGCAACGCTATTTGCTGGGGCCGCTGTGCCAATCATAGCAATGGGTAGTGCATTAGAAGTAGGTAAGTTAGTTGCAGCCAGTTGGTTGTATCATAACTGGCGATCAGATATACCTAGAACTCTAAAGGCATATCTATTTACAGCAATCATAATATTAATATTCATAACATCAATAGGTATCTTTGGTTTCTTATCAAAGGCACACCTAGATCAAGTCAAACCTACAGCAGGTAACCAAGAACAAATATTACTCATAGATAAAAAGATTAAACAGGAAGAGATGATTATTGAAAGAGCAGAGAGAACGCTCAATCAATTAGATAAAGCGCTTGATGTTTATATTGATAAGGAATATGTTAGTAGGGGATTAAAAGAGAGAAAGAAACAAAAAGAAGAACGAGAGCTGTTGAATAAATCAATAGACGAAGCAATGGCCAAAATAGCAGATTTGAACAATTCCAAATCGTCAATAACCATAGAACAATTAAAATTAGAAGCGGATGTGGGTCCATTAAAATATGTTGCCGAGTTGATTTATGGTGATAATGCAAAAGATCATTTTGATAGTGCCGTTCGTATTATTATATTAATCCTTATTTTTGTGTTTGACCCATTAGCAGTATTACTATTGATCGCTGCCAACATATCATTAAGACAATGGCAACAGAAAAGAGTATTTATAAAGACTACAAAGAAACGAGATTTACAGAAACGAATCGAAGCACTACAACAAAAGAACAAGAAATTACGAATCTATAAAGACCTAACAAAAGAACTAGGCGATAATCCAGATGAAATCAAGTTAAAAATCAATCAAATATATGATTGGAATGATAAAAACTAGTGCTTGACTTTATAGATAGAAAGTGATATAATATAGTTATGATTACAATTGATGATATAAAAAGACTACAATTACCTAAACTAGAACCAATACAGATACGAAGAATTAACAATGCAGAAAAAACTTGTAGAAATGCTACTACTGATTGGGCAAAGAACTATTGGTTCAATGTATTTGAAAAACTATGTAAGAAGTATGGCTGTGATGACTACTTCAGAAAGACGATACACTAAATGAATATATTTTATGTAGACCAAGATCCTGTTAAGGCTGCTCAGATGATGTGCGACAAGCATATAATTAAGATGATACTAGAGTCTGCTCAAATGTTATGTTCAGCAAAAAGAAAACTAGATGGTATTGAATACTATGCTAAAACAAAGAACGGCAGAAAGATTAAAAGATACAAACTAGAAAATCCTAATGAAGAGGCAATCATATACAAAGCAGGTTGGTTAAATCATCCTTCTACACAATGGGTGTTAAAGTCTGCTTATAATTACATATGGTTATACAAACATATGATGGCACTTAATGACGAATATAAATTAAGATACAATAAAAAGGTTGATCATGTAAGTATTCAGAAACTAGGTGAACTATTAAAACAACCACCAAAGAATGCTAATGTAAGAGCAATTGCTACAGACGCTACACCTGCAATGCCAGATGAATGTAAGATACCAGGCGATGTAGTAGGGTCATATAGAAAGTATTATATTCTATACAAAGAATATTTTGCTAAATGGTCAGCACCAAGAACAGCACCTGATTGGTTTGTGAAAGGCGTAAATGAAAAAAAAGAAAGACAGGCAAAAAATATTTGAACGAAATCCTAATACAGGAGTTATTCGTTGGCGATATACAGATGAGTCACCTGATAAATTCGGTTGGCCTAATTATGGTAGAATACTGAATGATAAAAGAAAGAATACAGGCAAAAGGTGATGATCTTAAAATGTTGCAAGGGCATGATAGACTTGCATATTTAATTGATATTGCAAAAGATGTAGAGGCGTTACCAGATGAAGTTAAGATTGATCAAAATAAAATACGAGGCTGTGCAAGTAATCTTTGGTTGATCGGTGGTGCAAAAGAAGATAATACTATGATATATAAAATAGACGCTGACGCATTTATAACAAAAGGCACAGCAAAACTAGTGACCGACTTATGCAATGGTTGTCCTAGAGAGGAAATAAAACAATTGAAAATAGAAGACTTTATACCATTAGGAGTAAGAGAATTATTAACAATGCAAAGACAAAATGGTTTAGGGTCATTAATACAAAGGATAGTAGATATAGCAAATACTAAATAATACAATGCAGAATGTAAGAGATTTTATACAATTAAATATGAACTTCTTAAATGATATTCAGGCGTATCATTGGCAAACAAAGTCATATTCTGAACATGAAAGTTTAGGCGAGTTTTATACAAACTTCAATACACTAAACGATCGGTTCGTAGAAACATGGCAAGGCATGACTAAAGAAAGAATAAACTTTAGTGCTGAATTAAGACCAGGCATTATGAACTATGCCGACAATGCTCAAGTTTGCTCAGAGGTTTGCAAAACATCAGATAGGATAAATGAGATTTACAAAGAGGTTGAAGGTCCCCAATTACACAGCATACTAGAAGATATGCTTGAGGCGACAAGTCAATTATGTTATCACCTCACTCTCAAATAAATGCCACTATACACATTTTACAACAAACGAAGTAAGAAAGAATTTACTGAAATGATGACCATTTCAGAAATGGAATCTTATCTTAAAAAGAATAAACACATACAGCAAAGAATATCAAATATCAATATTGTTGCTGGTGTGTCGGGTATGAGTTATAGAAGTGACCAAGGTTGGAATGAAGTTAAATCAAAGATAGCAGAAGCACACCCAACATCACCTTTTGGTAGAGAAAATAGACGAAGAGGTATTAAAGAAGTTAAGACAGAGCAAGTTATTAAAAAACACAAGGCTAGACAAAATGCAAAAAATAAATAATATAGACATAGAACAAAGCGAGCAACTGAACAACAACGGCCGTATGCCTGAGTCTAATAAGTCAATCCGCTTATTGTTCAAATCATTAATAGGCAGAGTTTTCTGCTTGAAGATTCTGCCTATACTATTTGCAGGATTATTAGTTTCTGGTTGCGTAGGGGAAACACTATTCACAATAGGACCAATTCAATATAAACAATCAGACATAGTAACCACACCATACAAACTATATCAATTACAAACTAAAGCAAAGGAGAATAAAGATGAGTGATATACCAGATTTTATGCGTGAGTTTGATACCGATGTAGATTATGGATTTACACCAGTAAGCAAGAAACCTGCTGAAGATACAAAAGAACCAGCAGTAGATAATTTAGAAATCGCAAAAATTAAATCAGATGTATCTGATATTAAATCATCAATGAATGAGATAATGCAGATTGTAGCAGAGAAAGACTCTATTACAAAAGAAGTAGAAAACGCAGATACACAAAAACGATTTAAAGAAATTGAAAAGATTATGTTGCCGTTCTTATATAATCTTTCAAAGTCTAACGAACCTTATATACATTGGCCAAACAGATCGCCAATCATTAAGGCACAGATAGACAAATTAATGAAACTAACAAGGGGGTAATATGTTAGAAATCAAGGCACATCATAAAGAACTAAAGAGAGCCGTGAATGAGGTTGAACAAAAGAGATCACAAGACAGATCAAATAAATTATGGTACGACATAAGAACCTTAAAGAAAATCAAACTAATGGCAAAGGATAAACTAAATGCAACTAAGCAAAAACTTTTCGCTTAAAGAACTAACTGCTTCACAAACAGCAGATAGACATGGTATTAGTAATAACCCTAGCGAAGATCATATGGATAACTTAAAGAGGCTATGTGATAATGTTCTACAAAAAGTAAGAGATCATTATGGCAAAGTGGTATCCGTATCATCAGGATATAGATCACCTGAACTATGTGTAAAGATAGGATCAAGTGCGAAGTCACAGCATGCCAAAGGCCAAGCCGCGGATTTTGAAATCTTCGGAGTGCCGAACGCTGAACTAGCAAAATATATAATTGATCACCTAGACTTTGATCAGCTGATATTAGAGTTTCACAATCCAGAGGAACCTAACAGCGGGTGGATACATTGTTCATACAAGAATCCTGACGAAAACAGAAAACAAGTATTAAGAGCATACAGAAATGATGATGGTAAGACGGTCTATGAACCGTATGACCCTAGTTGAGCTGTTGAGCGTCTTAATGATGAAAGTAAAAGAGAGCAAGATCAGATTATACAAATGTATATGACGAAAGGCACATAGGTGCTTGACGGATCTTGTAAATTGTGATATAATGAATATATAATAATTAACGGAAGGTATATTATGGCTTTTAATTATGTAAAACGAGATGAATCTGTTCTACCTAAAAATTTAGGTGTGAAAGGCAAGAACAAAGATGGTGTAAGATATTATACCATTGATGGGAAGAATATGCCTTCTGTAACCAGTATTCTAGGTTCTATTCCCGAAAGAAAACAAAAGATACAAGCATGGCGTGAAGCCGTGGGTGAGAAGATGGCGAACTACATATCAGCGTCTGCTGTAAGTAGAGGTAAATCACTTCACACATTAATAGAAAATCATTTAAGAAACGAAGATAGCAAATCAATGGGTATAACGGCCATTGAACCTCTAGGTATGTTTAGAATTATACAACCATACCTAAATCGTATAGACAATATTCATGGTGTAGAAGAATATCTATACTCAAAAGAGATAGGTGTTGCTGGGCAATGCGATTGTATTGCAGAATATAAAGGCAAGTTATCAATCATAGACTTCAAGTCATCATCAAAACAAAGAGATGAGGACTATAACTATGCTAACTTCTTACAGACTAGTGCCTATGCAAAAATGTATGAGGAGATATTCCCACAATACAAGATAGAGCAGACCGTTGTGTTGACTTCTTGTGCAGATGGTTTTGTGCAAGAGTGGATTCATGGCAAAGAGAAATTTTCTGCTCACCAAGAGCTGTTTTATAAGCACACTAAAGATTTTTTAGATAAAATGAAGATAAATAGTTAGCACAGAAAGCTAACTAATGAAAAAAATACTATTAACGATTTTAACACTTTTATTTACAAGTGTTGCATATGCCGAACACGAAGCAGACATGAGAATGTATTACTTTGCTCAAGTGCCTGCTCTATGTTCAACACCTGCTGTGATTGATAAATACTTAAATCACTTTGAATTTGAGCCGTTTCATTTATCACTAGGCAGAGAAGGCATGGAAGAAGATGGGACACCAGTTTATATGGTGACTTATTATGTAAGTAAAAGTATGGAACAATCGGCCACTACTATTGATGTGCCGAGTCAAGCAGAGAGATGTATATTATTTCACTCTTTTGATTTGACCAAACCATCGCTAAACACGAACTAAAGGAAGACAATGAAATATATAATGGTAATCCTATGTGCCCTAGTATTAACTGCTTGTAGCATATCAGAACCAAGAATTTCAGTCGGCAAGAAATGTACCGTTAAGGAAGACAAGATAGTCTATTCTTATCTATGGGTATATGATAAATCAGCTGGTATGCCAGCAGATAAAAAGACTTGCGATTTAATGAATTAATCGTTGAAGTTATCACAATAACTAGAGAAGACCCGAGTGCAATTCTCGGCCACTCCACCATTTATACAATGCAATATAGGGGGTGGAATTAGGATCGATTCATAGGTAAAAGATAATGGAGATTAATAGGTGGTTCCTTCAACCATTTATAAATGCAAACAATAACTTTGCAATGGCAGCCTAATAACTGCTAAGGGGTCGCCTCTAACCTAGCAACAGAATAGAGGCGCTTGACTTATACCCTATATGTGATATAATATAATAATAAAGTGAGGTAAATTATGAGTGAAAGTAAAAGAATGTACGATAATCATAAAGAGCATGGTGAAGACCTATCTTATGAGAATGAACAATCTATGGTAACAATACCATTAAGAGAATATGATAAATTAAAAGAACAAGGACAATATATTACAGATCCTGCTTTAATTTCTATCATAGATAAGATTGAAGAATTAACAAGAGCATTAAGAAGACATATAGTTAGAAAATTTTAATGTTAATGAACTCAAAGAAGTTTGGCCTTATCATAGAAGGTATTGTAAAAGAGAAAAAGATACCTTATATGGATGCCGTATTACAATATTGTGAAGACAATGATATTGATACAGCAACAATAGGACCACTAATCAATAAATCACTAAAAGAAAAAATTAAGATTGAGGCAGAGAAGTTGAACTTGGTTGAAAAAACAAGTACAGCAATCTTACCTATATGACCAGTTATGAAGTATATAATTTATATCTTGCTATTAAGCTACATTTCACTTCCGATACTTATGATTATTTTAAGCATAATGCCAAAGTAAATAGTAGTATGAA
>VTLG01001461.1_pt1 | contig 11832 bp, 12 predicted proteins | sample 4694571 | NCBI WGS metagenome assembly VTLG01 (sample SAMN12604809, study PRJNA352737) | marine metagenome | biome: ENVO:00000447; feature: ENVO:00000209|ENVO:00000569|ENVO:01000036; material: ENVO:00002151; isolation source: viral sequences binned using virsorter ... | reverse complement strand
CCGACCCCTGCCTCATTGGTACTGACAAACAGTATTTTGCAGGAATTTGGGCATTCGGTAGCTGAAAGTGCCACCCAGATACGGCATTTAGTCACAAACAAGCTGCTATTAGAGTCAGAAAACGCTGATCCACGTATCCGTATGCGGGCATTGGAGCTGTTAGGCAAGATTTCAGACGTTGGGTTGTTCGCAGAGAAGTCTGAAGTGACCATAACCCATCAATCCACGGAGGATCTGAGGGAGAAATTGCGCTCTAAACTGGAGAAACTCGTCAATCCTGCCGAAATTGATGAGGCGGTAGTCATTGAACATGAGGAGTTAGGGCAGATAGACCTCGATGAGGAGCTGGGGTCGCTGGATGAGGAGTACGACGACGAGGAATACGATGACTGAGCTGGCGTTGGACTTTTCGGAGGAGGAAGTTCAGCAGATGTTGGACAATCTGGACATCTACACGCCTGATGAGGTCGCAGAGATTAATACGCTGGTGGATGAGCTGGCGGCGCGTAAACAGAATCAGGCGGCATACGACGACCTGATAGAGTTCTGTAAGAGAATGCAGTCGGATTTTATTGTGGGTAAGCACCACAGGCTGTTGGCTGATATGCTCATGGATATTGAGGAGGGGAACAAGGACAGAATCTGTGTCAACATCCCGCCACGCCACGGTAAGTCTAATCTGGTGTCAATTATGTACCCAGCGTGGTTTCTGGGGCGGAACCCCAACAAAAAAGTGATGATGGTGTCCCATACGACGGATCTGGCGGTGGATTTTGGTCGTAAAGTCCGTAATTTGATCGCTACAGACGAATATAAAGAGATATTTCCCACGGTTAGCCTAGCAATAGACTCTAAATCAGCAGGTAGGTGGAATACCAACGTGGGTGGTGAGTACTACGCCTGTGGTATAGGTTCATCCATCGCAGGTCGAGGCGCAGACTTACTGTTGGTTGACGACCCTCACTCGGAACAGGACGTAATCAACGGGAACTTTGAGGTATTTGCGAAAGCCTACGATTGGTTCACATTCGGTGCTCGAACTCGTCTGATGCCCGGAGGTCGTGTAGCCATTATTCAGACACGCTGGCACATGGATGACCTGACGGGGCGTGTAACCAAGGATATGGTGAACAATGAGCGGGCCGATCAGTATGAGGTGGTGGAGTTTCCCGCGATACTGGACGTAGATGACGAAGAAGGGACTCCGATACAGAAACCCCTGTGGCCTGAGTTCTTTGATCTGGAGGCGTTACTGAGAACCAAGGCATCTATGCCGACTTTCCAGTGGAACGCACAGTATCAGCAGGAACCTACGGCAGAAGAAGCCGCACTGGTCAAACGAGAGTGGTGGCAGATATGGACACCTGAAGATCCGCCCCCGTGTGAATATTTAATTATGTCTCTGGACGCAGCAGCCGAGACCCACAACCGCGCTGACTTTACAGCCCTCACTACATGGGGTGTGTTCCTGAACGAGGAGACTGACGCATACAACCTCATTCTTTTAAATAGTATAAAGAAACGTATGGAGTTTCCTGAACTGAAAGAGATGGCGATGGACGAGTACGCTGGGTGGGAACCCGATGCGTTCATTGTGGAGAAGAAGAGCGCGGGTACAGCCCTCTATCAGGAAATGAGGCGCATGGGATTACCGATACAGGAGTATACCCCTCACAGGGGATCTGGTGATAAACTAGCGCGGTTGAACTCAGTGGCCGACATTGTAGCGTCTGGTATATGCTGGGTTCCTGAAACTAGGTGGGCGGAAGAGGTAGTTGAAGAGATTGCAGGATTTCCCTTTATGAGCCATGATGACTTGGTTGACTCCACGGTGATGGCGTTGATGAGATTCAGGCAGGGTGGCTTTATTCGTCTGCCAAGTGATGAACCGGATGAGATACGTTACTTTAAACAACGTAAGGGTGGATATTATTAATGGCGATTGAGAAAAGTGTATACGCAGCTCCTGAAGGTATGGAAGGCGAGCTGATGACCGAAGAGAGTTCGAGTCTGGAAATCGAGATAGTTGATCCTGAGATGGTGACACTTGACGATGGCAGTGTCGAGATAACATTAATACCCGATGCGAAAGTAACGGACATAATGGATTTTGATGCAAACCTAGCCGAGTTCCTTGAAGAGAACACGCTCAACTCCTTGTCACAAGATCTTTTAGGACAAGTAGATGCAGACGTAGACAGTCGTAAAGATTGGGCAGATACGTTTGTCAAAGGGTTGGATGTACTTGGGTTTAAGTACGAAGAGCGTAGTGAACCGTGGGAAGGATCTTGTGGGGTTTACTCTACAGTCTTGGCCGAAGCAGCTATTCGTTTTCAAGCGGAGACAATGAGCGAAACTTTTCCTGCCGCTGGCCCTGTCAGGGTCAAGGTACTGGGCGAAGAAACAAAGGACAAGGAAGATGCCGCAGACCGCGTAAAAGCGGATATGAACCACGAGCTAACAGACCGTATGGTGGAGTACCGCCCCGAGCATGAACGGCTCTTATACAGCCTTGGATTAGCAGGGTCGGCATTTAAGAAAGTATATTTTGATCCAAACTTGGGTAGACAGGCTGCTGTCTACATACCTGCTGAAGATGTCATCATTCCTTACGGAGCGTCAAACATTGAGACAGCAGAGCGTGTTACCCACGTTATGCGAAAGACCAAGAATGAGTTAAAGAAACTCCAGTTCAATGGGTTCTATAGAGATGTTGAACTGGGAGAACCACAGGCGTTCCATACTGATATAGAAAAAGCCAAGGCAGAAGAAGGTGGCTTTTCGTTAACTGACGATAATCGGTTTGCTGTTTATGAGATACACGCTGATCTGGTTATCGAAGAGTTGGATGATTCGGAAGACGATATCGCCAAGCCTTATGTGGTAACTATAGAGAGGGGTTCTAACGAAGTCCTATCTATACGAAGGAACTGGAATCCTGATGATCCGCTTACTCTAAAACGTCAACACTTCGTACATTACGTTTATGTCCCCGGCTTTGGGTTCTACGGGTTAGGGTTGATACATATAATAGGGGGGTACGCGAAAGCGGGTACGTCTCTTATACGGCAGTTGGTGGACGCAGGGACACTATCTAATCTTCCGGGTGGTTTGAAAGCCCGTGGTCTACGGATCAAAGGAGATGATACCCCGATAGAGCCGGGAGAGTTTAAGGATGTAGATGTGCCGTCAGGAAGTATTCGTGACAACATCATGCCACTTCCTTATAAAGAGCCAAGCCAGACACTATTAGCTCTTCTCAACCAGATTACGCAGGAAGGCAGACGGTTAGGGGCAATCAGCGACATGAATATTTCTGATATGTCAGCTAATGCACCTGTAGGTACGACTCTAGCCCTGCTAGAACGTACTCTCAAACCTATGGCAGCGGTACAGGCACGAGTCCATTACGCGATGAAACAGGAGTTCAGACTCCTTAAAAGAATAATGGAAGAGTACGCTCCTGCGGAGTATGGGTACGCACCTGTACGAGGGGCAGTCACTGCAAGACAGGCAGACTATGCGATGGTCGATGTAATCCCTGTCAGTGACCCGAATAGCTCAACGATGGCGCAACGGGTGGTTCAGTATCAGGCAGTGTTGCAGATGTCACAGTCAGCACCCCAGATATACAACTTACCGCAGTTGCACAGGCAGATGATTGAAGTGTTAGGGGTCAAGAACGCAGATAAACTTGTCCCGACAAAAGACGATGCGAAACCTACAGATCCGGTAAGCGAAAATATGGATGCGTTGGTTATGAAACCAATGAAGGCATTTATCTATCAGGATCATGAAGCACACATTGCTGCTCATACTACGTTTATGCAAGATCCCATGATTGCCCAGACTATTGGGCAGAATCCACAAGCGCAACCAATAATGGCGGCGTTACAGGCTCACATAGCAGAGCATCTTGGGTTCCAGTATCGCAAACAAATTGAAGAGAAGCTTGGCGCACCGCTACCCGCACCTAATGCGGAGCTATCTGAAGATATGGAGGTGAACCTAGCGCGTGTAGTTGCACAGGCAGGAGCACAGCTTACACAGGAAAACCAACAGAAAGCAGCGCAACAACAGGCACAGCAACAAGCACAAGACCCGTTATTCCAGATGAAACAAGCAGAATTGCAGCTTAAAGGTCAGGAAGAACAGCGTAAAGCCCAGAAAGATCAGGCAGATATACAGCTTAAAGCCGCAGAACTTGAACGAAAGACCAATAAAGATCAGGCGGATATGATGATAGAGGCTGAAAAACTGAAGCTTGAGGAGCAGGAATTGCAAATTGATGCCCAGAAAGCAGGGGCTAAATTGGCAGCGGATCGTAGAAAAGACAACACCAAGCTGGATTTAGATATACTGAAGACCATGCAAGGTAGCAAAACGGATAGATAATCTATGGCAAAAACCATCTTTGATGTGCTTAAAGATAAAATCGAGGAAGACAAATCCTCTGCATTAGAATTTCTTGGTGGAGGAGGAGCTAAAGACTTCTCTCAATATCAAGAGGTAGCAGGTTTAATTCGGGGTCTGCAAACCTGTTTAGGATACATAGACGACCTCTCGCGCAATTATTTGGAAGACGACGATGACTGAAGCAGTGAAAGCGGTAGAACTTACCGAAGAAGAGTTTGAAGCACAATTACCCAAGCCTGTGGGGTATAGAGTGTTGGTGGCGTTACCGAGTGTAGAAGAAACTTTTGATGGGTCAGACCTGATAAAAGCAACTACTACCAAGCATCATGAATATATTATGTCCATAATAGGACTTGTAATAGATGTTGGGGATCAGTGTTACGCTGATAAAGAAAGATTCCCCACAGGGCCGTGGTGTAAGACAGGCGATTATGTTATGTTTCGCGCTAATACAGGCACAAGGTTTACTGTGGATGGATTAGAGTACCGTTTAATGAATGATGATTCCATAGAGGCAGTAGTAGCTGATCCTCGTGGTATACAGAAAGCATAGGGGGTAACTGATGCCATTTCAAAAAGTAGAATACACATTCCCAGATGGGCAGGAAGAAGAAGTGAATACGGACATAGAAGTAGAAGACTCTGGTGCTATTGAAGTAGATATTTCTGGCAACGCTCCAGAACCTGAAGCGAAAGTCGAAGAGGAAGTAGTTGAGGAAGATCTGGATATAGAGGTAGTTGACGATACCCCTAAAGCAGATCGGAATCGTAAACCTTCTGAACCACCGACAGATGTTACTGACGAAGAGCTAGAAGAATACTCAGAGAAAGTTCGCAAAAGAATCCAACACTTTAATAAAGGCTATCACGATGAACGCAGAGCTAAAGAAGCGGCTGTAAGAGAAAGAGAAGAGTTGGAACGATATGCTCAAACCTTGGTTGACGAAAATAAAGAATTACGTGGGAACGTAAACAAAAACCAAGAAGCTTTACTGGAACAAGCAAAACAGGCAGTAACCGCAGAGTTGGCTCAAGCAAAGCAAGAATACAAAGAAGCGTATGAGGCTGGTGACACAGAACGTGTAGTAGAAGCACAAGAGAAATTAACCAGTGCTACATTACGTACAGATAAGCTTGACAACTTTGAATTTACGCCTTTACAGGAAGATGAAACTCCTGTACAAACGAACACTGAACCTGTTCGTGACCCTAAAGCCCAAGCATGGGCCGAGGAAAATCCTTGGTTTAGGGAAAACGAAGAGATGCGGGATGTAGCTGTAGCCCTTCATCAGAAATTGGTGAGAGATCAGATAAGCCCGCAAAGTGATGAATACTACGAAGCAATTAATGCTCGTATGCGGAAATTTTATCCAGATTATTTTGGAGAAAATGAAGAACCGGAAGTTGAGAAACCGAAGCGACAATCTAACGTGGTTGCACCCGCTACGCGGAGCACAGCACCTAAAAAGGTGAAATTAACGCAAACACAAGTGGCCCTCGCCAATAGGCTTGGAGTCCCGTTAGAAGAATACGCCAAACAGGCTGCACTTGAAGCAAGGAGGCAAAATGGCTGAGAACAGACTAGATCGTGAACATACTACTCGTGAAAAAGATGTCCGAAAGCGAGCTTGGCAGCGTCCAGAAACGCTACCCTCTCCTACACCGCAGGACGGATATGAATTTCATTGGGTACGTGTTAGCACTCAAGGGCTGGTTGATGCCACTAACGTGTCCTCCAAATTACGTGAAGGTTGGGAACCCTGTTTAGCAAAGGATCACCCAGAGATTACATTAGTAACTGTAGAGCAAGAACGCTTCGCAGAGAATGTTGTAATTGGCGGGTTAATGCTTTGTAAGGCTCCGAGAGAATTGGTTGAAGAACGCACTGAGCATTTTGAAAACCAAACACAATCTCAAATGGCCTCTGTGGATAACAACCTGATGCGAGAGAGTGATCCTCGTATGCCGATATTTAATGATCGACAGTCGAAGGTTACTTTTGGACAAGGTAATTAATTAATTTTTGTTAAGAGGTTAACATGGCATATCCTACTGTTGATGCCCCTTATGGGCTAAGGCCGGTTAATTTAATCGGTGGGCAGGTGTTTGCTGGGTCTACTCGTCAGATGAAAATCGCTTCCAACTACGGTACTAACATTTTCTATGGGGATGTTGTTAAGTATGCAAGCGATGGTACTCTGGAACTAGACAATGGCACGACCACTGCTACTCCTATCGGAGTTTTTCTTGGGTGTACGTTTACTGACCCCTCTACTAGTCAACTAACATTTAGGCAATACTATCCTGCAAGCACTGTTGCAAGTGATATTATGGCTTATGTGTGCGACGATCCTGATGCACTATTTAAAGTTGCAGCAGTTTCAGGCACTACGACTGTAGCTGGTTATGGACGTACTGTTGTAAATAATAATATGTCATTGGTTCAGAACACTGGATCAACTGTCACTGGTAACTCTAAAGTCGCTGTTCTTGGTAGCTCGGCTGCAACTACTGCTACACTTCCCATCAGGGTTGTTGATGTAGTTACAGATACTGCTACTGCGTCGGATACTTTTGTTGAGTTTATCGTTAAGTTTAACTTTGGCGATCACCAGTATTATAACGCTACTGGCGTATAGGAGTAATTTAATATGGCAATTTCACGCGCCCAACTGTTAAAGGAACTCCTACCCGGACTAAACGCTTTGTTTGGAATGGAGTACGCTAAATATGGGGAAGAACATAAAGAAATCTTCGAGTCGGAGACTTCTGATCGTTCTTTTGAAGAAGAAACCAAACTGTCTGGCTTCTCAGCAGCACCCGTTAAGAACGAAGGTGCAGCCATTGAGTATGACAATGCACAAGAAGCATGGACTGCTAGGTATAATCACGAAACAATAGCAATGGGTTTCAGTGTAACTGAGGAGGCTATCGAAGATAACCTTTATGACTCACTATCGTCTCGCTATACCAAAGCATTGGCTCGCGCTATGGCATATACCAAGCAAGTTAAAGGTGCTTCAATTTTGAACAACGCCTTTGCTGCTGGTACTACTTATGGTGACGGTCAAACTTTGTGTTCTACTGCTCACCCGCTAGTATCTGGAGGCACAAACTCTAATCGTCCTGCTACGGCATCTGACCTTAATGAGACTTCTTTGGAAGCCGCAGTTATTCAGATAGCTGGTTGGACTGATGAGAGAAGCCTTCTTATCGCGGCACGACCTACCAAGCTTATTATCCCACCCGCACTGCAATTCGTTGCAACTCGGTTGTTGGAAACTGAGGGTAGGGTTAGTACGGCAGATAACGACATCAACGCATTACGTAATAATGGTTCGATCCCAGAGGGATACGCAATTAACCATTATCTTACCGATACTGATGCGTGGTTCGTTATGACTGACGTACCTAATGGTCTGAAGCACTTTACTCGTACACCAATGTCTACATCTATGGATGCTGACTTTGATACAGGTAACAGTCGCTACAAGGCCCGCGAGCGGTACTCTTTTGGGGTATCTGATCCACTTGGAATTTTTGGATCACCCGGAGCGTAACACACGCAAACCGAAGAGAGGGGGTACTTGTTACCCCCTTTTTTTTGTTATACCATCAAGCTTGCCCTGACAGCTACATCCCGTGGCTGACACTAGCCAAGACAGGAGACAAACATGGCTAAAACTACTTTCTCAGGCCCAGTTCGCTCGGAGAACGGGTTCCAACAAATTTCTAAAAATGCCGATACTGGAGCCGTTACGGTTACTAGTGGGGATAAAATGGCAGTCGAAGCCACTAGTAGTGCCGGTATTGAAGGTACTGCTGCGGTATATGTCACTCAGGTTAACCGCCTAAAGAGTGATGTCGATACCAACGTCAACATTGTTAAGACAACAATTATGATTGATCTTACAGGTTTGCGAGACGGTGGAACCGCTGGTGATATTATTGGTAAAGATGGTGACGGCGTTGCCTTTATCGGACAGGTTACCACTGCTAACCAAGGCACCGTATTTGGTGTAACCATGACTTGTGTAGAAACTCCTGCTGGTGGTGGCACAGACATAGATCTGTATTCTGCTACTGAAGGCACAGGTGTTAATGACACAGCAATCGGTGACTTAACTGAAACTCAGATTATCAATGCAGGTGCTGCTTCCGCAGGTACTATGGTTGCTGGTGGAGACATCGCAGCAGATCAGTATTTGTATTTAGTAGGACAAGGCACAGGTCATGCTGCTTATACAGCGGGACGTTTCCTTATTGAAATCACTGGGTACGACGTAGCATCATAAGGAGGTAAGTATGTCTTCTGACATTCAATCGACCTTTATAGAGGCCGCTACGGCAGATGCTGACGGGGTTTGTGCTTCACAGACTCCATCTGGGGCTGGTAACCTCACTATAAACGGTGCGTTAGCAGATAGCGGGGCGGTTACATTTGACCAGCCTCGACAAATTACTGTTACAGGCGGTAGCGATGAGTCTGGTAAAACATTTACTGTTACAGGTACGGATGAAACAGGCACTGCTGCTTCAGAAGTAGTTACAGGCCCAAATGCTACTACTGTCACTAGTACAGGTTATTTTGCAACAATTAGCCAGATTGCTGTATCAGCAGCAACGGCTGGGGCCATAACAGTTGGCTCTGCGGCTACTATCGCTGCTCCTATCTTTAGAGGTAGGCTACGGCTTCGTGGTATGTATGTGGTCAACACAGGTTCAGCAGGGACTATTACGTTCAGGCAGACCTCGGCTACAGGTGCAATTAAAATGCAATTTAATACGGTATCCTCAGCCAATACGACTCAATATCCTGATGTACCGGATGACGGTATATTGTTTGTGAGTGGCGGGTATGTCTTGTACACACAAACACACTTGTCTTCTATGACACTGTTTTATTCGTAGAGGATGCGTAGTTACTATAGAACTGGCGGGCAGGTTAAGCGCAGGAAGGCTGCAAAAAAGGCAAAAGAGCGCAAGCCAGATAATATGCCCGCTAGGAACAAAAAGAATTTTCGCTCTACTGACCGTGGAGCGGGGATGACCAGAAGAGGAGTCGCAGCTTACCGAAGGATGAACCCCGGAAGTAAGCTACAGACTGCTGTGACGGAAGATAAACCGAAAGGTAAACGAGCAGCACGAAGAAAGTCTTATTGTGCTCGCTCTGAGGGTCAGATGAAAAAATTCCCTAAAGCGGCTAGAAACCCTAATTCTAGGTTGCGGCAGGCGCGGAGACGGTGGAAATGTTAGTATGGCTTACTTACAGAGTAACATTCCGTACTTTAAGTGTTGGGTACGGAAAGAATATACGCACAACCATGAGAAGTATCATGGCGAGTTTATTCATGCGATGGCAATTGCTGTCACAACAATGCCGACAAGGTGTTTAAGTTTTCAGTTAATTTTTACTGGAGCAGAGACCTATGACGACAAAAAGAAATCGAATGTACATGGAGGGGCCATGTGGGCGCGTATGCCAATTACCGCCTTGGTCGGAGATACCCCTTTTGAAGAATGGCCTGAAGCGATGCCGGTATGGGCTGCACAGCCTTGGGATTGTAGTTCAAGAGACCATTCGGTATACGTGTTGGATAGGGCAACGCCTTGTCCTTGGTTGGCAAAGATAGATAGTGAGTTTTATCCAGCTAAATATATGTTTACAGTAGATTATACAAATAACGAGATAGCTGACGATCCTGCTCAACATAAGCAGAGCCATGTGCTTGAGCTTTTAGATGCAGGAGAGTGGACAGGCAATATCGTTGCTTTACCGAATAATCGAGTAAGGGTAACTCATCCAGCTTGGTTTGAAACAGGAGAAGGTGCGCCAGACTTTAAACCGTCTCAGCACGTTCATTACAGTAAATCAGATTTAGACTATACACTTGATGTAAATCAGGTGTTTAATAACCTATACGCGGAGTAAGAATATGAGCACATTAATGGGATCACGCCCTCAACCTACTTCTTATAACAGATATGGAACTGATACGGATAAAGAAAAAAAAGAGAAAGAAAAAAAATTAAGGGGCAGAAATAAAGCGCGTACACGTTCTACTCCTAGCGGTAGTGGGGTTCCAACTGGTCTTACCGGGAGGAATAAACCTAAAAACCTTAAACAGAAAAAACGTGACTCTGTAATAGAAGAAGTGAAGAAAGCCAGAAAAAGGCTTGTCAAAAAACCAGTGACGACAGGGGGTAAAAATCCTCGAAGTCTGGATTATCAAACAGGGCCATCTGCATCTAAAAGAGCTACACCGGAAGGTGGTCGTGCTGGGTTTATGGCAGGTATGACCGGCGGGCAAGGTAATAAAAAAACACCCACTAAATCCCGTATGCAGAAAGACCAAGATATGATTTCTGGGATTGGAGCACAAGCAGCTAAAAGAAAAACACCTACTAAGAAAAACGAAGGTCTAGGGATTATGGGTATGGGGCTAGGCTCAAAAACCAGTAGGCAGCGCGTAGAAGATGCGGTTAAACAAGGCGTTAAAATGCCTGATACACGTCCTAAAAAGAGAGCTGTTACAAAATCTACTACAGATAAACCAAAAAGAAGTTTTATGTCTTCTGGTGCAAAAAGAACTACCACAAGAACAAAACCTGTAGACAACAAGGTTAACTATTCTGAAGCTACGAGACCTAAAAAGAGAGCTACAACAAAAGTAGACAACAAGGTTAACTATTCTGAAGCTACGAGACCTAAAGGCTCTAAAGACTTAATAGGAGATAATAAGGTCAATTACTCTGAAGCTACGAGACCTCAAAAGGTAGCTAAGAAAGACACAGACAAAAAGAAAACTACAACCAAGAAAGTTGAACCAAAGAAGAAGTCTTTTCGTGAAAGACGGCTTGATAGGATGGGTGAACGCCTTGCATCAGCTAAGAGCGAAGGTAGAAAAAGAAGAATAAAGAGAAGAATGGAGCGTGTTAAAGGCCGTATGGCTGACGACGAGAAGAAGCCTAAAGGGATGATGGGCGGCGGTATGATGAAATCAAAAATGTCTTCTAAAGGCGGAACCACGGGTGGAAAGATGGCTCGTGGAATGAAAACCGGCGGTATGAAGACCAAAGGCTCTATGGCTGGCGGTAAGATGAAGACTAAAGGTTACTCTACTGGCGGCGTAAAGAAGCCTAGAGCGAAGAAGCTGCGCGGTGCAGGTATTGAAAGTAGAGGTTATAGACCTGCTAAGATGTATTAATGCGTAGTTATTACAGAACTGGTGGACAGGTTAAGCGTAGAAAAGCCAGCAAACCTAAGTCAGGGGGTAAAATCTGCCCTGAAGGAAAGGCTTGGGCTAAAAGGACTTTTGATACGTACCCTTCTGCTTACGCAAATATGGCAGCGTCTAAGTACTGTAAAGACCCCAATTATGCAAAAGGGTCTAAAGGTAGTAAGACGAAAAAAGG
>VTLG01011952.1_pt1 | contig 11833 bp, 20 predicted proteins | sample 4694571 | NCBI WGS metagenome assembly VTLG01 (sample SAMN12604809, study PRJNA352737) | marine metagenome | biome: ENVO:00000447; feature: ENVO:00000209|ENVO:00000569|ENVO:01000036; material: ENVO:00002151; isolation source: viral sequences binned using virsorter ... | reverse complement strand
TTGGTTCTGGAACAAGACCCGGACAAACTCCAAGCAGTTGGGCAAATGCTAGAGTTAATTCATTTATAAAGATAGTAAAAAGAAGAAAAGCAATTAAACATGATCCGGACTTAGTAAGAAAAGAGCGTAAGCGGAGATGAAGGTTAGAAGAGTTGCAAAAGATAAAAGATTTAAGAGTGTGCCAAAAAAATATCTATCTGGCGTTAAAGGGAGCAAACGATCGCAGAGGGGTAGAGACTTGGCAAGGATGCAGCGGTTGTATAAAGCTGGAAAGAAAGTTCCCAAAAGTTTGATGAAAAGAGTATTTGGATAATTGGAAGTTAGACAAGAAAAGAAAAGAGGTATTACTTCATCCAGCAAAAAGAAAGGTTTTAGTAGCTGGGAGAAGGTTCGGAAAGTCTTATTTAAGTATAATCTGGATGCTCACCAGAAAGATACAAGAGAACGAGAGAAGATGGCTAATTTGCCCTACATATCGACAAGGAAGGCATACTTCTTGGAAAGTGTTAAGAGCAATATTTAGAAATTATGATGCACAACTTAATGAATCTGAATTACTGGTTAGACTTCCTAATGGAGCAGAGATTGCAATTAAAGGGGCAGAACAAGAAAATAATCTTAGAGGTGCTGGGTTAGATATGGTTTGTATGGAAGAATATAGTTATATAAAACCTCATGTATGGGAAGAAATAATCTACCCTATGTTAACCACTACAAATGGAGATGCTTTATTTATAGGCACACCAAACGGATACGATCATTTATATGATGCTTACCTTAAAGGACAGGGTAACGATCCAGAATGGAAGTCATGGCAATATACCACGCTAGATGGTGGATTTGTACCAGAAGAAGAAATAAAAAAAGCTAAATCAATGATGGATGAAAGGGCTTTTAAAACAGAGTTTTTAGCCTCGTTTGAAACGACAGGCAATAGGGCAGCGTATAACTTTGATAGATTAATTCATGTAAAGAAAGCAGAACAAATATCAAGTAATATTTTCTGGTCAATGGATTTTAATATACTTGGGTCAGTTTGTTTAGCTTGTGAATATACAGATGGAACAATCCATTTCTTTGATGAAATAAGATTACCAAACTCTAATACTCAAATGATGGCTAACGAAATGAAGAAGGTTGCCCCATATATACCAGTATATCCGGATGCAACAGGATCAGCCAGATCAACTACAAGCAACAGATCAGATCACCAAATATTAAGAGATAATGGATTTAGAGTTATATCTAAGAAAGCAAATCCTTCTGTAATAGATAGGCTAAACGCTCTTAATAGAATGTTAAAAGATGCAAATGGGAAAGTTAGGATGACAATAGACCCAAAATGTACAAACTTAATAAAAGATTTAGAACAAACTCAAAGAACTAATGATGGGCGAATTGATAAAAGAGACGAAAAAAGAAGCCATTTCCTTGATGCTTGTTCATATTATATCGCTTACAAACATTCTTTAATCAATCGCAGCCCTGTAAGCATAGGAATTTAAAGATGGAATTTCACGACAAAATAACTATACCAAATCTAGGAAAGATGGCAGTAATGGATTCTGTAAGAAAAGCAGAAGATATGGTCTTAGAAGATGAGTATGCAAAGAAACAAACTGCTCTTGATTTTTATTATAATAGAAATATAGATGCACATATATCACCTTACTTTCCCGGTCATACATTAAGCCAGATACCTACTACATTTCTTAGGATATTGCCAAGATTTGCAAGAAGTAGAATGTTATTATATAAGCGACCACCAAGAAGATTTATAAATGGTGAAATGGCTGATGAATATTTAGAGTTTACTTATCATTTAGATAGTACACTAAGGACAGCATCAGAGTTAGCTTGGACTCTAGGGATGATTCATGTTAGAAGTAAATGGAACGAAAGAAAGCAGCGTATAGAATATGATATACTTCCAAATGTAAAAGAATACTATTATGAAGGGGAAACTTTCCCTTTTGGTTATTCTTATGAGATTGGTAAAGATGCACAAGGCAATAGGCAATTTTATTTCTTTAGTGAAGAAAGAGATGGAGAGCCGGGATTACATTTTATATTTACCTCTGATGAAAAGATCAAAGCAGTTGAGGGTAATCCAGAGATGATTAACATTTATGGTATTAATCCTATCTCTCGTATTATGTTCCCTTATTCTGCAAGTGATGTCGTAAGGTGTGCAATTAACTCTAGTATTGCATTTACAGAAATTATGTTAGCGATTAGATACCAAACTGGATCGCCTGTAATGACAGGGATAGATACAGAAATCCCAAACATCAAATTTGGAATAGATCGCTTAATTAGTTTACCAGAAGGGGCAAACCTTTCATATATTGCACCCCCTTCTAATATACCAGCTATGATTCAAGGTATAAAAGAATATTTAACGATTACAGCCCAGAACCATAGTCTTAGTATCAACTTTGCACAAGGCACAAGCCCACCTTCTGGGATAGCATTAAAGATTATGAACTTAGAAAATGAAGAAGCTAGAGAGGCTGATATTCCATTATTCAAAGAGTTTGAAGAAATGCGGTATGAAATAGATAGAAAAATATTAGAGGTACATACTGGAAGAGTTTTTGATGAATCTTATGCTGTTGATTTTGCAGAAAGCAAAATGCCTTTAGAATGGAATCAAGAAAAAGACAAACTCCAGTTCATGCTAGATAATGGATTAATGACAAAGCGGGAACTTTACAAGTTCTTCAATGAAGATATTAGTTCTGATGAATTAGAAGCTAAACTTGAAGAAATAGAAGAAGAGCAAATAGTAGAGCAAGTAACAGAACAGCCTCAACAACCTCAATCACCTTTATTAGCGGCATTACAAAGTGAGTAAAGAACAAATAGCAGAACAGTTCGCAAAGGCTTTACAAAAAGCACAGGCTCAAATGGTTGAGGATATATTGGATTTGCAAAAAACATTAACAAGAAATGAATTTATTTCTGTTATTAGCACACTAAATGTTGATGATTATATTTTCAATCAAATAGGATTACAGAAAGATTTAGATAGCTATATAACTTCATATCAAGGAGTTTTAAGTGGAATGGAGTTTACTGGTACTGTAACAGAAGAAACATTATTAGCATTGGTACGATTAGATCAAGCAACATTTAAAAAACAAATAAGTTCAATGGGAGAGCAAATTATAGATCAAGCAGTAAAGGGAATATTAGGCGGTAAAACAGAAAGAGAAATTGCTCAAAGTATGCTTGGGAATGTATTAAGACCAGATCAAGCAGAAACATTAGCGAATACAGCATTAAATACTTTTGAAAGAAATGTTACTGCTGAAATGGCTGCAAATGATCCTCCAAATACGAAATATGTTTATCAAGGTGTAATAGATCAAAAGACTAGAGATATTTGTTTAAAAATGATTTCTTCCGGTAGTCTAACAAGAGATCAGATTGATTCACAATATCCGGGAGCATTTATTGATGGAGGTGGTTTTAATTGTAGGCACAGATGGGCAAAAGAAACATCAGTATCAAAAAAACTTACTGATCCAAAAGAAGCAAAAGATTTTATTGAAAACAAAGGTGGATTTAAAAAAACACCATTAACACCACAACAGCTATTAGATCAGCGTGGCTAAAACATTAAAAGATATACCAGCATTTACCAAACAATTCTGGAAAGGAATTGGAGATGAGGTTGCAGATCGAATAAGGGTACATACTACAAAAGATGGTAAAGATGTTGAGGGTAAAAAGTTTAAACCATATTCAAGAAGTTACAAGGCTAGAAAGGCATTAGGAAGAGTTAAGAGACAATCATCTACCTCATCAAAAGTTGATTTGCAATTAACCGGGGATATGATGAGAAACTTACAAACAAGGGGATTTACAAATAACCAAGTGACTATTGGATGGTCAAGCACGAATGCACAAAAGATTCAATGGAATGCAGATATGGGGCGAATCGTTACAAAAAAATCTATGCCTGTTCCAAGAGGTGTTCAAAAATTTATCTTAAATAAAGTTGATAATTTTATTAAAGATAATGCTAAACAAGCAACAAGTAAACCTATCACTTTGAAGATAGGGAAAAGATAACTCATACAAGAGGTTAAAATGAATCAAGAAAGTCAAGAAGTTCTAGACGATAAAACAGAACAAACTCCAGAGCCAGAGGTTAAAGATGCTCCCATCAATGAAGTTCCTTATTCTCGCTTTAAGGAAGTAATAGATGATAAAAATACAATGAAAGCTGAACTTGATGCTCTAAAACACCAAGTGTTAAAAGAAGCAGAAGAAAGAAAGCTAAAAGAGATGGAGTCAAAAGGTGAATATGAATCTGCTCTTAGTATGGTTCGAGAAGAATCAGTAAAGAAAGATACAATGATTAATGAAATGAAATCTCAATTAGAAGTCTATCAATCTCAAGAGCAAACAAAGAGAGAGATGCTTTTAGATAAACTAAGCGATGAAGACAAAGCGATATATGGCTCATTAGATAATAATGCTTTAGAGGCTCATATAAATCGCAATAGTAATAAAACAGTTCCATCAGTTGGCAATGCTCAACCAGCAGAAACACAGGGATATAAAAACCTTGTAGATGCTGCAAGAGATTTCCAAAAGGGAAAAATAGATGAATCAATCTATAATAGGATCAAAAATGCCTTTAGAGCTAACCAAGCCTAAACAAGCAACAAACTTGCATGGATTTAAAGACCCTACAAAGGGAAGAGTAACCTCTTCTAATACAATAGAGGGAATGAGGTATCAGTTAGATGGTAAAGAAATTCCTTTTGAAGATGGCTTTGCTCTGTCAGTTGGTAGAGATAAAACACCTTCCAAGATTCGTTCATCTTTTTCTCATATAAGCCAAGAACAATGGGATAGAATATTTAATAAAAAATAGGAGTCAATTATGGCAGCCGGAGATACAGGGAATTTTGCTGGATCGTTGCAAGAAGTTCTTGCAGATTCAATGATTCACTTTTCAAAAGCAAATGTATTACTACCATTAGTGATGGTAGAACAAAGAGATAAAGCAGATACAGTAACCTTTCCAGTTTATAACTTAGGATCAAACACAGTAACAAGTTCAGATGTTGCTTCTCATACTCAAAGCGATTCTAGTGATATAGGTGCAAAGCAGTTAGATTCTGTTAAAAAAACTGTAACTTTATCTATGTCCTCAATTAGAGTACCGGTAGCAGATGAAGCAGTACTATCAAATGCAAATGATGTTACAGGAATTGCTGGTCAGCTAGTGGGGAACGCTATGGCAGCATTTGTCGATAAAAGCATCGCAGCCAACTTTGATAATTTTTCAACAGCGGTTGATGGTTCAAGTGCTGGAATAAAAGTAGATCATATTTTTACAGCTTTAGGAACATTACAAGCTAATGCAGCACCGGCTCCATACAGCTTATGTCACAATCCCAAAGCTATATACGGGAGTTTTGGATTATCAAATGATTTAGTTACATCTAATCAATTTGGTGGATCACCTTCTTCTCAAGATGATATGCTTAAAACTGGATTTTTAGGAACTTTGGCTGGTGTTGATATATACACTACTCCAGAAGTTGCTATTTCTAGTGATGTTGCAAAGGGTGCTGTTTTTTCAAAAATGGCTATTGGATTTGCTTATGCTGGTGAATTAATGAGGGTTGAAATTGAGAGAGATGCAAAGAAACTAAAGACAGATTACATTGGTAGTATCTTTAGCGGAAGTGTTGAACTAGCAGATACCTATGGCATTGAATTAACAGATAAAGTTCAATAATAACTAAAAAAAATGGTTGTGGGGTGGTTTATTTCACCCCCTTCCATAGATAACTATGGCATTAAATAATAATACAATACTAAAAGAATATTTTGCAGATTTAGCTGGAGTAAGTTCAAGCGGTAAATCTTTTAATACTTGTTTAAGATTAGGATTAGAGGCTGCTGGTTATAGTGGTTCATTAAATAGTATGTTAAGAGCATGGGCAAACGCCACAGCCGGAACAAGCAATCTTTCAGTAAACTCTGCTTTAAAATTAGCATTTGCTACCGCAGTAGGATCAACACAATCAAGCCTTGCTGGATTAATTGGTGATTTTGCTGGTGAATCTCCAAACTGGGAAGCATCATTCCAATCATGGAATTTAGAGCAAAGAAAATGGAACTTAATAGATTAAATAACCTCTAGGATAAGACTAGAAAATATAATCATGGAAAGGATTAAATTATGGCAACATTAACAGGACAATCAATAGCATCATCTTATGAACAGCTACTTCATGTAGATCGAGATGGTGGTGGAAATGGAACTACTCATGTATCAGTAAAAGATGGAGATAATGGGACTACATTCCCAATAACTTTAGCAACTGATGCAGTAATGATAACTAGCACCAATAGGCTAGAATTTGGAGATGATGCAAGTTATATACATCAATCAGCAGATGGAGTTTTAGATTTAGTTTCAGATTCAGAGATAGAATTAAATGCTACCACTATAGATGTTAATGGTGCTTTAGATGTGAGCGGGGATGTTACTTTATCTGGCACAAACACTTTACTTGTCTCAAATGGTAGTGCTGGATCACCTAGATATGCTTTTTCAAATAGTGGAACTACTGGGCTATTTTTGCCTAGTAGTAATGCTTTAGGTATAGCAACTAATGGAGTTCAAAGAATAAATATTTCTGATGCTGGATTAGTAGGTATTGGTGGAAGTGCATCTGCAAAACTTCACATTAAACAAGATAATTCTACGACAGATACAACTAATGGACTACTAATTGAAAATGATGGTACTGGTGATGCTGTTGCTCAATTTTTATTGACTGGAACAAAGCGTTGGATGATGGGAATTGATAACTCTGATTCTGATACATTTAAAATTGTTCAAGGTGTTAGTGATTTAGGAACTGCTGATGGTTTAGTAATGGCTTTAGATACTTCTGGAAATGTCGGAATTGGCAAAAGTTCTGCTGGTCAAAAGCTCGAAATTAAAGGCGACCATTCTGGAGATGGTATAAATACATTTTATCATAATAACACAAATCCAGCTTGGGAAATTGTAGCTTATGGAACAGATGGTGGCTATATATTTGGTAAAAATAACTCTGCTACTGTAAATGTACAAATTAGAACTGATGGGGATTCATTTTTAAAAGGTGGAAAATTAGGTATCGGAGCAGATGCTACACATGCTAAGATGGAAATAGTAGGTGATTCTGATGCTTTTCAATTAACAATGAGTGATGTAGCAGATGCAGATGATACTACCAAAGAAGCTAGAATTGGTATGCTCCATTACAAACAAGCAGAAGAACCAGTCACATTAATGTATGCACAATCTGGTAGCTCAACTAATTCTATTTTTATAGGTGGTGGAACTGGAGTTGGAAATCATGCTACAAGCGTAAATATTGCTACTGCATCAACTTATAACAGTACATCAACAACTACTAATATGAAAATTGATAACAATTCTCGCATTTCATTATCCAATAATGATAGTAATTCAAATAATACAGTATTTGGTAAAAGTGCTTTTAATGCTAGTGCTGATAATGGTTCTGATGGAAATGTTGCTGTTGGTGATTTGGCTATGGGAACTGGAACTGTATCTGGAGCGCAAAATAATATTGCTATTGGATATAAGGCACTAGAGGATATTACTTCTGCGGATGCTAATGTAGCTATTGGCTCAAGTGCATTAGGTTCAATAACAACTGGTACTGGAAATACAGCTATTGGTTATGAAGCCTTGGATGCAGAAGATGCTGGGGGAAGGTCAACTGCTGTAGGTTATCAAGCATTGTCTGCTCAAAATAATGATACTGGTTCTAATACTGCTGTGGGTTGGACTGCGGGAGACTCGATTGTTGCTGGATATGCTAATACTCTAATTGGGGCTGAATCTGGAACAACTGGCACAAATGACTTAACGAGTGGTATTCAAAATACACTTATAGGGCAAGCAACAGCAGTAAGTGCTGCTTCAACACCTACAAATCAAACTGTAATAGGTAGAGGAGCAGTAGGACTATCTAACAACTCAGTAACTTTAGGTAATTCTAGTGTAACAGATGTTTATATGGCAGATGATGTAGGAGCTACAGTTCATACTGCTGGAATTTTAATCAATGCTACTTCACAAGCTAATAATAGTCAGTTTACTATAGAAAATGCTACACTTCCCATGATGACCATAAAAAATACGGGAACTCCAGATGGTTCTTCAAGTGGTGCTAGATTAGATTTTAATTTAGCAAATGGAACAAGTAAACCTACTCAAACAAATGACACTGTTGGTAATATTGTATTTTTAGGTCAAGGTAATGACGCTGATTTTGGTTCTGCAAGTATTTCAAATGTAATTACAACTGGTGGTAATGTTGGAAGGTCAGACCAAGTAAGTAAATTAGTTTTTACTACTAAAAATAGTGGTCAAAATGGTGCAGATACCGCCTTAACTATAAATGGAGATAATACTATTTCTCTAGAAGCTGGAATAAATTTTCCAGATAACCAAGTAGCTAGTGCAGATGCTAACACCTTAGATGATTATGAAGAAGGATACCATACAGCAGTCATTACTGCTGGGACATCTGGCACTATAACTCAAAATGCTAGTTTTGACCAGTTAGCATATACAAAAGTAGGAAGATTAGTTACTGTTACTGGTAGGTTATATTTATCTGCAATATCCAGTCCAGTTGGAACTATTAGAATTACAATGCCATTTACAGTAGCAGATTTAAATGAAAGGTCGGAGTCTGGAGCTGCAACCGTAACTATGTTAAATGTTACAGGTGCAAATGTAGCAGATTTTGTAGCCTTATTTATAAACGGAAGTGCTGTTTTAGAAATTTATCTAGGGGATGGAACAACTGTTCAATCTGATTCTGCAAATGCTTTAACAGCTACCACAGAAATATTTATTTCAGCACAATACTTTACAGCTTAATTGGATAATTGAGTGGAACTAATAATAAGGAGTTATAATGGCAATAACTAAACAGTTAAAAGATGATTATGAAGTTCGTGGAGAGCATAAGCATATCAATGTTCGTACTAAAACTTCAATAATAGAGGATGGTAAGGAAATATCATATTCTTATCATAGAAAAGTATTAACACCAGATATGGATATTTCTTCTGAATCAGATGAGATTAAGGCGTTAGCTGGTGCAATTTGGACTGATGCTGTTAAGAAAGCATGGTTACATAAACTAAAAGCAAACGAGGAATAAAATGAATTGGTCAAAATACAAAGAAAAGAAAGGCAAAACAGCAGATTTTGTTAAGAAAGAAAAACAAATATATCCAGCTAAAAAAGAAATAAAAAATGAAGCTGGTGAGGTAGTTCAAAAGAAACAAGATGCAGTAAAGCAAGAATACGTAGCTTATGTGTGCAAGTGCTGGAATCCAGAAACTGGTGAAGCTATGCCAGACAATGAAACACAATACTCACTAGCACAATTAGAATCTGAAAAGAAAAGATGGGATGATGAAATGCAAAGAGCCAAAGGATACAGTGATGGTCTTGCATTAGCTATCGAGGATTTTAAGAAACTTTAAATAATAAAACAGGAGTGAATCGTGGCAAAAAAAGAAAAAGAAATGCCTAAAGAACAAGAGATCATTTTATTTGATAAACCATATAAGGAATCAGAATTAAGTGATGAGCAAAAAACAATGATAAACCATGTAGCGGACTTAGATAGAAAGATAACTACAAGTGAATTTAATTTGCAGCAACTTCGATTCGGTAGACAGGCTTTTATGGATGCTTTAAAAGCTAGTGTTGAAAAGAATGAAGAAGAAGAGTAATTGGATTACTTCAACATCTTATAATGTTCCTATAAAATGGGTTTATGAAAAAGATAAAAAATAAGTTTTGGGATTCAGTACATAGGTTAAGTTTATACTTATTAAACATATCTTATAGAAAGCTGAATCCCTTACTTGGGAAAAATAAATAATGGATTTTATGAGTGTATATTCTGAGGCGGGGATGATTGGCGTAGTTGGTGCTATGTTTGTATATCTAGTTATTTCTTTATCTAATAAATCAGCAAAACAACAGGAGCAGTTAGAAGATTTAAAAGTTGAGAATAAAGGACAATCTGAAACGCTTGAAAATATGGAAGGTATGATTATAAAACTTATTAATAGATGGAATCAATCAGATGATAAGTTAGATCGCAAATTTGATAGTTTGTCTGAAAATGTCAATTCAGTTGATAACCAGATTTCAGAGGTGAAAGGGTCACTTTCTAGAATTAATGGAAGAAATTGATGGACAGTTTAAAAGTTTCTGGAACAAGTTTTGCAAGTCAAGCAATAATATTTATGGATATGTTGCCCTATTTCTTAGGGCTAACAATCGCAGTAATGAATATTGTATATCTTTATTATAAAATAAAAAATGAGAAGGAGCAGTAAATGGTTGGAAAAATAATAGCAGAATATTTATTAGACGATGAAGTTAAAGCTGATTTAATTGCATCCGTTAATAAATCTGTAAATGTGCCAATGATAAACGAAAAAACAGAAGCTAAGATTTTAGAGGCTATTTGGGAATTATTTGAAATGGCTATCAAAAAGAAGCTGGGGCTATAATGACAAATATAATAATAACTCTATTAACTACCTCATGCCTTCATGGATCAATCCCGGACATGGTACAATACCCAGAAAGATATGCTGATTCAAGTTATTCTTTAAGTGGTGATGTTAAAAAGAAAAAGAAGAAAGGTAAAAAAATTGGTGGATCAAAAGGCAAGAAATCTAAGAAAGGTTTTTTCTCTAAAATATTTGGGAGTAAGTAATGCCATATCATACCGGTAAAACAAAAAAGAAGCGGTCTAAAAAGCCGAAAATGAAGAGAAAATTAAAAAGGCGATAGTAACTATGCCTGTACCACCTAAGACAGTTCAAGCGGTTGCAAGAAGAGCATTAGAAAGAAGAAGGGATGCACCTAAATCTAAAAAGGGCGGTACAATGGTTGGAGTTTCTAGGGGTCGTGATTTAGCAAGGGGTGCAAATATTTCAATGCGATCAATCAGAAGAATGGTCAGTTTTTTTGCTAGACATGATACACCAGCAGAAAGAAGAAATAGAAAGGAAAAGATTTCTAGGGCTTCAATCTCTTGGGATTTATGGGGCGGTAATCCCGGAAGAAGGTGGGCGGAATCAATAGTAAGAAGGATGAAATAATGTACAGATTTGGTAAAAGATCAAAAGAAAGATTGAAAGGTGTTGATGTCCGCTTGATAAATGTTCTTAATGAATTGATTAAGATTATGGATGTTACAATTATTGAAGGATTAAGAACCAAAGAAAGACAAGAAGAGTTATTAAAAAAGGGTGCAACTAAAGTAAAATATTCTAAACACATGGAAGGCAAAGCTGTTGATCTTGCTCCTTACCCTATTGATTGGGAAGATAGGGAGCGATTTCATTATATGGGTGGAATGATAAGAGGAATAGGTAAGCAGCTTGGGGTAGATATTAGATGGGGCGGTGATTGGGATTCAGATGGAGAGATTAAAGATAATAACTTTGATGACCTAGTTCATGTAGAGGTAAGAGATTAATGTTTCTGAATTGTTCACTAAAAAATAAAATCTGTGCTTTTTGCGGAGAGTCAAAAGGGGTTATGTATTGTGGTATAGCTTCTGGTGAAAATAGAATAGATCAATTAAATAAATGTCCTTACAAGCCTAGGAAAAAGAAATGATAAAAAAAACACAACTACAAAAAGCCTTAAATAATGAATTTTCAAAAGATGATGCTTTTTTTAATCTTGACACTGCAATAGAACTCTCTAAAAAATTAAAGGTTTATGATC
>VTLG01017127.1_pt1 | contig 11836 bp, 23 predicted proteins | sample 4694571 | NCBI WGS metagenome assembly VTLG01 (sample SAMN12604809, study PRJNA352737) | marine metagenome | biome: ENVO:00000447; feature: ENVO:00000209|ENVO:00000569|ENVO:01000036; material: ENVO:00002151; isolation source: viral sequences binned using virsorter ... | reverse complement strand
GCTTCAAGAATGCGTGTTGATACCTTACGAATTCACGTCCAGACACCTCAAACTTCTGAAACATAAAATCTTTGGTACACATTAGAATGATTCCAGACTGTATTTTGGTTCCATAAACATAGTTGTGGGCCATACAATATGCCCCCAGCTGCTCAAAATAATCTTCAATCCACTCACGTCTCTTTGGTTTATTTGATTGTTTGAAGTCTATGATAGCCGGTTGACCGTCAAAAATTCCTACAACGTCTGTTGCTCCTGCATACAACCCTGGATAGTACAACGTCACCTCTTGACCCCATACTTCTGAAAGGTCCCTGAGCCCTGATTCTATCACCTTCTTAGCCATAGTCTCAGCTTGTATACCAAGCTTTGTCAGGTCCTTGAGCCCTGTACCATCAATATAAGCCTCTAAGTACTTGTGCATGGCTGTACCACGCTCTGCAGCTTGATCTCGCTGCATATCTGCTGTCTTAGGTCCGAGTCGCTGTCTCCATGCTTCAAGGCTTTGTCGCTTTTCTTCCGACTGGCATGCGGAAAGGATAGTTGTTACACTTGGTAACTTCTCTTCTCGTATATCATAGTGTCGTTTACCACCAATCAATGTTCGCATTGACCTAGGATAATCGTATAGTCTATTAAACTTAAAAGCCATTACGGTCTTCAATCTCTTTTAATCTTTCTTGATCCATTTCGTCTAATAATTCTCTTACACTTTTCATTTTAAAATAATCTACTTTCTTCTTATTTTTAATAACTTTTGACTTATACTTAGGTGTTCGTAATTCTTTTGCTACAGGATTAGAATAGTTATCTCTTTCTTTTTTATTTTTAAGAGATTGTTTATAGCTTTCTTTCAATTCATCCTCTTCTTTCTTACCAAAGATCTCGTTCCAACGTTTACGGTAAGTATCATCGGAAGGCCTAGACTTACCATCCCACTGCCTACCTTTTTCTTTTTTTGTCATGGCTCATCTTCTCCTTAATTATCTGTTCAACAATATTATCCTTCTTATCAAAACTAATTAAACTTTTATAATAATTTATTCTGGTTTGATCCATGCGAATAATACCTTTAGGTTTTTTATCTTTACTATCAGTCATTCTTACTCCGGTGTAAATATCTCCATATATTCTTTTATATTAATAACATTATTTTTATAATTTTTTCTTGTAGGTACGTCTTCCATAACATTACCTGTTTCTAAATCAACAAACACTAATTGTACTCCTAACTTAGCCTGTTCTTTGGTTGGAATTCTGTTAACCTTCCAACCGTTTTTTGTTCGTAAACTCAATGCTTTAACGTCAATTAACATAACATGTCCATCTTTGTCCATGATCACCATATCAACTGGACCATGTTGAGAGATATTGTTAAAAACATAAAATCCTTTTTTAATAAAAAATTCTTGGGCAATCAATTCTGCTCGATCGCCCTTGATATGTTTATTATCTCTTGCCATTATACATCGTTAACAGGTTTTCGTTCTCTTCTGCTAAACGATCTATGTCTTTCTTTAATCCGCTATTTAAAGTTTCTTGTGCTAAAATTGCAGCACCAGCTCTACGACATTGCTTCTGCAAATATATTTTTTGTTTTTGCAAAGCGTCATTTTCTTCTCTGTACTTTTTTACTTCTGCATACAAAGCAACTTTTACAGCATTTAAATCTTCAATCTGCTGCTCAAGATCGTTAGGTCCTCTTTTTGTCATTGTATCCTATGTATCCCATCTGAATCTATAATAATTCCGTCTTGATCTTCTGGGTAGATTTCGCCCTCTGAATCACACACACCGCATTGTGCGTGTACTTCTTCTTTTACTAGTTGATACGGCACTCTTACAAAACCATTACCTTTACAGGTAGGGCATATTATTTTACTTTTTTTTGATTTGTCCATTTAGTTTCCTCGCTTTCTCATTTACTAAAATACTTATAGTTTGTGATCTACTTAAAACTGTATCTGGTTGTATTACTTTTCTTATCTTATCAATGAGGTCATATGTTTTGTGACTCAGTGATACATTTTTATATTTAGTTATATCTGTCATGTGATATACTCCTTTCTTTGTTTAACATATGGGATTTATCTCACAATATACAATAGGTGTCAATGAAAATATTGTTAAGTTTAATTATATGCTCGCAAGTAGCGGGCACTTGTCTACAGCCATATCATTGGCCTACTAGGTTTGATACGCAATACGAATGTTTGATGTTTGGTTATGAAGAATCTATAAGAAAAATGAAAGAATTAGGCTCAGAAGATGTTAATAAATACAATATGTTTATAAGATTTACTTGTACTCCCGAAGCTACTGTTTCATATCAACCCTCCTAGTTTCCGTGCACGTACTCCCAGGAGAGCAAAGGCTCCACACCTCCACAGTACTTACTGCTTCTTAGGTTGCCGTACAGGGACTAGCGCGAGGCGTTGTATGGACGGAGGTCCTTTTCAATTTTGTATACATCCGTAAAGATAACCACTGCCATCATTCATGACATGTAGGTTTAAACTATCGGAGTATGTTGTCAGTTTCAATCTTATTATGTCGCACAGATCGGACAGGTCTATGTCGTTTACCAATAATGACATATGTTCCATCATCTGCTTTGTTAACGGCACTAACTGATACATCCCATCGTTTAAAATTATAAGATCCATTTACGTATTCCTTTATAAGTTGGTACCAAAGATCTTTATATTTAGGATCTTTAGTTTTATTATACATGTTTGCAGCTTCATCTATTTTCTTTTGCATCTTCTCCCCCAACTCTTGTACCAAAAGCAATTATTTTCTTGATCCCTGGTCCCTGTAGATCTATTTCTGCATAAGGTTTCCATGCTTTCTTAATCAAGTTTAATTCTAATACAAGATTAGACCATTGCTTTTGACTAATGTTTTTACTTATTAGTGTTAGTTTTTTCATAAAGTAGTTTTATCCTTTCTTTAAGCGTGTTTGTGTAATCAATGTGTTTGTTAACCATATCAAAGTATGGAACGGGATGATTCTTATCATGATCCGCTTCGATCAAACGCTTTAATTTTTGATCTGCAATTTCTAACAAACTTTTGTTATATTCTATTAGTTCTTTCATTCTTTCTATATAGTATCTTATGGGATAATTGTCAACCCCTAACGTCCTTGGCCACGATATTTTTTAAACATACGTCGTTTACTTTTGTTCATTTTACATAAACTAGGGTTGCGTCCTATCGAAGTTTTGTGAAAAATTGCATCGTGCTCTACTTTTGCATAAAGACCTTTAGCTTTTTTCATTCAGTCCACTCTTTAACGAACGGTACACCACCATCTTTACGTGAAGACACAATAGGTAGATAACTTATTTTACCATTAACATGTTGATGTAAATCTGCACCACAATTCATACATCTATATAAATCATTTGTTAATCCAACTAACATAGTTAGTTCAGTGCAAGTAGGACACTCACCGTTAACAACTTCTGTCTGTATTTTTACCATTACTCTAATATTAACTTTTTTATTGATAAAGATCCATCAATATTTTCCTCTAATTCTGCCATAGATTTTATGCAAGAATATTTAACATTACTATCAATTTTTAAACCACGTTTAGCTACACGTGCTCCTTTCATACACTCCGAATATCCAGGCTGTATACGAGCTTCCTTAATTTCTCCGTTGACTAACATAAGTAAAGCTACTACCATTTCTGTCATTGATGACTTCCGTTAGCTCTAACTTTATCTTTTAATGCTTCTACATCAGTTAGTAATTTTTCTAATTGTTTTTGAGTAAATTCTATGTTGACTTTGTTTGTCATATTTTGTTCTTGATTTTTTTGTAATTTTTCTACGTCACCAAACAACGATTCTATTAACATAAATTGTTCTTGGTCCGTGGGCAGTTGTTCACTTTTCTTAAGCAGGTCAGCCTCAAACAGCTCACGTGAAGTCTCTAACGATACTAACCTTGCAGTTAGCTCGGTGTATGCAAACACGCCAGCTGCGACGAGCAGAATTAAGCTAGCAACCGTTTTCATCGGCATCTGCACTGCAGCGGATTCCGATATGTTTAGCGGTCTATTAGTCATTAGTTATAACTATATCCTGTGTTAGATTGTTCTAATTTTTTAAATAATTTTTCGTGTTGGTCCATAATCTCTTCATCCATGTCAAACATTTCATCCATCTTTTGATCTATTAAGTTTAATTGCATTTCTAGTCTTTCAACTTTATCTTCAAGAACTACTTGACCTGTAGATAATTCAAATGTTCTAGACAACGACCAACCTCCTAATGCAATTAAGAGTCCAACTAACAAAGTTAAAATTTTTTCCATCATTCTTTTGGTCCTATAAACTTGTCGCCCATTAGTTTTATATCAGGATTTTCTTTCTTATAATTATCTTTCAGATTATCCCAATGACTGTTGTCAGGCTTCTTATTTTCAGGAATTATTATACCAGAACATTTTTGTACTAGCAATGCAAAGTTAGGATTACGTGTAATAGTGGGGTTATTGTTGACTTTTCCACACATTTTCATCAACTCTAGCTGTTGTTTTAATTGTGCATTTTCTGTTTGTACTTCTCTAAATTCTTTTGTGCAGGCAGACCCTAAATATTTTCTCCAGGTAAGTCTTATTGATTGATCGTCACTAGGGCTATTATAATTGTTAGTAGAATCATAGTGTCTATACCTATTCTCCGAGTCTCTTTGTTCGATTGATAAGCTAAGGTCGCCAGTACTGCAAGTATTAGTACCGTCATTGAGATACTCATTTCTAGGATACGCTGGAGTTGCACAAAAAGCTAGTAACGTCATTAATATAATTAATGCACCTGTAAAATAATAGTTCATCCTGGCTATCTCCATAATTCATTACCTACTTAAATCCTTAATATCATAACTGTTTTCTCTAACTTGGTCTGCTAATTGTCTGTATAAATTTTCTGCCATCTGCCATGTTGCTTCGGCAGATGATAGTCTTGTATTTATTTCTGCAATATTTTTTTGAGCTTGTTTAAGATCTCGTTCGAGATTTATGATTTCTTGTTCGGATGCGTTAATAGTATCTGTAAGATTAACAATATAACGGACACCTGTAAATGTCCCCACTAAAACTGAGGCCACTATTGGTACCATTACTATATTTTTCTTTAACAGATCTACTAAATTCATCGGGCATAAACTAAAATATTATAGCCCCTAATATAAACCCAGCTACAGCACACACAATTTCTGTTCTGTGATGTAATTGCCAGACCATAAACTTATCTTTGTATTGTTTAATCATTGTTTTCCTCCAAGTTTCTCAGCTCATAATCGTAACTTCCTTCTTCATGTTCGTCCGTTATCCATTTAGCTGAATTTTCTACGGAATATATCTTACTTGTAACAAGTCTGTTAATCAAGTTTTTGTTTGGGTTAACACCCATTGACGCATCAAACATTTTAAGCCTGTTATTAGGCTGTATTGCAAAGTTTCCGTCCTCTAATTGCAAGACATGACCACATTTATGTTGATCTGGTTTTTCTGCATAACCAAAATTTAATTCGTTAAAGTCTCCTGCACACCAATCAATTGTAAATAAATATTTGCCTTTACGTTTTACTTTACGTCTTGAAGTGTACTGCATGGTAGCACCAGACAATTCATAGAAAGTAGTTACACTAACATTGTAGCTAAAGCTATCCCACATAACTAATTCATCTAATGGTAATTCTTTTACACCAGGTTTAGTGCAAAAAGCTGAGATAGGTGCTCGCCACCATAGGCCACCATCCTCCATTAAAAAATGAAACAGTGGTACTCTATTTGGTATAGAACTAAAACCAAATATTCCTACTTCAAAATATTTATCGTGTGAATCTTTTTGATCTCGTAAATAGTTACCTCTAACGTAACACTCTATTACTGGTATGTTTGCATTAAGATAAGCCATTAGTCATTTATACTTCCCCAATTTTTACCGTGTTCGTAATCTACTTTGTTCGGCACTTCTAATGTAACAGCCTGTTCCATAATCTCAACAATCTTTTTTGCCTGTGCGTCATTTTCTATTGATACACATAATTCATCATGTATTTGTATATGCGCTACAATACCTTCTTTGTATAATTCTAACATAGATTTTTTTGTCATGTCGGCAGCTGATCCTTGTATTAATTTATTTAAAGATTTATATGTGTACGCTCTTTTAATCCCTGGTCCGTGTTCCGCCAACGCATCTTCGTGTGTCATGGCTTTATGCATACCAAAACTGTTTGGCTCCCACAAATGAAACCTACATAGTCTTCCAAGTAAAGTTCTTATCTGCCCTCTTTCTTGCGCTCTGTTAGATGCTTTGTCCATAAGTTGTTTAACAAAAGGTACCTTTGCGTGATACGTATTAAATAATTCTGCAGCTTTGTCTTTAGATACACCAAGCTCCGCCTGCAGTTTAGCTTTACCCATACCATAAAACAAACCAAGATTAATTGTTTTTGCTTGTGTTCTAGGTATCTCTGCCATGTCTGCTACAGTTTGGTGAAAGTCTGCACCAGCATCGTTTTGATAAGAATCAACTACGTCGTATACTGAAGGTAGTTTATATAATGCTGCGTAATGTACAACAAGTCGTGGTTCTTGTTGTGAATAATCAAAACAACCCCATTTACAATTCTCTTCTGGTATAAATAAACTTCTTATCTTAGGTCCTAAATCTTTGTTACGTGCTGGAATCTGTTGTAGGTTAGGATTCTGGTAAGAAAATCTTCCTGTAACTGTGCCACCACCTGCATTACGTAACTGATTTATCTCTGCATGTATTCTACCTTTATGTTCGTAACGTAAAATAGAATCTATAAAAGTTGTGTGTGCTTTGTTAACTTCTCTTGCCTTTGCAATCATATTAACAACAGGATGTTTGTGTTCTTGTAAAAAGTTTTTTGTAAAACTAGGTGCTTGTGTTTTTTCAGTTCGTTCAAACTCTATCTTTAAATTTTCAAATACTTCTGCTATACTACTTGCCGCCCAAATTTGTGGCCTTACATTAGTTTCTTTTTCAATTTCGTTTAACAGTGAATTTTCCTCATTTATCAACGTTTTTTTAAGCACGTGTGCTGCTTCCACATCAACTCTTACACCTTTAAACCTCATATCAACTAGACATGGAAATAAATCTGTTTCAAGTTCCATAATTGATTGTAAGTCTTGTGCAATAATTTCTTTTTTCATTTCTTGCCACAAACCAAAAGTTGCTTCTGCATCTCTTTCAGCATAGCTACCAACATTAAGTGAGGGTAGTTTATACATTTCTGATTTAGGGTCTATACCCCATTCAGCTGCTGCTTCTGCAAGTGCCGCTTCGTTTTTACCAAAACCTAAATACTTCCATGATAGACTATTAAGATCATATCTAAATCTATTTTCATCTGTTATGGCTGCCGCTATCATTGTGTCAACAATCATACCATTAATTGTTAAACCCATAGCCCTAATCCAACACACATCATACATTGCATTGTGAAATATTTTTGTAGAATTTGTTTTAAGAATATCTTGAAACCATTCTAAAACTTTTTTACGATCCATGTTACCACCACCTTCATGTGCTATAGGAAAGTATCCTTTGTAATGTGCAGTTGCTACAGCTATTCCTATAACTTCTCCATTACCTATTATAGATCCAGATCCTTTTTTAATTAAGTCCGGGTCTTTTGTTTCTAAGTCAATTGCAATTTCGTCAACTTCTCTTAAGTCAGGAAATTCTGTAGGTATTACCCATTCTGTTTGTGCATTAAATGTAGGTATTTTCATATTAAATAACATAGAACTAACAAACACGTAAACAGACCCATGTAATGTGGTATGTGATTATTTGGTTCCATAATCCCTTTCAATTATCATTTCTAAAAAATGTATTGCTTTTAATATGTCTTGTTTCTTTCCCTTATCTCGGTGTCTGATAATATATTTTATAGCACAACCTTCAGGATATAGCAATTCATTCTCTATTACGAACTTACTTGGTTGAATTTTATATTTTTGATAGTGAGATCCGCCGTGTTGCTTATCCCAAACTTTCGATGTCATAACCTTTGTCCTCCTGTTTTGCTGTTAGTATATATAAATTTTGTTTTGTACGTGTAACACCTACGTACCAAACTCTATGTTCTTCGTCGTGCTTGTCTTCGTTTTTATCTATGGCGTCTCTTATTTTTTTTGTGTTATCTAAAATTAATAAAACATTTGTTGCTTCACCACCTTTTGCTGCATGTATCGTAGATAATTTAACACGTGCAGGACTATTTAATTTTTCCTCCGATCTTAACATTTCTCGTATGTATAAACTTTCTTCTGGGTCTGATTTAAATACTTCATACCAACTGTCAGTAAAATTAAATCCAAATTCTTGCAGGTCATACATTCTTTCTTCTTCTTCAACCCATTCTAATTCTAAAAACTCAAACAAGTCTTTACATTCTAGTAAAGATAATTTATCTCCATTGGTCCATCTGGTGTAATTTTTTATTGCTGTATACAATCTTGTTTTATAACTCTTTCTTCCCTTAATTTCAAAGTAAATAGCCATATCTTTTAATAAGGGTTTTAACTTAGTAAGCTTGTCATTAGTACGGGCTAGTATTAACCAATCTCCTTCATGTAATGGTGCATCTTCAATTGATGTTATATGATCTACGGTCCCTGCTTCCGGACGTGGTGACCATTGTTTTTTAATTCTTCTATCATCAGGTATTCTACTTAAAATTTGATCGGCTATGTGCTGTACTTGTTGTGGCACCCTGTAAGATTGTGGCAAAACTATGTCTTTTGCAAGCTCGTCCTGAAAACGCTTAACGTCAGCTCCAGCCCACCCATAAATAGCTTGATCATCATCACCTGCTAATATAACATGTTTAGAATTTTTCTTAAGTATATCGTACATTTTCCACTGTATTGGCGATAAATCTTGTGCTTCATCTACAAATATTACATCATATTTCGGACACAATTCTGCCACATTAAATCTTTCTATCATATCTGTAAAATCTACTAGACTATAAGCTTGTTTATAATTATCTACCTCGTCTTTTAAAATCTGTAATTGATGTTTATCTATGTCTTCTGAGTACATATCCGTATTGTATTCCTCTTCTATAGTTACGTTTTTGATTCTAGCTGCATTGATTATGTTAAAATATTCGCTATCAGAATCTACAAAACCTGTTTTTTCTTCTCCATTAGAATAAACTGTAACTTCTATTCCTAACTTACGACCTATGTCCTGGTAGTGTTCGTCCTGCATAACATTACTTTTTTTCATACCCAATTGTGTAAATGCCAAAGAGTGTAAAGTTCTAAAATGTTTTAAATCTTTTTTTTGAAATGTTGTGTGATAGTCTAACATTCTATCTACTGCTTCATCTGCAGCTTTTTTAGTAAATGCAAAGTACCCTATCTTATCAATAGGTGTACCTAATTTTAAAAATGTCTTAACATATTTTAATAGCTTTGTTGTCTTACCTGTACCAGGAGGACCCAATATTTTTCTAATCACATTATCTCCGTGTTATGTTTTATTTTTGTATGATTAATTACTACGTCTTCAAATTGTTCTACACTTATACAAACAATATTTTTTGTAGGCGTATTGTATTTACCTTTTTCTTTTGCTGGATATCTTTTTTGTTCTAAAAATTGTATGTCACAATGTTTGTAATTAGTTTTCATCATAACACCTGTTTTATCTTCACCATGTTTCCAGTTTTTAGATTTAAGTTTGTCATAAAATTTATCAAACTTAAAGTATGCATAACCATCTTCTACTAACACTGTGCCAGATTTAAATGATGCATCGTTCATAGCTTTAGGTCCATTTATTTTTGCATGTAGCACGTCATGTAATTTTTCTTTTGGTGATGTACCTACTGGTGGATTAATTACTTTTTGTGTTTGGAATAAAGCTTCTAATACTGTTTGATCTTCTGGTGCTTTTATAATTGGTGGTGGAAAACCTGCAGCTTTTGCTATTGAGTTTCTACGTTTACGTTGATCTGTTACATGCTCAATTGTTTTACAATGTACTGTTGCTTTACCAATACCATCTGGTTTAGTTACATCAAATTCATATTCAGGATCTGGTTCTATATCTATCTTTCTTAAGTTTGTTAACACAGGATATTGTCCTTTTGATCCTGCTAGTATACCAAACTTCTTTTTTACACAGATACCTTTCTTACAAAAATCACTGAGCGGACTTTGATTGCAAGTATAACCTTTTTCTGATCTGTTCCATGATCTTGTTTTTTGTTTTAATTTATTGTCATCCCACGCATTAGCGTGTTCTCTTGCAAAATATTTTACAGGTGCATTCTTTACTTTTTGTTCCCAATTGTCTGGATACTTCATCTTAACAAACACATGGTAATTGTACATAAATCTATCTTTACCATCGAACTCTGGTTGATTAGATATTTTAGATATCAGCGCAAGACAAGGCGGTCCTTCAACAAAATCTTCATCTACACCCTGCAAAGATTGTTTCTCCATGTCTTCTGTAATAGTTTTTAATTCTTCTTTTGTAGTTATGTTAGCGTCTACAACTTTTATAAATTGTTCTAATGTAAAAAATGTGCCGTCAATATTAACAGCACGTCTTTCTCCACCGTAATACGGTAAGTTTATAAACTGTCCTGGTTTTAAGATCCCTGTTTCCGGATCCTTTGTTAGTTGTGTTTGTTTAGGAAATATTTCACAGTCTGGTTTAAGATTAAATATAGGTAATAGATTACTTAAAAATGATACAATAACTGTTGATTGTACAAATTCATTCATAAATAAATATAAATGTAACCCACCGCTTTTAGATTCTACAGGTATTAAAGGTAACTTGTATTCTTGAATAGTTTCTAAATAAAATTTTTTGTCAAAGTTTTCGTATTGTTTTGGATCTACATCTATAACACCAAATACAGCAGTGCCTTTCTCATTAGTGGGTTGTATTCCAACAGATATATTTCCTTCTAAATGTTCTCGATAAATTTCGTCGGTAAATTCTTCGTAATTCCACCTGTATACTGGTTTCTTTTTACCGTTTTCTGGATCAATAACAGCGTTAGACCAATCCGCAATTCCATACGCATGTCTATAGCCATTAAATATTTTTATATATTCTTGCATAATTATCCTGTCTACGTGGGCCACTCAGTCTCCCTCCTGGCCCACGCTGTGCACATTCCCGAAGGAATTATATAATGCTGCTACTTTCCGCTGGTTTCTCTTCACCATGCTTCGCTTTCACTGCACCTTTAGAGATGTTTTCAGAAAACGATTTAGCTTGTTGATAGATACTTGCGTCAGTAATAGGACCAATTTTACTAACTTCCCAACCAAACCATGTGCCTTTGTCATTAGACATTTGGGTAGTCTTTAGTTTGTAAATGTGGCTAAAAGATGCCGGTGTATATAAACCGTTTTTACCTTTTAGTTTTATGCCCGACATCATTGAATTCCATTTTCTACTAATTTTTAATTGAGTAGATTTCATAGAGATCAATGCAGTCGATGGACTGTCTCCAGTTATGATCACAAAGTGTGATGCAGTCTTTTCAATATAATTACCATTAGGTAATCTATCTTTGTAGCTTGCATCAGCTTTTGTTTTAGACATGATATCAGATGAAGAATCATAAATTGCAACAGGTGCACCTGGTCCTTCTCCTCTATCTTTCCATTCGATGTATTCGAGTTTGTAAAAACATGGAATTACATCTATGCCTTTTACGCCGTCGTATAAATCTCCAGTCACGGAATTAAAAATCATTCCGGGTTCTGCACCTTCAACATACTTACCATCACGTTT
>VTLG01015406.1_pt1 | contig 11837 bp, 20 predicted proteins | sample 4694571 | NCBI WGS metagenome assembly VTLG01 (sample SAMN12604809, study PRJNA352737) | marine metagenome | biome: ENVO:00000447; feature: ENVO:00000209|ENVO:00000569|ENVO:01000036; material: ENVO:00002151; isolation source: viral sequences binned using virsorter ... | reverse complement strand
GCGGCACGAACGCGATTACCTACACGGACGGCAGTCCGACGGTCGCCGAGTTCTATCCGAAGCTCATGGATGCGATCCAGCAGATCAACTCCAACCGGTACGCCGGCCCGGACCTGATCGTCATGCACCCGCGTCGCGCCGCCTGGCTCGCCGCAGCCGTCGATGGGCAGTCGCGGCCGCTGGTGCTCCCACAGACCAACGTCCCGCAGAACGCGATGGGCACCGGCCCGGTCGCCGGCTACGGCCTCAACGGCTTGCAGGTCGCAGGCATCCCCGTCGTCGCCGACGCGAACATCAGCACGACCGGCGGCGCAGGATCCAACGAAGACCGAGTCTTCGTGGTCCGGCGTGCCGACATGCTCCTGTTCGAAAGCCCAGGCGCACCGTCGATGGTCCGCATGGATCAGACCGACGGCGGAAACCTCACCGTGAAACTGGTCGCCTACCAGTACGCGGCGGCCGTGTTCGGGCGCTACCCGGCGGCCATCTCGGTGATCAGCGGAACCGGTTTGGCGGCTCCGAGCTTCTAGGCCCTGTTCGTCTGCCCGGATCCCCCCGGCGGACGCCCGACCTCCTCGACCGACACCACCGCCGGTCGGGGAGGTCACCCGCCCAACCAGGAGGACCAATGCAAACACTTTGGGAGAAGCAGGCCCCCTCGAGGGTCCAGAAGCCGGCCGACGAAGCACCGGCGAAGAAGAAGCCCGCGTCGAAGGCGGCGAAGAAGGCCTAGGTGGGGAACTACGTCGCACTCTCGACCCTGAAGGACGCCCTGGGGATCACCGGCTCCGGCGACGATACGTTCCTGAACCTGTCGATCGACAGCACCGAGGAGCTCATCGACGACCTGTGCGGGCGATCGTTCACCCAGGACGCCGGCGTGAGCGCCAAAACGTTCCGGGCGCAGCCCTACTACGCGGTCACCGACGACATCTCGACCCTGACCGGCCTCGTGGTCAAAACGGACACGTCCGGGGACGGGACGTTCGACACCACCTGGGCGTCGACCGACTACCAGCTCGAACCGCTCAACAACCTCGCCATGACGCCTGCGAGGCCCGTGTGGAGACTGCGGGCCGTCGGGTCGTACACGTTCCCGGTCTACGGCGACGGCCTGGTGTCGCTCGAGGTGACCGCCCGTTGGGGATGGCCGGCGGTCCCGTCCGCCATCAAACAGGTCGCGCTGATGCTCGCCTCCAGGTACTACTCGAGGAAGGCTTCGCCGCTGGGAGTCATCGGCGTCGGTGACTTCGGGCCGGTGCGAATCTCCCGGTACGACCAGGACGTGACGCAGATGCTTTCCGACTACCGCCTCCCAGCGGTTGCCTAGGTTGTGGCCGACTATGCGGCGATCCGTACCGCCCTCGCCGCCGCGCTCGCCGAGTCGTCGACGTTCATCCAGGTCGCCGCAACCGTCCCGGACACCGTCAGCCCTCCGGCGGCCCTCATCACTCCCGGATCGCCTGTCGCCGAGTACCACGGGGCGTTCGGAAACGGCATGGAGAGGTTCGTTTTCACCGTGACCCTCATCGCTCAACGCTTCGACGACACGGCACAACAGACGCTGCTCGACGGCTTCATCTCGGGGGCGGCCGGCGTGCGGGCGCTCATCGAGGTCGACAAGACACTGGGAGGGGAATCCCAGACCCTCCAGGTAACCAACTGCACCAGTTATGGCGTGGTGTCCATTTCGGACGTCGAGTACCTGGGGACCGACTTCACCGTGGAGGTATTCGCGTGAGCAAAAAGAACAACAAGGTCGAGTACGAGGTCGTCGGCAACCATGCCGTGTACGGCCACGAACCCGGCACCACATTCTCAGCCGAACTCTCGGCCGAGCAGCACAACCAACTCATCGACGGCGGCCACCTGGTCGTCTCCGGCAACAACAAGGAGGCCTGACCATGGCCAAGCTCATCGGAGGGGCCGCACAGATCGTGGTCGTCAACTCCGTCGTACTCAGCGACCACGTAACCGCGGCGACCCTGACAGAATCCGCCGAGGACGTCGACACCAGCGCCTTCGGCGACTCTGCACGCAGCTACGTCGCAGGGTTGACCACTGGCCAACTCAACATCACCTGGCAGCAGGACTACGCCGCCTCGGAGGTCGACGCCACCATCAACGCCCTCGTCGGGACAGTCGTTGCGTTCGCGTTGACGCCCACCGCGGCGTCGGTGTCCGCCACCAACCCAAAATACGAAGGGTCGGTGCTGATCACGGACTACACACCCATCGCGGCCGAAGTCGGGTCGCTGTCCACCTTCTCGACGTCCTGGCCCGTCAGCGGTGCCATAACACGAACCGTCAGCTAAGGCTGAAGGGGGGATCTCATGGCACAACTATGCATGCGGCTCAAGATTGTCCACGACGGCACCGAACGCACCGTCACCGCCGGCCCGGCGGTCCTCATCGCGTTCGAACGCCACTGGGGGATCGGCTGCCCCAAAGCGTTCGTGATGCCGCTCGACTCGAAAGTCGAGCACCTCGCCTGGGTGGCGCATTGTGCGTTGCATCGGGCGGCGCAGAACGGCAACGGGCCGCCCGTGAAGCCGTTCGACGCGTGGATCGACGGCCTCGAGGACGTGCAGCACAACGACGACGAGGACGCCCCGGACCCTTTGGCCTCGGGCTCGGCCGGGACTCCCTAACGGTGCAGGTCGCCTCGCTGGCGATCCGCACCGGGATCTCCCCTGCCGAGCTGGCCGAGCTCGACGAGGTCATGTTGGCCGCCTTATGGCGGGTGCTCGACTACCAGGCGAAGGAGGCGAACCGTGGCGTTCGGGCTTAGGACGACAAGCACCCTCGACCCGACGCTGGGGGCTGCTCCGATCACCGTCAAAATGCCAGAGGTCAAGGACTTCCAGAAGCAGATCCGGTTCGCCGAAAAGGACGTCAAAAAGGAGGCGCGGGCCGCCAACAAGGACATCGCCGATCGGGTCGTCCAGATGGCGCGCCGCAACTCGTGGATGGCGTACCACCCTCGCCAGTACGAGTCGCTGGTGCGGCCTACGATCCGTGCCGTGCAGGGAACCACGCCGAAGATCAAGTCAGGCGGGGCGAAGATCGTCCGCCGGCCCCGATACCGGGGCGACCTGTCCGTCAAGGCGACCGACGTCTGGCCGGCTGTCGAGTTCGGGTCGGCGCGCACCGTCGACTCGCTGGGTCGACGCACCGGCGACAAGTTCGGACCACGCCGCAAGGGGGGATGGGTGCTGTTTCCGACGATCCGCATTATGCAGCCGTGGATTCGTGAGCAATACACGAAGCGCATGGAAAAGATCCTCAAAGGAATCTGAGCTATGGCTACACGCACCCTGACCGTCAACCTGGTTGGCCGGACTAAGAGCCTCGAGCGGGCATTTGACCGTTCGTCGAAGTCGGCCGGGTCGATGGCGACCGGCATTTCGAATGCGACCCGGATGGCGTCGAAGGCGCTCCTGGGCCTCGGCGGCGTGTTCGTCGGTGCAGCGTTCGCGTCGAAGCCGCTCGTCGACGCCGCAGTAGACGTCCAGGAGTCCTTGTCGAAGAACACCGTCGTATTCGGCGAGGCCGCGGCCGGCGTCGCAGCGTTCGCGGACACTGCCGCCGACGCGCTCGGCATGTCGCGCCGCCAGGTACTCGAGGCAACGGGCACGTTCGGGACGCTCGCCGCCGCCATGAAGATCCCGCAGACGCAGGCCGCCGACATGTCGGTCACCATGACGCAGCTCGCGGCGGACATGGCGTCGTTCAACAACGCATCCCCCGAGGAGACGCTCATCGCGCTCCAGTCGGGCCTCAGAGGCGAGGCGGAGCCGCTGCGCCGCTTCGGGGTGCTCCTCGACGCCGCCACCATGAAGCAGGAAGCCCTCAAGCAGGGTCTGATCGACAACGAGAAGATGGCGTTGACGCCGTCGCAGAAAGCCCTCGCCGCCTACGGCCTCATCCTCGAGCAAACCAAGATCCAGCAGGGCGACTTCGAACGCACCTCGGACGGCCTGGCGAACACGCAGCGCCGCCTGTCGGCCAACTTCGAGGACGTGAAGGAGAAGCTGGGCGCGATCCTGCTGCCGGCGTTCGAGGCGGCCGCCTCGTGGCTCGAAGCGACCGGCCTGCCGGCCATCGAAGGGTTCGTCGACGGGATCGGCGACCTGGGCGACTCGGCGTTCCTCCAGGGCGTCGCCACCAACCTCGGCGAACTCTGGACCGGCTTGTCGACCCGCCTCGGTGCCGTCGCCGACTCCGACAAGTGGGGAATCCTCGAGGACGCCTTCGGCGACATCCCCGGATGGGCCGGCGACGCGCTCGCCGACCTCGACGCGATCGACTGGTCCGACGTCGGCGTCGGTGAACTCCTCGACGTGTTCGGCGGCATCGGCGGTGAACTCGAGGACATCTTCTCCCGCGACGTCCTACCCGGCCTCGGCCGCCTCGGCGGCGAGCTCGGCGGTGAGCTGACCCGCGCGATCGGCCTCTCGATCGCCGAACATGCCCCTGCAGTCGGCGCGGAGCTTGTGAACCTGTTCGACGACGTGTTCGCTACCAGGTTCGCGGAAATCTTCGGCCTGGAGGGACAGGGCAGCGGCGCGACCGCGTCCTGGATCGAATCGACCGGGATGATGATGATGCTGGACTGGGGTGCTCAACTCGCCCTGGGCCTCAAGGAAGGCTTCGAGGCGGGCCTCTCCGGCGACGAATCCGACATCGGCAAACTAGGCGGCGCGTTCGCCGGCCAGATGCTGTTTGCCCCGGAGCCGACCCTTATGGAGAAGCTCGCGGAGGCCTTGTTCGGAAAGCCCCTGGCGGACCTCGATGTCGGCGAACGTGCCGAGGTCGAACACAAAGCCGGATTCATCCAAGACCTCCCGCCGGCCGGGGCGTCGGCCGACCGCGCCCTCACCAGCTGGGCGGGCAGCGCAGGCTCCGGCTCCACGATCACTGTCAACATGCCGCCCGGATCCGACGGCGACGACGTCGTCGGTGCCCTGTCCCGCTGGGTCCAGATCAACGGCCCACTCCCGGATCAGCTGACCGGCGTCGGCCGGTAACCATGGCGACCCCGAGCTGGGCGATCGGCGTCAACTTCGGCACGCCGATGGTCGACGTCACCTCCGACGTGCGCGGCATATCCATCCAAACCGGACGCGCCAGGGTGCTCGACGCCTTCCAGTCGGGCACATGCCGCATCCAGCTCGACAACACATCCGGCAAATACACACCGCTTGGGGATGGCACCTACGGCGCGTCGCAATTCGTCGGCATCGAGGTCCGCGTCCTCGTCACCCTCAACTCGGCAACCAACCCCACGTCCCTGTTCCGCGGCTTCGTCGAGGACGCAGACGCGACGTTCCCGGACGCCAAACAGTCGACGGTGACGCTGATCTGCTCCGACGGGCTCGCCATACTCGGCCGCACCGAGATCACAGACGTCGACTTCGACGCGGAGGTCGGATCGGTGAGGTTCTCGGCGGTGCTCGACAACGCCGCCGTCGACTATCCGGCCGAACCAGGGACGCCGTCGTCCGCCGATCCACGCAACCGCGACATCGACACGTCGACGATCTCGATGGCGGCCGCGACGGTGACGCAGCTGTCGACGTCGACGTACCTGGCGCGCCTCGCACAGTCCGAGGACGGGGCCATATTCGTCCGCCAGGGCATGCCGGCCGGCGCATCCGTCGGCGTCGGCGACAAGGGCGGCGTCCTGCACTACAAGAAGCGCAACGCGGACTCGTATGCGACCGGGCTGACGTTCGGGCCGTCGTCGACGGGTGCTTCCACGCCGCCCATGACCGCCCTCGAGACGATCTTCGGCGCGGAGCTGCTCTACACGAAAGGCGTCTACCAGCGGGCCGGCGGGACCGACCAGATCGTCACCGACACGCTCCAAACGCCCACCTACGGGATCCGCACCCTGGTACGCCGTAACCTGCTCAACGCCGACAACGCCGACGTGCTGACTGCCTGCCAGAATTTCGTCTACAGGTACTCGTCGCCGGCGTTGCGCGTGTCGTCCATCTCGATCAAGCCGAGGGCCCTGACCGAAGCGCAAGCCGAGAAGGTCGCCAAGCTCGGGGTGTGGGACGGCGTCCTCGCGACGTTCACACCGGCCGGAGCCGGCGCGGCACTCACCAGGGCCCTGCGCGTCGAAGGGGTCCGCCACGACATCACCCCCGGCGACTGGACTATGCGCCTCAACACATCCGGCACCGGCGAAAATGTCTACCTGGTGCTCAACTCGACGACATCCGGCTACCTCAACGAAAACAAGCTCGCCCCCTAGGAGGAAACGATGACAGGCTCGAAGAATTGGTCGAGCGGAGATATTCTGGCCGCCGCGGATGTGAACTCGAAGTTGGCCGACCAGGTCGTCATGGTGTTCGCCGACTCGACGGCCCGTGACGCCGGCTTCGGCGGCGCAGGCGAGCCGACTGTCGCAGACGGGATGTGCTGCTTCCTCCTGGACACCAACGAGTTCCAAATCTACAACTCGGGATGGGTGGCCCTCCTCGACACCGACACAGTGAGCGTCGCTAGCGGCGCATATTCGTTCACAAACGACGTCGGCCTGTCCGACGCCGCCGAGCTGCATTGCGGCACCGGCGACGACCTGAAGGTGTACGCCAACGGTGCCCACTCGTACATCGACCACAGCGGCGACGGCAACCTCTACATCCGCACGCTCGGCACCGGCGAGGACATGTATATCAACGCCCTCGACAACCTCTACATCCAGACCGCGACCACGACCGCGTTGGAAATCTCGAACGGCCAGAAACTGAAGTCGGTGACGACGTACAACAACGAAACCGGCGCAGCGGCAAACATGCACATTTCTGCCACCGGCGAGATGTATAAGTCGACCTCGAGCCTGCGTTACAAGACCGACGTCGAGGACATGGACGAAGCGTGGGCCGACAAGGTGCTCGAATTGCGCCCTGTCTGGTTCCGGTCGACATGCACCGACGACCGGAAGGACTGGTCACACTGGGGCCTCATCGCAGAGGAAGTCGCCGAAATCGACCCGCGTCTCGTCGAATACGGCGACGTTTACGAAACCGACGAGGACGGCGCACTCGTCTACGACGTCGAGTCCGTCGACGGCGAACCAACGACGCGAAAGGCTCCGCGTGTCGAGGCCGCCGATCAGCCTGTCGGCGTTGCGTATGACCGGATCGTCCCGGCCCTCCTCAGCGTCATCCAACGCCTCGAGGCCCGCGTGGCCGCCCTCGAAGCATGAAACACGCCGACCTGGTAGCCGGCCTCGAGCCGTACCGCGACGACGGGGACGAGGACGTCGAGCACCTCCACCCCGTCCTCGCTTTTCGCCTGGCCGGCGCTTATTGGGCGTCTCAGCTGATGCGCGACCACGTCCGCATCGAGTCCGGGGCACGCTCGATGGACGCCCAGCGATACCTGTACGCGCGTTGGCGCAACGGCCAGGGCAACCTCGCGGCCGACCCTGACCGCAAGATCGCACCCGGCTTCGTCGGCAGTTACCACATGATCCAACCCGCGGATGGGTGGGCCTGGGCATGCGATCTCACACGCACCGGCCCGGTGTCCTGGTCGCAGGTGCATGAGGTGCTCGATGCGTGGTCGTTGTCCAGAACGGTGCCTGGGGAGCCTTGGCACGTACAAGCCGGCCGCCACTCGGGATTCTTCGCGGGCCCGATGCCCCCGGAGTCCGTCTGGAAGGCCGACAGCGTGCCGTTTAGGCCCCTGAGGCTGCGCCGGCCACGGATGCGCGGCCCGTATGTCAAATACGTCCAGGAGCGCGTAGGGGCCGTTTCTGACGGAGTGTTCGGACCTGCGACGGCTGACGCCGTAGCAGACTGGCAAGCACAAAACGGGCTGACCGCCGACGGGGTGGTCGGCCCTATGACCCACGAAAAAATGGAGACCCAACCGTGAACTACAAAGACCTCGCCGAACGGACCATCGCAACGGCCGCCCAGGCGTTCCTCGCAGTGTTCGTCGTGACCGACCTGTCGACCACCGACACGGCAATAGCGGCCGCAGCTGCTGCCGGCCTCGCGGTCCTGAAGTCGTTCGCCGCGTCGAAGGTGGGCAACAAGGGCACGTCGAGCCTCGTTGTCTAATGCCCTCAAGCTCATCGGCGCAATCACCGCCCTCCTGGTCGCCCTGACGGGCCTCTGGATGGCCGCCACTGGTGGCGGCGACGCCCCGGTGCCGGCGGTCATCATCATCCGCGGCTCGCTCCTCGACTCCGACGACGGGATGACCGATTCCGAACGTGACCGGGAATGGCTCCTCGAGCAGCGTTCGGCGACGTCGGCTGACGCGCTCGTCGAAGGCGGCTAGGCGACGTCCGCGAAGCATCGCCGAACCCGGCCGGGGAGTCTGCTACGTTCGCCTCCGAAACGGGAGGTGGTTCCCCATGAATAACGTCGACGCAACCGTCGAACAAGCCCCAACGATCCAAGCGGCCCTCGCCGCTGTCATGGCTGACGTGACCCACGTCGGCAAGGAAGGCAAGAACTCCGCCCAGGGGTACTCCTTCCGAGGCATCGACGGGGTGCTCAACGCTGTCGGGCCGGCGTTGCGCCGCCGAGGCGTGGTGGTGATGCCGCACCTCGAAGCCGTCGAGCACCTCGTCGTCGAGGTCGGCAAGAACCGGACAGCGATGCGCCAGGCAACCGTCACTGTGCGTTACGTGTTCCACGGCCCCGCCGGCGACTCGCTCGACTGCGTCGTAGCCGGCGAGGCGATGGACTCGGGCGACAAGGCGACGTCGAAGGCGATGAGCGTGGCACTCCGTACCGCCCTCATCCAGGCGCTGGCGCTCCCGACGCATGAACCCGACCCGGACGAGAAGTCCTACGAGCGGGCCCCGGCGGGACGGACTGATATCGGAGACGTCGAGTTCGCCGGCGACGGCTTCACGGCCGCCCCGCAGCCCCCGAAGCTTCCCGCAGGCGTGTCACCGATCGACCAGGCCCGAAAGACCCTGCATGGGGAGGTGAACGCCGACGGCCTGAAGCAGCAGCTGAACGACGCACCGCCGGAGGTTCGGGGAAAAGTACGAGCCCGCCTGGAAATGGCGGGCCTTCCGACATCACTACCGGACACCCTTCCGCTCGACAAGCACGCGGCGATCACCGGACACCTCGAGGCCGAGATGGCCGAGCACCGCGAAAGGCCGCCGCAGTGACCCCGGACCTGCTCGCCAAGGCTCGCGCCACCGATCCGATGACGTCGCACGAGGCCGCCTGGTCGGTCGCCGACATCAGCGAGAAGCAGACCCGGGTGCTCGAACTCCTGCGCCTGCTGTGCATCGCCACTGACGAGGATCTGCGTGCCGCCTACATCGCCGAATATGGACCGGTCGGCGAGTCGACGGTGCGTACCCGCCGTGGAGAACTCGAGGACATGGGGGCCGTCGTCGCCGTCGACCTCGCCGGCCGCACGAAAGGGGGTCGGGCATGCCAACGCTTCCGCCCAGCGCATTCGACCAGGTAAGCGGCACCGTCTCCGAGCAGGCGTACATGTCGACAATCCAACAAGCGGCGGAGCTGTACGGATGGTTCCAGTACCACACCCACGACTCGAGGCGATCCACGCCCGGCTTCCCCGACCTGGTCTTGATCAAACCGCCCAAAGTGATCTTCCTCGAGGTGAAGCGGGAAAAGGCTCGCCTCAGCGTCGCCCAGGCGGACGTCCTGGCCATGTTGTGGGGATGCAACGAAGTCCAGGCGGCCGTCGTTCGCCCGTCCGACTGGGCGCAGGTAGTGGAGTGGCTGTCGTCGTGATGCTCATGGCATGCGCATCGACGCCAACCGGGACCCCGTCAGGGGTGTCGGGGTCGCCACTCCCAACACAGGACCGGGCCTCGGTCCCTTCTACTGACCAACCCGCGGCCAGTGCTCACCGAGGCCCGGATCCTGTACCCACCACCACCACCACCACGCCGCCGCCGGCCGCGTCGCATGCGTTGCGCCTCGTCGCGTTCGGCAGCCTGTCCGGCGGGATCTGCGCCTGCGGGTGGGAAACGCCGGCCTGGCATCCCACCGACCTCGACGTGGCCGCCACGTTCGAGGAGCACGTCGAGGCGCAGACAGTGCCGACGTCGACAACCGTCGACGAACAACAAGAACTCGCCACCAGGGGCCCAACCACAACCACGCCGGAGGAGCGGTCTCCCCACAACGCTCCGCCAGGACGGACAGGCGTGGATTGGCGGCCCCTGGTGGCGACGTACTTCCGCACCGAGGACGTCGACAGGGTGCTCGAAATCATCGCCTGCGAGTCGTCGGGCAACCCGTCGGCGTGGAACGAGCAGGCAACGTCGCATGGGCACGCCACGGGCCTCCTCCAGCACCTCGAGGACTACTGGCCCGACCGAGTCCTGAAGGCCAACGCTGCCGGCTACACGAACGGCGGCGACATCTGGAGCGCCGAGGACCAGATGGCCGTGTCCGCCTGGCTCGCCTACCGGACACCACAAGGGTTCGGCCATTGGGTGTGCAACCCGTGACCGGTCACGACGCCTCGAAAGTCCGGGTTATTCCGTCGCTGCCGTGGATCGACGTCGGGATGCTCGACCTCGCCGGCTTCGACCTCGAGTCGCCCTGGGTGTCGGTGCATGACCTGCCGCTCGCGGTGCTCGAACTATCCACCCGGCCCCGCACCGTCCTGGCACGCGCATCCATCCGAACCATCGGCGAGCTGGTCGCCCTCAGCCACGACGACGTCCTGGCCAAGTCAAACATGGGGGCCACGTCGTATGCGGAGATCGTCATTGCCCTCGACCGATTCGGGGTCCGCCTCCGAGACGACGAATGGTCGGACCAGGTTCGGTTACGCCGGGACGTGCAGCGCGTCATGTGGGCGCGCGTGTGTTCTGGGGGTCACTCGTGAGCATCCAGGCAATGTCGAACGTGATTGGCCGCCACGAGCACGGCTACCAGGACGGCTCGTCCAACAAGGGCGCAGTGTTCCTCGTCGAGCTGATGATCGCCGACTCCGTCAACGACCAGAACGGCAACGTGTTCTGGATGTCGAACGGGAACCTGGCCAAGAAGTGCCGCCTGGCACGCGAAACCGTCAACCGGACAGTGCGCGAACTCGAGGCCTCCGGGGTGCTCAGACGTGTCGGCCATCACGACTCGGGCGCTGTCCGGTACCAGTGGATCGGCCACCCTGAGGGTGCGACCAGAGATCACACCCGCGACGAGAAGTCACAGACACCTGCGACGGGAGATCACAAAGGGTGTGACGACACGTCGCACGAACCCAAGGGATCCGAAACGGAGCCCAAGCCCGACGGGGTCGACTTCGACGCGAACCGCGACCAGGTCCGCAAGATCAAAGCCGGCCGACCATGAGCACCGACAGCGCATCCCACGAAGCCGCCGAGCTGCAAGCGTTAGCCGCAGCCCTCGAGATCCTCTCCCAGGTGCTCGACGAAACCCGCACCGCCCTCGAGGAAACAAACAAGCTCTTCCCCCTGGACGACGACTCGTGAGCCTGGCTTACATCCGCGACGGCCTGCCCGTACTCGACGACCCCGTAGCCGGCAACGTCTACGTCATCGCAGACGAATCGACCACGATCGTGGCCGTATTCACTCGAGGCCCCGGCTCCAAGTGGTGGGATCCGTTCGCATGGACCGACTGGTACTCGGAACGCCACTGGGAACCGTTCGGGTGCGGCACCCTGTCGATCTTCCACGAAGGCCCCGACCACCCAGGCGAGCGTGTCCTACGCATCCAGGTCACCCACCGCCTCCTCGACTCCTGGCCAACCGTCGCCTCCGTCCTCGCCGGGGTGCTCAGTCGTGAGCAGTCGCTCGAGCTGCTCGACATCCTCCACTCGCCGCATGACGCTTCGAT
>VTLG01011951.1_pt1 | contig 11838 bp, 15 predicted proteins | sample 4694571 | NCBI WGS metagenome assembly VTLG01 (sample SAMN12604809, study PRJNA352737) | marine metagenome | biome: ENVO:00000447; feature: ENVO:00000209|ENVO:00000569|ENVO:01000036; material: ENVO:00002151; isolation source: viral sequences binned using virsorter ... | reverse complement strand
AGTACCATTATCTGTTATTGAACTTATATTAAAGCTATCTGTTATAGAAACTGTACCTGTTCCATTAAATCTAACCCATGCTTTTGCACGACCTTGTGCTACCTGTTCTGGTGTTGAATTATTAGCAGCGTTTATATCTTGTAGATTGTTGACTTTAAGTGTGGACATAATTAAATATTTAATTTATAACCATAAAAAAAACTTGTTTTACTTCCACCAATTATTTGTGGGGAAGATGTTTGTCTATCAATATTTACTTGTACAATAAAAAAATCAGACGTACCGTTCATTGGCACAATAGTTCCAGTTTGATTAGTTAGAGAACCTTCTTCTCCAGTATCAGATGGGTCAATTTCAGCAAAAGCAATTATTGTACTATTTTTCATTATTCTAAGTTGTGCATCTTCTAAATTTGGTCTAGATGCGGTTGACACTGTTACGTTTGCGAAAACATGATAATAGCCAGCAACATTTGGAGTAACTGTGTAATTTGTAGTATCGTAACAATTGTCCGTATCTATTCCAACGACATTAAATGGAACTACAACATTTGTGTTATTAGCAACATTTGTAGTGGAATTTAAAGAAACACGAAATGCTGGTCTATTTAATCCCTCTGTTACTCCTGTTATTGATCCGTTTCCGTTTATTGTAATTGGCATTAACTATTCCCGATAAAAATAACTCTTACTGCTGATGGATCACTACCACCATTATAAACAGTTGTCATTATAGAAAATTTTTGAGTATTTGAAGTATTAGAACCATCTTGACCAATACAGGAAACACCGTCACTAAAATTATTATGAATACCAGCTACACAATAACCACTTGTAAAAGCGTTTGTAAAATTAATTGTAAATTTTGCAACGGCATTGTCTGTTACAGATGAAACATTATAACTGTCGTAAATAGTCTTGCTAGTTCCTGTAGAAGCACCATTAAAACTTACCCATGCACCTACAAGCATACCTTTTTGTGTTCCAGAACTATTCTGAAATACAGGAGCAGATGAATCTAAACTTTTTATCGTACCTACATTAAGAGTACTCATTTAAACAACACTCCAAGTTTCACCAGATCCAACAGTAACTGTTACACCTGAGTTTATCGTAATCGGGCCAAAACTTCCAGCATTTTTACCATTTGTTATTGCATAACTCGTTGTTATTGTTTGGTCATTTTCCCAGAACACTTGATTAGTACCGCCACCAGATGCGCCACCTGCAACACCCCAACTTAATGTTCCATTTGTGTCACTGGAAATTAACGCATAACCAGCAACAGCAGGGTTTGTTGTTGGCAAGGTAAGAGTTAAATTTGCAGCTAAAGCACTAGGAGATTTTACAGCCACATAATTTGTTCCATTTCCTGTCTGTTCACTAAATCTAATTTCTTTTTGGTTATTAACTGTTAGACCATTTTGATCTAAAAAAGATATTTCAGCTTGGTTAGCAACTAAACCTATTTGGTTTGTACCTTTCTTATATAAACCTGTACCAGTATCACCAAAATGAAAAGATGGAGCAGATGTAGAACCAGCAGATGTTCCTAATACACCTGTCATTACACCACCAGCTTTTAATAACATTCCTAAGTTTGTTTGTGCGACATCTCCTATTTCTACAAATCCATCATTAGCTTTATTTCTTATTTTTAATTTTTGCTCTGTATTACTAACTTCATCAATGTGTAACTGATACGCACCTACACCAACTGTTGGATCGCCACTGCCAGATTGTAAACTTCTTAACGCATCAATAACTTGTTGCAGTTTTGTTCTTACCTGCAAACCAGTACCATTATCTACGGTAAATCCTGTTCCTCCAGTTGTATCTACTCTTGCCATTTAATTAAGCACCTTTACCATATCCTACCGCTTGAAAGGAAAATTTCACATCTATAGGTGTATTTGATGAATTTTTAAATATTATATTAAAACCTGTACCATTAACATTTTGATTTGCTGCATTTAAAAAATTACCACTTCCATCTTCTTTAATAACAAAACGAGCGCCACTAGGTAAATCAAACGGAGCAATAGTTACTGTAGGTAAAAAAGCAGCATTTGATCCACCAATATCACTTGTTCCAGTAAAAAATCTGTTAGCGAAAACAATATCAATACCACTTGCTGACGTACCAGATTGAATTGGTGTGCTTACAACATTACCTGATGAAATATATTTATTTTCTGTTCTTGATGGGAAAGAAGCATCAAATCCTAATTCTAAAAATTTTATATTTTCATTAGTATCTTCTGAAATTAAATTTGCCCTAAATTGAAAATGCCTTCCAACAAAAGACCCGTTTCTTAAATTAGTAAAATTTGTAAAAGTTGAATTATCATTCGATGTTCGTACTGTTAATCTTGCTTTTAATCTGTCAACTGCATCTCCATCAAAATTTAATCTTGCATTTAAATCAGGAATAGAATCAAAATTTGCACTAATATTAAATCCTTCACTTTTAATATGTCTTTTTAACCTTAAATTTTGATATGCAGCACCTAAATCCAAAGTATTCGCAGCAGAAAAATCATATTTACCAATTAAACCTCTTGCAACTGTAACATTACCTGATGTAGTTCCAGTTTCATTTTCTATTTTAGAATTTACAACAGTAAAAGTATTTGCATTAGGTACGCTTGTAATAATAAAACTATTATCAAAAGCTAAACCTGTGGTAAATGTAAGCTGTGGTTTATCTCCAACAATTAAATTATGAGAAGTTGCTGTTACTGTTAAAACAGTGTCAGTTTGACTATAAGTTCCTGTAACTGTTTCAGTAGGTGTTGCAAGTTGTAACGCACCAGAGGCAACACTTGTGCGTGTTCTTGTACCACTAAAAGCTGTCTGTTCTCTAAAGTCAACAAGTTGACCTGCGCTTAATTTTTTTAGTCGTATTTCATCTTCTGTTTCAGGCAATGCAAATTCTACCTTTGCTTCATTTTCAGATAAATTACCTGCTAGATCTTCAAATTTAATACTGTAAGTTCCAGTTAAAGCAGGTACGACAACTTCTGTTGTATTACCATTACTTGTATCAAGGTCAATAGAGTTACTAAAAGTAGTATTAGCTAATGTAGTAGTGGAATGTCTTATTAAACATCTACCACCAAATATTACATCTTTTGCTAAAGATAAATTCCAACTTAATCTAACTTGATAATTGTTAATAGGTTCTAACTCAAATCCCGTAGGTTGTTCTGGTGGATCAGATAACCCACTTACTGGAAAGTCGCGTTCAGTAGGTGTAATTGACTCTTCACCTAAAGCATTAACAGCAGTAAGTCTTATGTCATATGTTCCAGCTTCAAATTGTGATTGTACTATTTCAAATGTTGTTTCTTGAGTATCAACACGGGTAAAATTATCTCCATCTCTACGATATTGCAATATATAGCCAGAAGCACCATCTACAACTTGCCAATCAATAAATACTTTTGGTACTGCTCTATTATTTATAACAACGATTTTTTCTTGAAGGGTTAGGCCAGATGGTGAAGGTAATATAGAAACAAGTAAATTTGTAGGTTTATTTGGTAATTGTTCTCCATCTTCTACTGCTGCATATTTATCTTGATTATGTTTTAAAGCAGTAATAGCATATGTTTTTTTAGCTGTTTCTTTTATGTTAGTTATACGCCAAGTCGTAACTGATAAACTACCTGATTCAAAAATATAAGGACTATTTTCAACAGGGGCAGAAGGAAAGGCACTTGAAACATTTACAACAGTTTGATTATTAGAATAACTAGATATTGTTCTGGTTTTTACTGTTCCATCACTTAACAAACAACTAATAGTAGGTGAATCACTTATATCAGGCTGATTTGTTCCATCTACATTATCAATAGTTACAGAAGTAGTGGTAGCAGCTTTTACAATGCCTCCTCTTCTTGTCGCAGATTTAACTCTATCTGCAATACCAATAATACTACCTATTTGAACAACAGAACCAGCAGCAATATTTGTCTCAAATACACAAGATTCAGTTGCAGTTTGTTGTGTATTTAAAAACCACTTACCAACTCTTTGTGCCTGACCTCTTGATGTCGTTCCAAAAGTCCTTATAGTTTTTATACTTTCACCATATTTTGCTATCGCTGTTGTATCTCTAACAGTTACATAATCAATTTCTTGAGAATCTAGATCAAGATAACTAACATTTATAGTTGTGAATCTTGTTTTTAAAGAACTACCACTGTAAGCAAAATTACCATCAACCACATTTGCATTGTTAAATACATAATCAAAAGCAACTGCACTTGGATTAGCAAAATCTTTTGGTGCGTCTTGTGATATTTTTATTGTGCCTTCTGAATAAAAAGGCATAGCTCTCATTACAGAACAAATATCATTTATAAGTTTTAAAGCCTCTGTTTGGTTTCTGATGTTTACATTAAGAGAAAATCTAGGTTCTTGCCCACCTTGCCCATCATCTACTAATTCACCGCAATATTGACTTGCCTTTTGAAAAACAAATTTATCTATTGAAGATTCTGGTAATTCACAGCCATACTGTTGATCAGCATTTCTTTGTGAATTATAAACAAGTAGGTCATATAAAATCCACGCAGGGTCACTTGTCCATTCTCTGGCATTTTTAAAACTCCCGTTCCAATTTCCAGAATAAACTATTCTTCCATTATTTCTTTGTACTGTGCCGTTACTTGGTATTTTTACTCTTTTACCTCTAATTCTAAAAATTCTTGAAGGCATTGAGGGGAACTCTTCTGCACTAAAACGTAATGAAGTATGTGCAACATGAGGGAAACTATGAGAATCTTGTTTTATTGTCGTTACACCACTTAAACGCATAGTGTCAAAGAAATTAGCATTACCCTCTTGATCTCTTAATAAAGTTACTGTTATTGGAAAAAAAGCTCCAGATTGTCCAAGAGGAAGTTTGTTATAACCTGCCAAATTTCTAAGTCTTATACCATAATCACGAGAATAAGCTGAAAAACTTTTTCCTTTTACAAGATGATTAACAGGCGTTAGTTCCGTTCCAGTTGCTGTCTCTACCTTAATAAAAACTCTAACTTCAGTTGCTTTTCTATTCCCACTTTTCTTGTCAATTTGAAAAAATTGATCGAATTTCACTCTTACTCTTACTATATCGACATCTACATCATCAATTTGAACAGAACGTGATGTTACATTTCCTCCTTTTGGAAAATCAACAATTTCTCCTATATCACCATGATTTTCTTTAAGCAATTCAGAGGATTGTACTTCTGCTGCTGGTAGACTATTTTGATTAGCAGTGCCTCTTCTAAACCTTAATTCTACAGTGTTATAGTTAAATCTAGCTCTAGCTGGATTGTTTATAGGAGCATCTGGTTTTAAAACTGGCTGACCATTTAAAAATGTATCTTTTAAAAAACAGTTTCGGTATCTTGCTGTATTTATATCTGTTTCATCAATTTTACTAGCTGTAGCAGAGCCCTCTATTTGACCTTCAGATAAAATATCAATAAGGGTAATGAAATCTACTGACTTTATAACTCCATCAGGTAATTTTGAAAATTGACGAAAAGCTAAGCCACCATTTACTATTGCTCCTTGATTAATTATTCTTCCTCTTAACATTTAATTATCTGGCTCCTCTGGGTTAACCACTTGTAAAGTATCAACACTTGCACCAATAGTATTAGTACCAACCAAAACTTCTCCGTACACAATATTTATTGGTACGCCTTGTTTTGCAATATTAGCTTGGCCTGTAAAAAGAAAACTAGGGTCTTGTTCGTCAGCAGAAAATGTAGGTGGTGCAGGTGTTGGAAATAATAAATCAGAAACTCCTTGAATTAATAAACCAGCACCAATAGCTGTAAAAGCAGTTCCTACAGCAGCCCCAATAGTAATACCCGCAATAGTTACACCAGCAGTGATAGCAGCCCCAGCACCAAGAAAAGCTGCTCCAGCAAGAAATGGTAGTATTTCACCATGTACAACAGGTATTATTTTTATATCGCTTTCTGTTTGTAAATCCAATAATTGCTCTGAAATTCTTACCTTACCTGCCATTACACAATATTCTTGTTCTTTAATATGATCTGCTACACCTTTAAAATTATGTATTAAAAAACTAAAAGCTTGTCTTGGACTTGCTACATCAATTTCAAATGTAGATTGCCCTATAAATTTTCTTAACCGACCATAAATAGTTAATTTAATCATCTACTTCATCTGGATTTAATTTTATAGTACATTCTGTTTTTGGATCTACAAGATAAAAAGGCAAATCATTATACTTACAACTTATTTTATCAGTATCACTAAATTCCAACAATCCATCAGGGTGTGAATGAACAATACCTAAAACTTCTCCCTGATCTTCACCATCTGCCCAATCCAAAGGGTCTATCACAAATGATTTTTCTTTATATGCTTTTGAAATATTCTTACATTTCCAATATGTATGCGTACCATCTATATCCAAAACAAGACCACAACACTCTTCTGGATAACACTCTGTAGCGTGTTTATATGCTTCTGTTATCCATGAATTAAAAGTCATTATGTAAAAGTACCAGCAGCAGGAAATAAATCTCTTGTAACTATTCTTTTAGGTATTTTTTTATTTTGCATATCTAATACACTTACTAATTCAAATTGTACAATTTCTCTATTCTCAATAGCTTTTCTATCAATATAATAAATTCTATCTTGCAACCTATCTGTACTAGGTGTACCAAAGGGATTATCGCCATCAAAATTAAAATTATCTAATGCTGAAGCTAGTGGTAAAAGTCTTGTCACTTTTGCATCTAATAAATCATTTCCGGGAGTAACAGTATTAACAGCACTAAGAAAATCACTCATAGTCATTACTGTAGTATCTTTTGTTATACCACCTAAATTACTAAAAGTAAGAGAAGGTCTTGGAATTGTACCTGTACTTGTATCTTCAAAGCCTTCTACTTTTACTGCAACTCTTTGGTAATCTTCACCATCAAACCTAATCATTCCAAGATTGTTTAAATTAGCACCAGCGTGAAACCTGAATACAGTATCTAAGTTATTAGGATTACCAGCAGGTATATGTAAACCAACAATAAGCTCAAGTTTGAATAGCTCTATAACAGAACTTGGTTTAATTTTATTTAACTCAGTAAAAGGAATTGCCATTAGGGTTCAAATACTTCTCTAAATGAACAAGTTAATGTAACTCTATTTAAAAAAGGAACAGCAGTATTGTAAGACAAACAAACAAAGTTTTTTGTTACGTTTTCATTTGGAACGAGAAAAGTAAATGACGCACCATCTGTAATCCTTGCATTAAGAAAGTTAATAGCAGTTGTAGAGTCTGTTTGAGATAAATCAAACTTAAGATTTAAAGTTATAGGATTTTGATTTAAACCTTCTGTTAACCTTTGCTCGAAACCATCTCCAAAACTTATAACATTAATTGTTGGTTGTCTTGTAATAGTGTAATTATATTTGGGATTAGCAATAGGAAAAGCTGCCATTAGTTAAGTAGACCTCCAACTCTTTTTTCATTGATTATTACAGCTTGAACTGCTGCTGCAAGCTGTTCACCAAATTCATTACCTCTTTGTTGATCTCCTTCAACAGAAGAACCAGAAGCATCTACATTTACAACTATACTTGTTCCGCCACCTAAAGCATGATTTGGTGTAACCATTCCAGAAACTCCTGGTGTAAATAGCTCTGGTCCTCTTTCTCCTACTAAATATGTTTTACCTCCTTTTATTGGTCCACCATCTGCTGCTCCACCGCCAAAAGCCTTACCTATTGGTCCAGGAATAGCACTTAGTAATGAATTTACACCAAACTGTAAAAGTGTTCGGGAAATCTGACTAAATACATTGCTTGCTACCTCGCCTAAAGTTTTAGTTCCCTGTATCGCACCTTGAATAGCATCTACTAATCCAGTTTCTATAGTTTGACCTATATTTTCAAATAAATTTTGTAATTTTTGTGCTTCTTTAGCTTCTTCTTTTAAAAGTTGTATTTTTCTAAGTTTTTTTCTTATCTCTTCTTCATCTTTTATTACTCCTGCTTCCTTCATATCAAAAATTTGTTTTTCTATCTCAAATTGTTGAGGACTCATAGTAAGACTGCGCTCCAGTAGTTGTATTTCTTTATCTAAATTTTGAACTCTAGATTTTTGTATAGTTTCTATCATTCTTTCGGCTTCTTTCTCTGCGTTTTTGTTGTTTATAATAGTTTGCTGTTTAACAATTAAATCATTTACAATTTCTCTAGCTTTTTGTTCATCTTGGTCATTTATTTGACCAAATAAACCCGATCCTTTTGTTTGATTTGTAAGGTTTAAAATAAGTTCTTCTCTGTCTTTAGGATTTAAACCTCCAAATTGTTCAGTTAATTTTCTTGTTTTTAATAATGTTTGCAGTTCTTTTCCCTCTGGAGTATTAAGATTTTGACCTTGTACTTCTGCTTGTTTTAATAAAGTTGCCCGTTCTAAAGTTGAAGTAACAACTTTTCCTATACCAGAGTTTTGAACAAATAATGCAAATGAAGTTCTCATTAAAGTCATTATCCTTGCAAAGTTATTACCCAACTCTGTCATTCCCTGTCCAAATTTACTTAAAGCATTTACTCCGTCAGAACCCACAAGATCTATCATTTTTTGTCTTGCTGCCTCAAATGCTGCCTCTTCATCTCCTAATTTTTTAAGTGTTTCTAATTGTTTTTCAAATTCTGTTCCAGTTACTCCTAATGCCACTGTAAGTGCCTCTACATTTTTAGTCGCTGGATTGAGTGCCTGTCCTAATTTTCCTGCCTCTATAGCAAATTGTTGCAATGGTGTTGCAATAGAGGTAGCTGCTAAACCTCCTGCAAAACCTCCCATCTGACCGCCAACTAATGATCCAAGACCACCACCTAATGCACCAGCAGCACCTATTAATGGACCTTGCCCAAATAGTAAAGGAAATGCACCAGAAATAATTGCACTTTGTCCAGCAGTAGCAAAACGATTTCCTCCTGGTCTGCCTTTACCTCCACCACCGCCTCCACCACGAGGCTTATTTTGTAAATTGATTCTTCTCTTTTCAACTTCTAAAGCCTGTTTATCTACTTTTACTTGATCTTGTTTTCTTTTTAATATTTTGTTTTCTAATCCAAGTCTTTGGCCCGTCTTTTTTATTTTTTCCTGTTCATTACGCAATACTGTTCTATTTGCTCTACCACCTTGAGCTAACTTATTTAACTTTGATATACGTTTCTCAAGATTATTTAACTGCTTATTAACAGTTCTGGTATTCAGTTTTATATTAACTTCGTAATTAGATGCCACTAATCTCGATAAAACATTACATTTAGTTTAGCGTACCTTACGATATTGAGCTTTCTTTTGTGCATCTTGATATGCTTTTTCCTCTCGCTCACCTTTTAATCTAAAATACGCACTCCAGCCATACATTTCTTCTAAAGTCATATTTTTCTTTAAGTAATCCAATGTTATACCTAAATTTTCTGCAATAAAAAATTGAAGGTATAAATAATTATCTTTATCAAGTTGTGCTTTTTACGGCATCAGGGCTAACCTCCTCGCCCAACTCTTGCATCTTAGTCATAAGTTCCAGTAAAACTGCCAGTGGTATTTCTCTTCTAAGACTAGGTTTATCTCCTTCCATAAATAATTTTTGTCCACTTTCATCTTCTGCTTTATTTATTATTACCTGTAAAGCAAAATCTAAACTACCTTCTTCCTGTCCTCTATTAGTAGCTATTAAAGTAGCATTTATAGTATCTCTATCAGCAATAGTTAAGGGTGTCCAATAAACAGTCAATACTACCTCTCCATTTTTATAAATAGAGTAACTACTTTTAGTGTTTAAACTAAACGCTTGCTTTAGTTTGTCGATTGCTCTTTCTGTTGCCATGCGAAATAAATTAGTACATTCATCTACTATACTACTACTTTATTACTTAAAGCCAACCTTTTTAAACGCTAATGCTATATCTTTGTTGATAAGACCGCCTTTCGTATAAATATTGTACCAATTAGGTCCTCCTGTGGCAGTTAAATTAAAATCTCTACCATGCTCCGCATAAGTAACAGGTTCTCCTTTTAAATTAGGTCTTGTCTGACCTGGTGCGTTAATAGCAAAGCCAGCATACTTAGCTCTGTTACCAATAAATAAATCTTGGTTTAATGTCACATTCGGAACTCTAGGATTTTTTATTTGCCTAGCTGTTGGATCAGGTATCAAATAATTTGGAAAGTCTGGTTTTCTTTTCTTAGTTGCTTGGACAGGACTTTTTGATACTATCCAGTTTTCTCCAAATGTTCCTGTCCACCACGGACCTTTTTCAATTAAAGAACGAGCTACTGTTTTTGCAACCTCTTTTTTTCCCTTAGTTATTGCCTTTCCTAAATCTTTAGTAAAGTGTTTTTTAAAATCTTTAGGCATTGGCAGTAAAGTCGCAGCTTACAACAGATAAGTAATGACTATCTTCTTCAACATTTACAGAAGTTGGTCCTTCGATTGCCGATACCCTCGGACTTACAGAAAATGTATCGGTATAAGTTGAAGCGTTAATAGAAATAAGACCTGTAATAACTGTTTCGGCTATGGCAGATGCCTCCGCACTTCCCTTATGAGGCGGTGTCATAATTCCACATCTTATTGATCCTGCATAGTAAGTGACTGCTGCTCCCTGTAATTGATTGGTAGATTGTGTAAAATCTAAACTTACCATCACATATTTTTTATTCTTACCTGGAGAACTAAAAGGTGTATTATCAAAAATTACAGATACAGTAGGATCTGCGTCTGTTACTGCATTTAGGATTGCGGTTTCAAATGCTGCTCGTGCGTTTACTAAAGTCATTAGAAAATAACATCAACTCTAAATAAATATTCTTGACCACCTTTTTGAGTAAGAATATTAGTTATTTTACAACTCCTGCTAGAGCCAGAAAATGTCAAAGTAATTTCATCTTGTAATAAAGGTTGGCTATCTCCTATTAAATCAGGTGTTAAGTACATTCTTGCTACATTTTCTTGAAAACCTGTTTCTTCGCTGGATCTTATAAATTCAATAGGAACTTTTATTGTGTAATTTGTATCTACTGTATGGTATTCTCCTGTCTTATTGTTATAACTTGATACTCCTTTTCTTGTATAAACAATAGTTGTGTCCAAAAAGTTTCCAAGTTGAGACACCACCTGTTTAGCTATCTTTTTTAGTGCTGTGTCTAATTGTCCTGCCATTAGCCTCTAACCACTCTCATTTGAAAAGCTCCTGCTCCACCTAGCATATATGCTCCCAGATAACTTTGTAACCACGGATATTTGTCCATAATATTATTTACAGTTCCAGTACCTTGGCTAGTTGTGTTGTACTTAACTTGAATATCTCCTAATTTTACTTCTTCAATATTTCCGTCTGTACCAGTGTTGCCTGTCATGGCATCTGTCTCATTTGCCAAAGCTCTGGCTAATTCATATTGTGCATACTTGATATTGTTTGGAATACTTGTACAAGCTAATTCAACATCATCAACTTTATAGTTATTTCTAGGAAACTTAAGTGCCTGTCCATTATCACAACGATCACCATAAAAGATAAAACTATCAATCCATCTGGTAGCTGCTATCAATGCTCTATTTTTCTGGTCGTCTGTTTTATTTGTCCAGGTGCTTGAATCTGGTACGGTTTCAAAATATGTATTAGCTTCTGCCAATGTGACATAGCTATTTGCACTAGCACTTGATAATGTTGCTGTTATAGTAGCTGCCACGGGTATAAAGTAATTTTAGTTTTATTGTAGCGTAAAGAAAAAGCCCCACCAATAATTGATGAGGCTTGATGACCACAAATTAATAATAAA
>VTLG01010168.1_pt1 | contig 11841 bp, 10 predicted proteins | sample 4694571 | NCBI WGS metagenome assembly VTLG01 (sample SAMN12604809, study PRJNA352737) | marine metagenome | biome: ENVO:00000447; feature: ENVO:00000209|ENVO:00000569|ENVO:01000036; material: ENVO:00002151; isolation source: viral sequences binned using virsorter ... | reverse complement strand
CGCCACCACTAGAACTATTATCAGAACTAGGAGGGTCACTCTGTCCAGACGTTTGTTGACTTGATGTATCAGTTGCTCCAGTTTGAGGAGTAGAACTTGTTGTAGTTTGACTTGGTGTAGTGGTGTTGGAAACATTTGTCTCTGTTGGTGAAGTATATGATATTGGAGGTGAAGTTACAATCGGAGTTGTTTGTGTTGTTGGAGTTGATGACCTTGCGGTAGATGTTCTACTTGCTTGAGGTGTATCATAGATAATAAAATCATTTTCACTATGTTTTGAACCTGTCATTCTTGTTCCATTTGGCATTACGTGGAAAGCACCATAGTATGGTTCTCCATTAACAAATCCAACAATACCATCTCTAGGTGTAATACAATCGATAACTTGTTTAATTTCACCTTGAAACTCTGGTCTTGCACTTAACTGTGCTTTTAGCACAGCACCAAATCCAGTAGAGGAAGTTACAGTCAATTCTGGTAAATCTTTTACTTCCTTAACATTAGTTATCTCTGGATTAGGTGGAATTACATTTATAATTCTACCACCATCATCAAGAATCATAGTATATTCGTTACCTTGTTCATCGGTTACAGTATCATTGTTTGTATAATCCTGTCCAGAATCAACAACTACAACGTGATCAACAGTATAGACTGCATCACTTCCATCTACAGGTTCGATAACTGGATAATTTTCTCCACCTGTAACAATGTATACATCAACTACTTGTTGATATGTTGGTGAATTAGGATCATAATCAATAACTGCCCTAGCAACAGCTCCATATCCCTTATTACAATTATCAACTATTTCCACGAATGGTGGAGTTTTGTATGAACCACCTCCATTTGTGAGTTTGATTCCTATTAAACTTGCAGTTTGTGTTGCAAAGGTATCACCAACAATTGAACCAAGTATAGGCATTGCAGATGCTCCTTCTCCACCACCGCCAAAAATGTTAACTTTTAAACCAACACAATTAAGTGGAGGTCCTGTGTAACAATTACCAAGTTGACTACTAAAACCAGGTGTACTAACATCAGGTCTCATAAAGTCAAAAATTCCTAAGTTACCTAATATTCCACCAGGACTTTCTGCTGCCTCCTGAAGTTCTTGTGCTGCATTTGCGACACTTAATATTGCCTCCGCTGTTACTCCAACAATATCTTTTGGACCTTTGCCCATTACCCAATTATTTGTTTTACCTCCTAAAGCATCAACAGCACTAGGTAGCTCACAATTAAAAGCATTCGATAATCCTAACATCCCCTCTGCACTTGACCTTAACATACCTACTAAATCACCCTTAAATATTTTTGATACTCCTTTCATTAATCCACCTAATTGTTTATTAATATTACCAATTATATCATTAAACAATGCACCAATAAATTGATCACCAATACAAGATACAAAATTTTCTACGTTATCTAATAAACTTGTCAATATATTACGGACTGATCCAAATAAATTTTCAGATATATTTTTAACCGCACAAGGAATAAAATTTTGAAGTGACCTTACAGGTCCTACCATCGCTGTCTGTGCTGCTGTTCCCGCTTTTTTTGCAATAGCAGGATTTTGTGTTGCTAGTAATACTATAGTGTAAGTCTTCTTATACAAATCATGCAATCCTTGATTCAATTTAGGTTTCAAGTCTGCAAATGTTTTATTGACAAAACTACCAGACAATGACTGTGCTATTCCAGTTACTTTTCTGGATACATTATCAATTATTCTAAATTTATCTTTTGGTGATGCATTAGCATATTCTTTAACTGCATTTTCAACCTGTCCATTTAATTTTTCAACTGTATTTTGATTTGATCCACCAAAATTAATAACCTTTTCATTAGCAGCACTTGCTGCCCTTTCTTTTAAACCATCCTTTCTCCCTTCCTCAATTGCCTTCGCTTTATTTTTTCCTACTTGTCTTGGTGATTTTTGAGAATATTTGCCAGATGAATCTCCACCTTCACCCTTTATCATATAATCACTTGCCTTTATCTTACTTGTATAACCAGTAAAAGGTTGGAATGGATATGTATAATCTTCATCGCCACCATATGCTGGATTACCAGGTTTTGCAAATAATCCCATAACTACTGGTAATTGAGCATCATCACCATCTAGGAAAAATCCCATAACGGTATCACCAGGCGAAACACGAAGTGATTTACCACGATTTGCTTTACCAGAACCACATTGAGGTGAAAGTAGAACCTGTGCCCAAGGTAAATCATCATTTGCAAGTTCAGTTTCATCAGGAGGATGATAACCAAAAATACGAACTTTAACTCTTGTTCCCCAAGCTTCTCCTATTTCTTGTATTTGACTCCCCTGTGCATCTTCAGGAGCAACTTGACCGATCCACCATCGAAACCCATCTTTTCCAGTAAAATTTGTTTTTAGTAAATTATTCTCAATCATTTTCTTCCGTAAGTATCTCTAACTAATTTTAATTTTGAGTAAGAACCTTTCCCATCAAAATAGTGTGCGAGTTCCTTTATCATATATAGACCACTTGTTTCAGGATCAGCACTTTTTCTCTTTGTTGTAGCGAGTTGTGGAAACTCACATGTAATTACACCACCTGCACTTAAATTAGTATTAAGTGGTATTTGTATTTCAACAACTTGTGTGAATATCTGATTATATCTCATCATTGACTGTGCGTGTATTTTTGCTGGATCAGCATTTCTTTCAACTGAATTATTCCAACCTTTATTACTAGCATCTTTTTCGATGGTTCCAACATCTAACATCCCAACAAATATTCGAGTTGGCAGATCGCCAAGTGTTTGATCACTATCATTACTAATTGAAGGTAAAGATACCTCTTTATCACCCAAATTACTTGCTTTTCCTACATAATCATCAGCTTTAAATACACTTATTGTCGGTTTGAATGAAACGGGATTAATATAATATCGATAACTACTATACGCTCCTCTCTCCAATTTACCAATTAAATCTTGATTTCTATCAATATTATATCGTAATATTTTAAAATCTTTCTTTGGATCATTACTTGAAATAATACCTGGTGTAAATTTAAATTCATTATTATATGGTTTTTGTTCCATTAAATCATCTAATGACTTGAAGTTAAAACCTTGCTGAGTTTCAAAAAATACATATCCTGCTGAAGCATCTTCTCCAGTTTTTGATTTACCTGAAACAGATTTTGAAGCCAACCAAGTTAAAATTGTAAATGGTTTTTTCATATTTCCAATAAAACCATAAGGGTTTTGTGTTTCATCAATTTCATTTATTTTATCTACTTTTAAGTAATTTTTTAAAATATCCTCAACAGAATCAGATATTTTTTGTGATGTAGGGAATTTTTTACCAACTCTTACAGTTTCATTTGTAATTGCCTCTCTTGATACAAGATTTAAAGTAAAAGTCTCAGTCCCTTCATTTATTATAACATTTGTGACAGAAGCAACGTAAAAATAATCAGATGGTCTTCTTGAAAAATCAAGTCCACGATTGACTCTTGAATTACCAGCAACTTTTATCACAACCCTTTCACCACCACGAAGGGGTAATCCATTGTAGATAGATTGTAGTTTACCGTCATCACCCACTACTGATCCACCAGTGTTTGTTACAATTACCCTCGCTGTGAGATATGGAGAGAATATATTTTCAAAATATGTAAATGAAATGACACCAGAAGATATGTCAACAGTTTTTGATTTATCTGCTGATTCTATAATAAATTTTTCGTAAATTGATTTATCTATTGCTGCCATTATGTGTTAAGTATTACTGATTGAAATTTTTTAGTGATTTTCTTTTCAGTGTCTAAATTAAACTCTCCAAGATTATTTAACCCTTTACTACCTGAACCACCACCAGATGTTGACATTGAAGGATTATCCATTGCCACTGCCTTCTCCATAATAATTATTTTATTACGTCTCTTTTTTGTTCTACCTGATATAGTAAATCTATCTTTTTTTGTTGGAGTTATTTTCTTATCCATTTCGCTTGTTTCAGGTAATAAACCTTTTATTGTTGCAAGAGCACCTGATACCTTTGAACTATTATCTTGTTTATCTTCAGTTTCTAAATTTAAATTATCTGTCTGTTGTTGTGCAATATTTCCAAAGAATTTTTCTGCATTGATTTTTAAATCAGACGCAAATTTTCTATCATCTTGAACTCCTTTCTTTTCTCTATCATTTTCCGACTCTTTATCATCAATAGTCTCTCCTTTCTCTCTTGACTGAGCAGATCTTATCTCATTGTATGCGGGTTCATTTTGAATACCCTTTATCAACTCGTCTCCACTATCATCGGACTTTTTATTACTCAAAGCTAGCTCTGTTGGGGGTGATGTAAATTTTTGGACTTCTTCTTTTGGTTTACCCTCAACTGAGTCAGACGGTATGGTTTCAACTTGTGTTTCAACATTCTCTTCTTTCTTTTCATCTTCATCCCCAATTAAATCATATTCGCCATCTGCTCTCTCTAATCCAGCAGCTAGTCCACCTGTTCGATATACACTTGCTACATCGACAAGATCATTACTTACTCGTACTAAATTATTATTTGCAAGTTCAAGATCCTCTCTATTCTTATTATTAATTGCAAGTAAGTCAATTTTTGGTAACTTTTGTAATGCCTCTGTTATACCTTGTCCTATACTAAAAAGAAATCCCGTAATACCAGTTATAAATCCCGTTAATAAACCCACTACTTTTTTTATCCGATTTATAAGTCCACCCAAAGCATCAAGTATTTTTGGTAATGAAGTAATAAACCAACCAATTAATATAATTCCAAAGAAATCTAGTATTCTTCCGAGAAAACCCTTAGTACTTTTTGCTATAACAGTTCCTTGTCTTTTGATCGCTCCAGAAATACCTGATGCCTCTAGTTCATCCTCTCTCTGCTTTCTTCTAACATTCTCCTGTCTTTTTCTAAAAAACAAATTATCTCGACCTATTATTTTTTGTTTGAATATATTATTTTCTCTTGTTTTATTGACTATCTCTGAAGCAGTTTCTCTTGTATTGAGAAGACCTTTTGTAAATTTTGAAACAGAAGTTCTTATCGAATTGATACTAATCGATGATTTTAGTAATGAATTTCTCCTTGCTCTTATGTCTGACATTATACCACCACATTAAATATTGATTCAGATAATGCTATTGCATTATTTGCAAAATCTGAAGAAGGTATTGTAGGCAAAGAGTCACTTGGAGTTTTTGAACTGACATTAGATGCACCAGAACTTGCAGGTACTCCTGAATTTACTGCACCACCCATTGGTAAGTATGTAATTTCTGGTGAGTCTTCAAAAGTAGTATTTGATATTGCACTAGCAACATTTAATTCTTTCTTTACATTAATTGGATTAATAGCGTCACTTGATTTGAATGACATTGATACATCCTCTGATGAAAATGTCTGTGTGCCTTCTGCATTACCTCCACCAGCGTCTTCTACTTCTGGTTTTTGTCCTCTCTTTTTAGCATTTAATCCAGACAGTTCATCACCAATCTTTCCACCTGCCATTCCTCCAAAAATTGACAAGATTGTTAATCCAACTGCTCCAGCGATTGAAGAAGCTGGTTCGGGGAATACGGTCATTCCAACTAAAAATGGAATTAAACCTCCAAGTGTTCTTCCACCAGCACCTAATCCTGCTTCTTTAACTGTTTCACCTTCGTCTCTTCTCGCATTAAAATCTAAAGCTCCGAAACCAATATCAATTATACTTCCAATGATTGGAACATTTCTTAAAAATCCTCTAGCACCACTTTTTGCTCCAGTCTTTGCTACATCATCTACAGCACCTGTTATGATCTTTTGACCAGTAATTGAACGTAAAAAGTTCATTATTTGTTTAGGAAACAGAGTTGCAGCACCTAAACCACCTAACAATGGTATCTTAAAAATTTTAAGTAATTGAGCTGGTCCTTTCGTAAATACTTTACCAACCTGATTTAAAAGTATCTTACTAAACTTAGCGACTTGTCTTCTAAGAAAAACTATCGCAGCACCGAATGGTGCTTTAATTAATCCTGAAAATGCTAGTTTAAGTGCTAATCCAGATAATCTCCCAACAGTTGCAACTATTTTTCCAACACCAAGTGTTAAACCTATACCAATACCACCTAATAATAATAGATCACGAAGAAACTTTCTTTTAAATTCATTTAATTTGTCTATATTACCTTCAGAACTTAATCTAATTAAGGATAAAGTTTTATCAACTAACCATCCACCTGCTAATATGAGAAGAAAATTTCCTAGTCTACTAAGAATACCTTGAGCAAATCTTGAAACTCTCCTTACAGGTGTAAGTAATGCAAATTGAATTTTTTTCTCTAGTTCTGACTCTTTACCCTCTCTTAATGCTTGCTCTGCTAATATTGCTTCTCTCTTTGCTTTTTCTTGCTCTCTTCTTCTTTCTAATTGATCGTTTAAATCTAAGTTATTTTTGATAGTTAAAAGTGAAGTATTAAGTCCTCTAACTTGCTCAGATATGTTACTTAACTGACTTGAAACTGTAGTAAGGGTAAGAGAATTTTGATTTAGTAAATTTGTAACTTGAGGATCTGGTGCTGGAGGTGCAACAGCACGACCAGTAAAGACACTAGAAGATACACTTCTTCTAATACCTCTAATGCCTCCTGCTATTGGTGATGATAACCCTTGTTCCTCATCCATTCTTTTCTTGTTGTGCTTTTAGATTTTCCTCTTCAATATATTGTTGTAGAAGAGTGACATAGATTTCTCTCTCCCAAGGTATCATATTTTCAAGCTCTGTTAAACTATATTTATGGTGCTGCATCAAAGCAAAATTTAACTTATAGTATGACACAAGATCTTCGTGTGCCATACTTATCCGAAAAAACTCTGCAGCCCCTCAATCTTTATTTCACTTTCAACCTTTGTATTTGGATTTAAAACTTTAACAGTATGAGACAATTTTGGCATTGTCGTAAAGAAATTTTCAATCATCTTAAATTGATTTGAATTTAATGATTCAACAAAATCAGATAATTCTTTCTTTGTACACTCTTGATGAGACCAAGATTCCTCTTCAGTATAAACTTGATCAATACAAGATGCAATCAAATCAAAAGTATCATCAACATTCAAATCTGACATATTATCAAAATTGTTTTTTATAAACTCTGTTAATGATGGATACTTCATTTTTAAAGTGTAAGTATCATCTAGTTTAATATCAGTGGTATGACTATCCTCAGTCTGAATTTTTATATCATCAATGTTGATTGACATAGGCACCTGAGTTTTTTCATCATCAGGGCAAGTCACCATCACTTCAATATGTTCTCCTACAGATTTACCACGTATATTCAAAAACAAATATTCAATGTCAAATGTGGATAGTTTTTCAACTTTTATTCCTTTTGATAGAATGCATTTTGTTAGAACATCTTTAACTGATCTAGCAATCTGTTTTGTATCTTGTGACTCCATCGCAAGAATTAAAATCTTTTCCTCTTTAACTAAAAAGGGTCTATATTTTATTTTACGATTGGAAGATGGTATGATCAACTCATAAGTTGGAGTTGATATGGTTGGTAAAGGCATGATAATATGAGCACTTCAGTGTGATTATTTATAGTGGTTTTCTAAATCGATTATGGATTAATTACACCGTATCCTAAGTTCTTACCTGATAGAGTGGATGCAGTGCCTGATACATCAAATCTACGTCTATTCAAACCATCATCTTGATATCTATGATCTCTATATGCAACACCCTCATTTAATAAATTCAAACTACTATTCATTACTCTATTTAATTCTTTATTACCTGATACATAAGCGTTATTTCTCGCAGTTGCAGTCAAAGTTGCATTGTTATTTAAATCAATTCCCAATGACCTAGCAAGTGAAGAAGACTCTCCACATACGTAACGATCAAAACTAAATGTAGCAGTTGCTTTTAAGACTTGTGAATTTTGGTATGAAACCCTTGTTGAATTTATTGATTTAGGAAATAATCCAATAAATCTGTACTCTAAAAATTGGAAATGATTTTTTTCAAACTTTACTATTCTTGTATCATTTGATTTATATTCATCGGGATATTTCATTTTAAAATAATATGTATCACCTGAAGGATCAACTCCTGATCCACTAGATATAAATTCCATCCAATGCTCTAAAAATCGAAGTGATTTATAGTCATTGTCAACATAGAAATCAAAATTTACCTCAGTAAAATTTCTTGTATGTGCAAATCTTTCAATAACTCCCTGATAATCTCCTGCAGTATTTACAGTTGCCATAGCACTGCCTGGCAAAACAGCATCACTACAAAGCAATCCTACATCGTCAGAGATAAAACGGTCATTTACTCCTTTTTTTCTTAAAAAACTTCTACACTCACCTCTTGGTAAGACAAATTTAACAAGAAATTTTGATGTCTGAGCTACGTTCTGTAACTTAGGTAATATATCTGATATTCCTCTTGGTCTTGGTGCTGGCACTCTAAATACAATTATAGTATAGTTATTTAGATGTCTTATAAGGGAAAATACTATCCATCCTTTCCCAGAAAATACAAAGGTGATCCAACTAATATCATTTATAGGTCACTTTGGGAAAGAAAGTTTATGGTGTATTGTGATAAAAATCAGAATATATTAGAGTGGGCAAGTGAAGAAATAGCAATACCCTATCGTTCTCCTATTGATAATCGAGTGCACAGATATTTTCCAGATTTTTATATGAAAGTAAAAGAAACAAATGGAAAGATAAAAAATTATGTGATTGAAGTTAAACCTGCAAAACAAACTAAACCACCTAAAAAACCAAAAAGACAGACAAAAGGTTATATTCGTGAAGCATATGAATACGCAAGAAATCAAGCAAAATGGAAAATGGCAAAAGAGTTTTGTGCTGATCGTCAATGGGAATTTAAAGTTGTAACAGAAAAAGAATTAGGAGTATGAGTAGACTCGATCCAGTAATGAAAAACCTTATCGGTACTGAAAGTGCTGATGATTTAGCACAGGAAATACTTGGTGTATTAACTGAAGGTAGTAATGTACCCGAAGCTGGAAACTTCTACGTCTTTGTATATAAACCAAAAACACCTGGTATCGCCTATGATGAACATCCTCTTGTTGCAGTGACTGATGTTTTCTCTTGGGGTTTTCGTGGATTGAATTACCACTGGGGTGAAATGAGACAATATACGTTTCCAGAAGTCGTTGGTGGATTATATAAAGTTGATGAAATGGAACTCAGAGACTTGAGAACTTTGCCTTTTGTGAAAATACGTCTAAATAGTTAAAAAATTAGGTCGATATGCCAAGAACAAGTGGTTATAAGAATAGAGGTAAGAACAACCCTAATTCATATAGAAATCAAACAACCAAAACAACAACTAATACACCTCCTACCACTACAAGTGTTCAGGATAATAAACCTGTATATGATAAAAAATTTGCTAGAAGTCAAAGTGCAAACGCAGGTATGAATAATAGGATGTCATATCCTATAAAGGACTCTCCATCTGAAAGAACTGGAGATCGACTATTAATTAGATGTCTTCAATTTGAGCCACCCAAAGATAATGCTGGTTTGAGTGTAACACTTACAAATGCATACAAAACAGATAGTGCTAATAAAAAGACTGTTCTTACTACCAAAGATAAACAAAAAATACGGGAAGGTAGTTTAGAAGTTAAAGATGCTAATGGCAAACCATTGACAGGATATGAAAAAATAGGAGTACAAGTAAATAATACTGACGCTAATTCTAGATTAGGTGCTGGTATGAAGCAAAGAACAAAATTTTATATTGAATTACCAATACCACAAGATTTAACAGATTCTAATTCAGTGACTTGGGGAGAAGATAGAATAAACGCTTTAGAACTTGCTGCACTTAATGTTGCTCAAGGAGCAATGGCAGGTAATATTGGAGAAGGAGCAGTCGAAGCAGCACAATTGGCAGTCACAGCTTTAAATACAGGAGTTAACATTCCTACTTTAAGTGGTGATACACAAGATGCAGTCAGAGCAGCATTATCAGGTGCAGCGATTGGTGCTTTGGGTTCAAACGTGAGTGCAAAAAGTGTCATAGCACGTTCAACAGGACAAATTCTTAATAATAATCTAGAGTTACTATTTCAAGGTGTGAACTTGAGGTCATTTCCATATAGTATAACATTTTCACCTCGTGATCCTAAAGAATCAAGAATGGTGAAAGATATTATAAGGTCACTAAAAATGGCAATGGCACCAAAGGCAGGTGAAATGGAGTCAAGTGCTCAAGGTATTTTCTTGAAATCACCTGATGTATTTCAATTAAAATATCTTCGAGATGGGCACGATCATCCATTCTTGAATTCATTTAAATTATGTGCTTTGACTGGTATGACAGTTAACTACACAAATGCTGGAACATATACATCATACGAAGATGGCACACCAGTAAATATAAGAATGAATTTAACATTCAAAGAACTTAATCCAATTTATCATGAAGATTACCTCAGTGACGGAGCAGGATCAGGAGTAGGATACTAATGGGATATTTTAGAGAGTTACCAAATATTGTTTATCAATCACCACTGAGTCATAAAAATTCATCGACAGATTATATTGTCATAAAAAATTTATTTCGTGGTGCAAAATTAAAATCATACTTAGATGGATCTGTAACAGCATTAGATAAGTATGTGATTAATGATGGAGATAGACCTGACACGATTGCTGAATTTCTATATGGTGATGCTGCATTGGATTATGTAATAATCTTAGTTGCAGGTATTACAAATATAAATCACGAATGGCCATTGCAAGATTATCAAATATATGATTATGCACTTGATAAGTATGGGTCAGAAACTGAAATGAATAAAATACATCATTATGAAACTTTTGAAATAAAAGATGATAAAGGAAGACAAATATTACCCCCAAATTTAATTGTAGATAAAGAATTTAAAATATATGGATCCGTAGGTCAAGCAGGTTCTGTAACATATAATTTAATATCTCAAGCAGGTAATACACAACTTGACGATAAGGATGAATATACTGTAACAACTGACAATATAGCAAGAGCAGTTACTAATCTTGAAAACGAATTCACTGAAAATGAAAAGAAAAGAGAGATAAACATTTTAAAATCACCTTACTTGCAACTATTCATTAATGATTTAAGAGATGTCGTTAAATATGACAAGAGTTCAAGTTATATTTCATCATCACTAGCAGCAACTGAAAATACTGAATTAGTCAACCCATAAAAAAAGGAGTCCGAAGACTCCTATTTAAAAATTAAATTAATCCAAGCTGCGATTACTAGAAGAGTAAGGCAGAGTTGATTATATTTCATTACTCCTCTGCAAGTTTAGCAAAGTAGGATAATGCGTCATCATCCTCATCTTCGGTCACTGCGGGAGCAGGTTTTGAAACAGCAGCAGTTACTAACTCTTCTGCTTCTCCACGATCTGTATCCTCTTCTTCAAACTGTGGTGCAGCGGACTTCTTGTTTCCAAGAACATAATCTAGACGAGTTTTCAACTCATCATATGTCTTGAACTGATCTGGTGCAACAATCTCAGCAAGTGAGAACTGTTTCTTCCAGAGTGCTTCCATTGCATCATCATCATCAAGTAAAGGACTTTGTGCTGCAAATTCAGAACTATCATAGTTTCTGTATCCTGCAACATTCTTTGCTTTTAACTTAAAGTTTGCACCTTGCCAGAAATCGAATGGATCGATTGCTTCCTCATCTTCAAACTCAGGTTGCATTGCTGCAGTTAGTTTGTCAAAGATTTTCTTTCCATACTTGTATAGAAATACTTTACCTTCGTTCTCAG
>VTLG01004930.1_pt1 | contig 11842 bp, 16 predicted proteins | sample 4694571 | NCBI WGS metagenome assembly VTLG01 (sample SAMN12604809, study PRJNA352737) | marine metagenome | biome: ENVO:00000447; feature: ENVO:00000209|ENVO:00000569|ENVO:01000036; material: ENVO:00002151; isolation source: viral sequences binned using virsorter ... | reverse complement strand
TCAAAACGGACCTGCTTTTATTGCAATACTAGAACAGAGACAGCAATATAGAGTGTTTATGGGTGCTGGACAACTTGTAAGTAAAGAAGGTGAAAAAACTGGCATAATGATATTTACTGCTGCAAATTTTGACGATGGTGGATTTACAATATTTGAATGGCATGAAAGTTATGGCATCGCTTGTATTTTAGCAGTAGGTCAAGGATTTCAGATACTAGAATCACCAAGTGAGTCTACATCAACTGGTGTAATGACAATCTACGATTTAAGTTTGTAAAAAGGCCTTGACAATTCAAGGTAGTTTATGGTATAAATATAATTGAATTCGGTGAAGCTTTGTGAAAAGCAGATAGGACTAGGGTGCGATACCCTACACCTCCACCAAAACTTATAGAGGGAAACAAATGTTTAAATGGTTACTAAATTTGTTTAAAGTTGAACATGGTGATTTATCTAAACATAGACTACATACAACAAAGTATGAAGACCTTTGTAAATAGGAGAGAGGCCTAGATAACTTCGATTTAGGGGGTGAAATAGGTTTCGACTACTGACGAGTATCTTTGCTGAGGATTCACAACCATAAGTGCAAACAATAATTTTGCAATGGCAGCTTAAACCTAGCGGTTAACCCTGTCGGGGTTGGCAAGTACCTGGCAACAGAAACTTGCCTTTTTTAATATGGAGAATATATGATAGGAATAAATGAAAAGTTTCCAACGTTTGAACTAACTGGCGTTGACAAAAATAATGAATTAGTAAATATAAAATCAGCAGATTACTTAGAAAATTGGTCAGTATTCTTTTTTTATCCTAAAGATTTCACTTTTATATGTCCTACTGAAATATTTGCAATGGACAAATTAGCAGAAAAAGGATATAAAGTATTAGGATTTTCAGGTGATAATGAATATTGTAAATTAAATTGGAAGAAAACTAATAGTTTAATTAGAGACATACACTATCCTTTAGTTGCAGATACAGGTTTATTACTAGCAGAAAAACTAGGTATCGTAGATTGGAACGAGGGTGTTGCATTAAGAGCTACTTTTATTGTGGACGATCAAAACAAAGTTAGACACATATCAGTAAACGAGTTAGATACTGGTAGAAACGTTGATGAAGTAATAAGAACGTTAGAAGCATTGCAGGCAGGTGGCAAAACTGGCTGTGATTGGCAACCAGGGGATGCTCTACTATAAATGAATTTCAAAAAACTCACACCAAAAAAATTCTCATTAGAAATAGAAAAAATATCTAGTGAGAAAAATATTAATCACTTAGATTCAGTAGTATATTATTGTGATAAAAATAAAATGGAAATTGAGACAGTAACAAAACTAATTACAAAAGCATTAAAACAAAAGATAGAAGCTGACGCATCAACTCTTAAATTAATTAAAAGTGCTAGTGGTGTTGGTAAGTTGCCAATATAATGGATGCGGCTGATGTATATCTAACATATTGTGCAATCAAAGCTCACTTTTCTAAAAACAACTATGATTACCATAAGTTTGCTGGTAAGACCAAAATAAAGAGAGATAGTTTTTACAAGAGAAAAGATAGATTTTTCTTTGCAAGATTGGCTAGAAAATACAAAACTAAAGAAGAAATAGAAAACTATCTTGTAGCAAATTATATAACTGTTAAAGGTGGATGGGTTGGAAAGTATGAAGATGAATACTATACAGATTGGAAGAAGAGAACGGAATCTCTTACACATACTTTTAAGAACGATATAGAACCATATACTAATAGATTTGAAGAATTATTTAAATGGGAAGATACACATCCATTACTATTGAGAGAGTATCTAGGTAAAAGAGTTTCATTGGAAACAATGATTATATTGGACGAATTAGTTCAATATCAAAAGAATTGGCAAGATGACTTGATATGGAAAGACATAAAAAATCTTATGAATAGCTATAAAAAGTTCTTGACAATAGACAAGAAAAGGTGTAGAATGGCACTATTAACTTGTATAAATAATAATACAAATTAACATACGATAACATACGTTTACATAAGGAGAAATAAAATGTCATTAGACAACATACGTAAAAATAATTCTTTAGATAAATTGCTTGGTGCAGTTACTAAAGAGAACCAACCTCAAGAGAAAAAATCATACACAGACGAGAGACTATGGAAACCAGAGTTAGACAAATCTGGCAACGGTTACGCAGTACTTCGTTTCTTACCAGCTGTTCATGGCGAAGAACTACCATGGGCAAAAGTATATTCTCATGCATTTCAAGGACCGACTGGTCAATGGTATATTGAAAACTCATTAACTACTGTTGGACAGAAAGACCCCGTATCTGAGTATAATACGGCTCTTTGGAATACAGGTGCTGAGTCTGATAAAGAGATCGCAAGAAAACAAAAGAGAAAGTTACAATACTACTCTAACGTTTATGTGGTTACAGACCCTAAACACCCAGAGAACGAAGGTAAGGTTTTCTTATTTAGATACGGTAAGAAAATATATGATAAACTTTTGGCTGCGATGCAACCAGAGTTTCAAGACGAGAAACCTGTCAATCCATTTGACCCATTTAGTGGTGCTAACTTCAAATTGAAGATTAGAAAGGTTGCTGGTTTTTGGAACTATGATACATCTGATTTTGAATCATCTTCACAGTTATTTGAAGACGAGGCAAAAATCGAAGCAGTATGTCAAAAAGCATATCCTCTTAAAGAGTTTACAGCTGCAGATAACTTCAAATCATATGACGAACTCAAAACGAGACTCGATATTGTTTTAAGTGGAAAGACTGTGGTCGGTAATGTCGCAGAGACTATCGAAGAATCACCTGTTGAAACAAAGACGGAAACCAAAGAAACGAAGTCAGAAACAACAGACGATACTCTCTCATACTTTGAGAAACTTGCAAATGCATAGGAAAATCAAGGAAAAATAAACCCTTGACAATAACCCCTAATATGTGTTATCTTGATACTTATAAACATAAAGGAAAGGTAACACATGTTAAATTTCTTAAACTTAGTGAAAAAGGAGAACTACATCATGGGTAGACAAGCACTATCAAAAACAGCAAAGATCAGAAACCTATTCAATACAGGTGCTGACGTTACTTGGAAAACTCTAAGGAACAAATTTGATCTGAAATCTCCAGCTGCAATGGTTGGAAAATTGAGAAACGAAGGTATGATGATTTACGAAAACAGATCATCTAAAGGTGTTTCTTACAGAGTTGGTACACCATCTAAAGCGATTATCGCTGCAGGTATCAACAAAGTATTCGGCAAACAAGTCGCATACTCTGCTTAATTATAATTAAGTTAAACTTTAGAAAGGGCGCTTCGGCGCCCTTTTTTGTATGCCCCTTTAGCTCATCTGGTAGAGCAACTGATTTGTAATCAGTAGGTGGTTGGTTCGACTCCAGCAAGGGGCACCACATTATGATAAATAAAATTAAAGAACTAGGCGATAACTTAAAATTATTACAAGGACACGACCGTTTACAATATTTGGTTGATAAGGCAAAAGAGATTAAGCCATTACCAGAAGAACTTAAAATAGAGAAAAACAGAATTCATGGTTGTGCTAGTAATTTATGGATTGTTGGTGGTGTAACAAAAGAAAACACCATGAAATATTATGTTGATGGTGAATCACATATCACAAAAGGAACGGCAAAACTTATTATTGATATAGTCAATGATGAGAAACAAAGTGAAGTTGCAAAACTTAACGTAGAAGATTTTACAGTATTAGGAATAAAAGAGTTACTAACTATACAAAGACAAAATGGTCTTGGTCATTTACTTGATAGGATAATTAAGATAGCAAATGAATTATATTGAGTCAAAAGAAAAATATCCCTTTGGTGTTCGTAATTATTATGAAGATGCCATGTTTGCAACAATCAAACGACATACTGGTCAAGAAGTACCTTTACATATAGATTTAGAACTTACTACATTAGAAAAGGCTGCGATGATTCGTGATGAGTATAATCCACGAATGACAGATTGGTATATGCATAATGAAAGTGTATCATATGCTTGGGTTGCAGAAAGAGCTTGTAAACTTGCTGAAGAGATTAGTAAAGATTTAGCAGAGACTAAATTTGAGTGTCATGAAAGTTGGGGTGTTCACTACAAAGACACAAACAACGCTAGTCCTCATAGTCATTGGTTATATCAGTATGCATTTGGTTATTATATAAAAGTACCAGAGTATGCACCAATAGTATTTCCTAACGCAAACTATGAATACAATCCTAAACCTGGCGATCTAATTGTATTCCCTGGTCATGTAACGCATGAAGTTAAACCAGTAGATGGCGAAAGAATAATGATTGCAGGTAATCTTAGAAATACTTTTTGGGATGCAAAAAGAACTTTACAAAATTCTTCATTAAGGGATGTAATTAAATATTCTTAGTTTGCAGCTTGGCCGTATAAAGGATGGCCAAAGGAAATAGGACCTCTTGTAGTTTTTGTACCACTATCTACATTTGAGACCGATGATGTACTAGAAGAATCAATATTGTTTTGTATTATTGTTTGTTGCTGTGCTCTTTCAGCTTTCATTTCTGCTATTTCTGCTTCTAATTTTTCTATTTGTTTTGTTCTACTGAAACCTGTAGCAGTTCTCATATCACCTTCAGCTATTTCTGCTTTGTGTTCTTCAATTTTTGCTTGTGCTTTATTAATATCATCAGTTAAGTCCATTATTTTTTCATTTGGCGTATCTGCTTTTAAAAAGTCTGGTGTTATGTCATCAATTAATTTTAGTATATCTTCTTTACTAGGTAAGAACGCCATAAGATCATCAACACTAGGAAGCATGTCATTTATTTTACTTGCAAAATCCATTGCACTTTTACCTGCATCTTTTAAAAATCCTTTTACAGTATCATACCCTGGTACGTTAGCTAACACACCATCAAAGAAACTACCTGTTGCCGCTAAGAAACCTTCGTTACTAAATGTTTCTTTTAATTGATCTAAAGATGGTACTTGGTCAAATGCGTTTTTAAAGAAAGTTTTAGTTGCTTCAAATGCTTGACTACTAAACTCTTTTACCTCATCAAATGACGGTACCGCAGCAAACATACTTCTAAAGAAATCACCTGTTTTAGTCATCACACCAGATATACTTTCTTGGGATATTAGACCAAATGTTAAACCAGATAATACACCAGCAGTTGCTTCTCTGGCGATAGACATCTTTGTAGCATTTTCTTTCTTCGCCTCATTCATTCCAGCAGTTATACCATCAAAGACTCCAAATATTGCAGTAGCAGCTAGACCAACACCAGGTATTAATCTTAATGCACCCTTTGTAGCTGCCTTGACACCTCTAGCACCTGACTTTGCAAATTGACCTTTTTGGGCACCAGATGTAACAGTAGCTCTTCCTGCTTTATTTAATTTTGTACCTGTTAAGGCATTCATTAATTGTGTGCTTGCTCGTGAAATAGTTCTACCAATAAGTCCACCAGGTAAAAACATTTTAGTAAATCTTAAAATTGTTTTACTTAAAAATTTCATTGTTTTTAGTGGTGCAAAAAGAGCAATTATACCACCAAGTCCTAGTGCTATTGTTCCACCAGACTTAAACAAATTAGTAAAAGTTTCAAAACTTGGGTCATTTTTAAATGCTTCAAAATCATCACCTATATTCTTAAATGCATTGGGAAATGTTTCAGTAAAAAATTTGTATAAAGGACTTAGTAAAGTTTCACCTTCTTTTGTGTCTTCTACAAACTTCTTAAATTTATCACTTTTTAGTAATGCGATTAAACCAACTAATCCGAAAAGTTTTAGTAAATTGGCACCTATATCTTTTAGACTAGGTAACCCAGGTGGAAGAAGACTAAAATTACCAAACAATTTACTAAAACTACCTGATATAAATGTACCTAATTGCTCAAGTTTACCACCAAGATATTCAAAGTTTGCTCTTTCTGCTACGGCAGCTTTTAGTTTTTGTAAACTCTCTGATCTGGTTAAAGTCTCAGATGCTTGGGATGCTTTATCTATCGCAGCTACAATAGGTTGAGACACCAATGTTGCACCTGCTACAGTTGCATCAACTAATCTATCTGTCGATTGTCCAAACTTCTCGTTTGCAGCACGAAGACCATCAATTGATTTTGCCAAGACACCTGGTTTATCACCTGTTGCCGTTTTGTTTTTTTGAATATTGGTTTTATCGTCAGCCATTTATTATTTTTTCTTGTCTGTTTTCTTATCTGCATATGCATTTGCACCAAAGTAAGCTGCAACCAATGCTGATATAGCAACAAAATATGTTGGTGCTATGTCGGCAATAATTTTTGCTGTACTTTCAAATCCTAACATCGATGTAAATAAGATACCTGCTGGATAGCATAACATACCCCATAGTGCAAACCATGTCATTGATCTCATCGCATCTCTACGAGCATCTGCATCTTCAAGTTCTTTTCTTTTAAACTCTAGATACATTTCATGCTCTTTGTCAGATACTTTACCATCACCATTTGTATCTGCTGGATGATGATCTACTATTTTTGTTTCTTCGGTCATTTTCTATTTGCCTTTTGTTCTTGTTCTCTTTGTACTCTTTGTTCTTCTTTTAAATGTTCAATTAACAACGCTATGTAAACTTCCCTTTCCCACGGTAGCATATTCTCTAACTCTGTTAAAGAATATTTGTGATGTTGCATCAGCATGAAATTTGTATGTAACATGTTTTCCACGCTGTCGTGAGAAAGACCAATTACAAAAAACTTTCAAGCCCCTCGATTACAACTTCACTTTCAATACCAGTATTTTTATTCTTTACTTTTACTGGGTGCCTCAACTTCGGCATAGTATTAAAAAAGTCCATAACTTTTGTCAATTGATCTGTATTAAAAGCATTTAAAAAATCATCTAATTCTTTGTCAGTATAATCAGCTTTGGTGTGTACTTTTTCACCATCATTAATACTTTCAATACAATTCTTTAAAACTTTAAACGGACCTTCGATATCTGTTTTAATATCTGTATCAATATCAGTTATCAAAGGATATCTCATAATCAATTGTATATTATCAGTAATATTTATCTTATTAGAATGATTTTCCGTCATATTAACATCAATATCATTTAAATTAACTTTTACTACATCTTTTGTTTTTTTATCGTCTGGGCAAGTAATTGTTACATTTACTGTTTCCCCAACAGATTTTGATCTTAATTTTAAGAATACATATTCAATATCAAATAAAGGATTCTTATCAGTTACTTGTCCAAAAGTACATGATTCAATTATTTGCAATATTGCATCGTTTCTATCCACAGTTTTATCACTCTGTTGAGCCATCATAAGTATCTTTTGTTCTTTAACTAGAAAAGGTCTGTATTTAACAACCTCACCAGTTGATGGTAGCTCTAGGGTGTATGTGGGATTATCTATTTTAGGTAATGCCATTATTATCGCTCCTTATTAATTATAATTTTCTCAAAACAGCAGGAAGTTGTCTTCTTATATTTCTTTCTACTGTATTAACAAATACCTCACCAATTCTATCTAGTAAAGGTTTTGGTAATTCTGCTTCGTCTGTTAAGTTTTTCCAATATCTATATGACCATGTAACATTTAAAAATGATATTGCGTTTTGTGTCGAATAATCTAACGATTGTTCAGCCATGGTTATTGGATAACACTCAACTAATTCTACACCATATCTTCTTTTATCCTCATGGTCTAATTGAAATATTTGCATTGTTCCAACATAGTCAGAGTAATAACCAACAGAGAAATCTGTTCTAGGTGCAGCTAATCTTTGCCATGTGTCGATAAAGTTTTTCTCTTTCATATCAGCACTACATCTAATTTGTGTAACTATCTCGGCAAAGGTTTGGCCTCTTACAATTTTTCTTGGTGGGCCATAAATATTTGTGTCTTCTTCAGCTTGTAATTGAACGCCAGGAAATGCAACAGCTGCCATTTCTAGTGAAGTTTTTCTAACAACATCTTTTGGTCCACCTTTAACTTTTGCTGAGTAACCTGGTGGTGGTGCAATTATAACTTCATAACGAGAAGGTTTAGCATATCCACCATCTTGGGTTCTAAATGTACCTAGTATTTCATTTAAGACACCATATGCGAATCCGTCTAGTAAACTACTTCTTGCCATTAGATCATTCCTCTCGAATCTCTATGCACTTGAGCAATACTTGCTTTCTTAAATCTTGCAACAGGCAATAAGGCTGCAATTGTAAACTCATCAGCATCAATTCTTCTAAACTTAGATTGAACTTTACCTGCCAAATATTTTTTTAGTGCAGGTTTAATCAATCTAACATTTTTTAACGATTGGTAATCAGCAACAATTTTTGTAGTTGCATCAAACTTAACGTTGTTTGTATCATCTATCAATCTATCTAATAATCTTATTCTAAGATTGATCGGTAGATAATGTAAATTAATTCCTAGAAACCCACCTTTGAATGTGTCAATAGGAAGCACCAAAGGAAAAGTATCATAATAAGGTAAAGTCTTTTTAAATTTTGGGTCATAAACAAATAAGTTTAACTTACCAAAGTTTGGTCTAGCAGTTACTTTACCCTCACGTAACAGTTGAGCCTGTGTTGGAGTACCAAATTCTTTAATCTTATTTCTATACCATTGTGTAGATTTTGGTCTTCCAGCGGCGGCCTTTTTAACCGATTGTATATACTTACTTTGTGCCATATCTATTATTTATAACGGGGTTGTAGATGATCTTCGGTAAGGATTTTAAACTCTATATCATTTAATTGACAATACTCTGTGGCATACTTAAATTTTGCCTTATTTACGATATAAGTTTTACATTTTCCGAACCATTGTTTTGTACGTCTCTTAGGATTAGTTGGAGGTGGTTTTAAATCCTTTTTAGGTTTAACTTCTATGATAAATTTTTTAAGTGATTTATCTTTCTGTCTGACTTTCATATAGAAGTCGGGGTAGTATCTATGCATACGACCATCAATTGGTGAGTAATAAGGTATAGATATCTCTTCACTTCCCCACTCAACTATTGCTTTTGTGGTATCGCAATATTTCATAAGTTTAAGTTCCCACGAAGACCTATATACTATCTTCATTGGATTGCCTTTGTATTTGTAGGGTTGGGATGGTTTAAAACGACCACTATACGCCATTATGTTCTCTTTTCTATATAAATAATCAATATTACAAAGGTATTTATATGTCGCTAATCAACAGAAACACAATTAAAGACGCAGTAGTAACGCAAACCACAGGTGTTGTCTTAAAGAAAACAAGAGGATTTTTAAGAGAAGCTTTAGGTCTGAACAAGAAAAAAAGTGCAGGCACTATTGCAGCACCAGGTGTCATTGGTAAAAGACAAACTAAAAACTTTCAGTTTCCTTTAGATGTAGAAGGTGGGCCAGGAACAGGTAACCAAGGTCATTATGTTATGTTTTTTATTAATGAACAAGAAGATGCTAAAGTTAGATTTGGACAAAGAACTGGTTCAACAGCAGATCAAGAAAGAGCAAAGAGAGACGCAAACATACCAAAGTTTCTTAAAAATGATGCGGGTGTTAGTGTATCAAATGCTAGTGGTGCTAAAACACAATTAAATAATTCTATACCACCAGGGGCAAGAGCGGCAAGAGGAAATGCTGAAGCTGCAACAGCAAAGACTGGCGGTCAAGGTGGAGCGAACACTTACTCATATAGAAAACCTACAATAAGATTAGATACAGCGATTGCATTGTATATGCCACCACAAGCAATTTACAGAACAGCTGCAACTTATCATGATTCAGAAATTGGTGTAATGGCAAACGCAGCATCAAACATATATGGTAGACTACAAGCTCAAGGTAGGACTGGTGCTGCTGGTGATATTATTAAAGATGAGCTTGCAAAATTAGGACCAGAGGTTGTTAACTCATTAACTCTGGGTGCATTGGCAGTCGCCGATGCGTTACCTGGTGCCCAAGGTGCTAGATCAGTTTTTGAAATGGGTCAAGGAGAGGTTATTGCTAACAGAATGGAGTTGGCATTTAAAAAGTTTGAGAAAAGAAATTTTCAATTTAACTTTAAGATGATACCAAAATCAAGAGAGGAAGCAGATGAGATTAGAAAAATTGTGTACGCCTTCAGAGCTAATATGGCACCCGAGATGGTTGGAAACTCTGGGCGAGCTTTTAGGGTACCAAATACATTTGACATACAGTATATGTACAATGGACAAGAAAATCAATACCTTCACAAAATTAGTACTTGCTTTTTAGAAAACTTTACTGTAACATATGGTGGTGATAGATATAGAACTTTTGAAGCAAACGAAGAAGGTGCTCCACCAGTAGAAACAAACATACAAGCAAACTTTAGAGAAATCGAACTTATCACTAGAGAAAGAATGGCAGAGGGTTATTAATGTACTTTGAACAATTTCCACTTATACCATATGACGCTGAGGGTACAGGTAATCCTAGAGACGTAACAAACTTGTTGAGAAGAGTAAAAGTAAGATCAAAGATAAGAAACAACTCAGCTTTGTTTGATACGTATGTTGTTAAGGAAGGTGAAACACCAGAAATGATTGCTGATAAATTATATGGCGACACACAATTACATTGGATTGTTTTATTGTTCAATGATATTGCAGATAGATATCATCAATGGCCAATGACTACTGGTGCATTTAACAAATATGTAAATGACAAATACACTAACATAAGCGGTATACATCACTATGAAATAACAGAATCATCTGGTGATAAAGAATTAAAGATTGATGTTGGCACAGTCAATACTGATTATCCAACAGCAACACCAATAACAAACTATGAGTATGAACTTGCTAGACAAGACACACTAAGACGAATAAAATTATTAGACCCACAATTTGTAGATGATTTTGTATCAGAGTTTAGAGAGTTGATTGGCGAGAGCGTATATTAACGATAGGATAAAATAATGGCAGGTTTGCAATATGCAGGTGAATTTACATTAGACGCTTGCGATATTACCACATCTTCTGGCGAGACCTTTAATTTAAAAGGTAGCGTTATGGAGATTAATATATTTGAGGATATATATTTAAACTCATTATCAGGCACAATCGCTTTATTTGATACACAAAACTTTTTATCAAGATCATTTATTCGTGGTCAAGATACCTTGTATATTTTAATAACAACACCAAGCATTAGTGATGACCCAGAGAAAAAAATTGAGGGTTATTTTTCTGTTAATAAAATTGATATTCAACAAGAAATATCAAGTAAAGGTTTATTGTATCAGTTATCTTTTGTTTCAAATGAGTTTTTTAAAAATGAAAGAAAAAAATTATCTAAAGCATATCAAGATTCACCAACAAAAATTATTGAGTCTATTTTAACAAAAGAATTAGAAACAGTAAAACCAATTTTATTTGAAGCATCTAAAAATATAAAAAGAGTTGTGTTTACAAATAAAAAACCTTTTGATGCTATAAGACAAATTATGCAAGAGGCAGTTTCAAAAATTAATAACTCACCAAGTTATTTGTTTTACGAAACAACTAAGGGATTTCATTGTAGAACATTAACAAACTTGTATGAACAAGAGGTAGTTACAGATTTAAATGCTGGGGAAGTTGCTTTATTAGATGGTGAAGGTCAAGCAAAACATCCAAACCCAGTAAAAGATTTTGAAAGAGTCATAGATATTGACTTACAAACAAACATAGACTCATTGATAAATCAAGCAATAGGTATTTTATCTTCTAAACTAACCAAAGTTAATCTGTACAATAAAAGTATGGACACAACTGAATATAGATACTTTGATGATTTTAATAATGTAACAAGAAGTGAGGGTGCTGTAGAA
>VTLG01001459.1_pt1 | contig 11843 bp, 12 predicted proteins | sample 4694571 | NCBI WGS metagenome assembly VTLG01 (sample SAMN12604809, study PRJNA352737) | marine metagenome | biome: ENVO:00000447; feature: ENVO:00000209|ENVO:00000569|ENVO:01000036; material: ENVO:00002151; isolation source: viral sequences binned using virsorter ... | reverse complement strand
TTAGTTTGAGTTGAGCCTGCATAAGCTGTCGTTGAACACACCAATAGTATAAAGAATAATAACGTATATAGATATTTCACTGTTCCTCCTAGAAACAATTCATTTTATCTATTTCAGCTGGTTTTCCATTTTTAAAGAACCATACATAGCTAGATACAACATTGCCTTCATCGGTAACAACACATTTTTTGCCCACCGAGCAGGCGCTTAGTGCAAATAGTAATGCCAATACTAAATATATTTTACTCATAAGTTTTATCTTCTTCTCTTCCGTTGCATTCACAGCTCTCACAATTACACTCTAAGTGATCCGCTTCTATGCAATGACATACATGATTACATTTTTTACAGAATCTATTTTCCATTTTTTCCTTTAGGTAATCCACTTGCCATCCATTTAATAAATTTATTCCATGGCCAACAGATGATACCCCATATTTTTTTAATCATCCTTCTTCTCCTCAATGTCGTAAAAGAACTTGTCTGAGTCCTCGGTTGTCCATTTACGATTATTTTCAACAGTCCAATCACTGGTCTGTACCTTCCAATCAGGAACTTCATCTTTCACCGTGAAAGATGGTATATTCCATATTAATCTATTGTTTGGCTGAGCCGCATAGTTGCCGTTTTCCAACGCAAGTATGTGTGCGCACTTATGTTCGTGCGGAATTTCGGAATGATCCGTATCTAGTATATTACTCTCTGGATGGCTCCAGTCAACTGTAAAAAGATATTCACCATGATACCATTTCCCGTCTTTTCCTATATATTTTCCAGATTGTCCCTCTAAGAGGCTGTAAGCAGTAACAGCAGGATAGTAACTAAGACTATTCCAAAGCTCCAACTCGTCAAGTCGCATCCTAGGAACTTTTTTGACATCATATCCTGTTTGTATAAAGGCACTAATCGGTAGACGATAGAAGATAGCACCGTTTTCCATAATTGCGTGAAAGAGTATGGCATACCCTGCAAGCGATGCCATACCAAAGATAATACAGTCTTCCACCTCTCCATGGTGGGCTTTAAGATCATAGAGATATTCCCTCCTGATCTGTGCGTAGGTTGCAGGAATAGTTGCGTTCAAGTATGCCATTTACCATACAATCCTTATAGTGCTGCGATTATTAAAATTACAAGTACAACACCTGCGCCGATCACAACTTTTCTGTGATCTTTCCACATGTGCTCAATTGCTTCTCTTATCATTTCCATGGTTTCCTCCTATATTATTAAAAGAAATTTTTATCAATGTCTTCTTCATCAAATTTATCAATACTACCCCAATTTTCTCCACTTTCATAGTCTACTTTATTAGGTATTTCAAGCTCAACTGCTTCCTCCATAATTTTTTTAACTTCTTTTGCTTGTTTCTCATCTTTAATGGAAATATTTAATTCATCGTGTACTTGAATCATTGGTGTTATTCCAGCTTTAAAAAGATGTGTCATAGCGGTCTTTGTCATGTCAGCGGCTGATCCTTGAATTAACCTATTTAAAGCTTTGTAAGTAAAAGCTCTTTTAATATTACCTGAGCCATTTTCTCTAGAAGCTTCTTCCCAAGTATCATAAAGTTCTCTTCTATCCCAATCTTTTGGTTCCCATTTATCAAACCTACAAAGTCTTCCTCCTATAGTTCTAATCTGCCCAGAATTTTGAGCCCTATTCATGACCTGATTCATTAATTGTTTAACAAAAGGAACTTTTGCGTGATAATCACCAATGAGAGCTTTAGCTTCTTCCTCATTATTAATTCCTAATTGATTTTGAAGTTTAGCTTGACCCATTCCATAAAATAAACCTAGATTAATTGTTTTAGCTTCTTTACGCTCTAAGCCTGCAATTTTTGCCACAATCGAATGAAAGTCTGCAGTAGAATCTTCAGCCCTGTATTCTTTAACAATGTCATCAAGTCCGGTAATCCCTGCTGTTCGTAAAGCATAATGAACTACAAGACGTGGTTCCTGTTGACTATAATCAAAACAACCCCATTGCTCTCCTTTAGAATTAGGTAAAAAAATTGAACGGATTCCCATACCAAATTCATTATAATTTGGCAGTTGTTGTAAATTAGGACGAGCATAACTTAATCTTCCTGTAAGTGTTCCGCCCTGATCTCCTTTTAATTGATTTATGTCTGCATGTATTTTACCATTCACCACATAATTCTTAATCGTTTCTATAAATGTGTTTCGTAATTTATCAACTGATCTGGCAGTAGCTATGTTTCTAAGAATTCGATGACTGTGGTTGGATAGCCAATTTTTTGTAAAAGAAGGTGCTTTAGTTTTTTCTGTTCTTTCATAATCTGTAATCTTTAATTTATCACAAATTTTAGCTATACTTCTTGCTGCCCAGATTTCAGGATATACTCCCGTCTGTTCTTTAACGGATTTTATACAAAGGTCATAAGTTTGTTTAAGTTTTTTTTCTAAAATTTCTACTTGAGTCTCGCTTACTTTTACGCCATTCCACTTCATTTCAACTAAGCAAGGAAGGACATCATTCTCTAATTCCAATACAGCATGTAAATTTTGAGAGTTAATTTCTTTTTTTAATTCTTGCCATAGAGCAAGAGTAATCTCTGCATCTTTTTCGGCATATTCACCTACAAACAATGAAGGAAGTTTATACATCTCTGCTTTGGGATCAATGCCCCATTCTTTAGCAGCTTCTTGAAGAGCGTATTCATTTTTACCCATTCCGGTGTATTCCCTGGCAACTGAATTAAGATCAAATCTTCTACGATTTTCATTTACTAAAGCTGCAGCTACCATGGTATCAACAATAGTTCCGTGGACCGTGAGCCCTAGTCGACGAATCCATAAGACGTCATAGGTAGCATTATGAAATATTTTTATTGCAGGAGTTTTTAAAACATCAGCAAACCATTTTAAAACTCGTTTACGACTCATGTTTCCTCCGCCTTCATGAGCAAATGGATAATATCCACACCAATCTTTAACCGCAACGGCAACACCAACGACGTCACCTCCTCCGCGCACGGAGCAAGAACCTTTTGTTGTTAATTCAGGATCTTTAGTCTCCAAGTCAATTGCAATTTCGTCATATTTAGATAAGTCAGGATATTCTTTGGGTGTGCACCATTCAGATTTAGCTTTAAAAAGAGAAGGCTGTCTCATTTATTTGCCTTCCATTTTTTATATCCCTCTAACCATGTTTCTTGTTTTTCTTTCTCGTCTTTGTAATCTCTTTCAATAATCATATCTATAAAATGCTTAGCCTTTTCTAAATCTTGCTTTCCGCCTTTATCTTGATGTCTTAAAATGTATTTAATAACACAACCTTCAGGATAAAGCAACTTGTTCTCCACAACAAACTTACTTGGCTGCACCTTATATTTTAAATAGTGTTTTCCACCTATCTGCTTTTTATACGCGCTCATAATTTCCCCATACCTCTCTTTCCATTCTCATTATAAACCTGTAAAAATCGTTTTCGCTCATATATTCAATAACGGAAAATAATTCTCCGATTTTTTAATAGCAGGTTCAAATAAATAAAGTTCATGTTTTGCTCTTGTTATTCCGACATAAGACACGCGGACTTCTTCATCTTGTTCTAAAGGTGTCCCTTGCTTAAAGTTTTTATAAGAAGGCCATGTCCAGACTGTAGACATCACTACAATATTTCTTTCCATTCCTTTAACTCCGTGAATGGTTGAAACTAAAATATCCGTTTTTTCAAATGTAGGATCTAATTGATAGGCTGTTTTTAAATAATTATTATAGTCAGCCTGATCTGTGTATAAAGCTTTTGGTTTTTTATGACTTACAACTCGTTCAGTTCTAAAATCAAAGACGTCAAACCATTCTTTATTAATGTCTGCTAAAACGTAATATTTTTCTTTTAGATCTTTAAAAGTAAATAAATTATCCGGGTTTTTAAAAGCTTCTGGCCAACGATTAGTATTGGTCAGTGCTGTTTTTTTACCAAACTTTACTAAATTTTCTTTTAAAGGTTTAATTAATCTCGAAACTTCTGGTCCTTTAAGTCCTTCACCTTTTTGTAGCTTGTGCCAATTCGTAATTGTCCCTTTTACAGAATCTTTTACACTAGAGATAAATCGTCTTCCTTCAAGTTCATTTGATTTTTGTTGCCAGACTAATCCTTTGTCTTTTAAATAACGAACAAAATGCTCGCACTTATTCCAACTGCGAGCAGACATAATCATATTGGCCCCTACTTTTATTTTATCATCAATTTCTTCTAATGAACTAATGCTTTCTAAAACACCCTCTTCGCTTTTTTTGCATTCATATTTATTTCCCAAACGTGTTTCAATATTAGATACAACTCGTTGAGCCAAATCATATATTTTAACTGGAAGCCGGTGTGTTTGTGGAAGATATTCTCTTTTTCTACATGGCCATTTTTGAAATATTCGTACATCAGAGCCTTTCCAACCATAAATAGCTTGATCATCATCTCCAGCCAGGTATAATTCTTCAGAATTTTTTGAAAGTTTTGCAACAACCTTCCATTCAAGCCGAGATAAATCCTGGCACTCATCTACTATCAAAACTTTATAAGTATCAAAAACAACTTCAGTGCTGAGAGCTTTGTGAAGCATGTCTTCAAAATCAATAATACCATTTTTGTTTTTATAGTTCGTGTACTGTGTGTAGACATATTCAATTTCATCGCGTTGTAATTTATCATAACCATGATTTCGACAAGAATCGTAGTATTTAATTAATCCGTTTAAATCCGTAGTTCTATTATGACGAGCTAAACCCACCAACTGTAAAATTAAACCAACTTTGTGATCTTCCGTTTCACTCCAGACTGCAAAATCTTCTTTTTGCTCCTCATCATCATATTCAGCCGTATTTATTTTTATCCAATTGTTAGGATCAGTGTTAAGCTTTTTCTTAAATTCTTTTTTGTGTGATCTTTGTAAAACTTCATAACCATCTCCACCAATGGCATTGTAACAATAAGCATGAATTGTTTGAATACTATCCGTTTGAATAGAAGAATAATTAAATTTCTCTTCACAAAGTTTTTTTAAATGATCAACGGTAGCTTTAGCAAAACCAACTAGAAGAACCTGATCAGGAGTAAGGCCATTATCAAATTGACCTTTTAATTTTTCCAATAATTTATGAGTTTTTCCGCACCCAGGGCCTCCAATAATTTTTCTTCTTTCTCGGTAAAATTTATCCATTAGTAAGGACTCTCCTCTTCTTGTCCAAAATCAATGTCATCATGTTTAACTTTTTCTTTCTTTATAACTTCAGGATCGATGACATAAACCCATTTTTTAACATTTTCGTCAATGTGAAATTTTTCTCTGCTCACTCCTTCTGTTTTTTTTAACATTTGATGAGTAATATCTTTGGTTATTTCCCATTCATTAGTTTTTAAAAATTTATAAAAAGAATCAAAGGTAAATTTAACTAGACCATTATCTTCGTGAAAAGGTCGACCAAAGATAATGTTTTTCTTTTCCGTTGTTCTTCTAGAATTAAAACAAAACGTTTGTATAAAAGTTTTAAGTTGAAGGTGAGGTTGACTTTCTTCTGGAGCATCAATTGGTGTTGCTTTCGTTTGCAGCATTCTCAATTGTTCATCCCAATTTTTTGTTTTTGGAGGAGTTTTGCCTGTTTGTTCGGTAGCTGCTTCACGCGCTAGATCTTGTCTTACTAATTCTTTAGAATAGAGTCTAACTTCATCTCCATTAAAACCTAGATACCAAATTTTTGGAGTTGATTTAACGTAGGACAAAGGTCCAAGAACAACCTCTTGAGTTGCACCGCCACCAACACCAAATTTTCTAAGAATACACTTAGCTCTGTCACAATGAGGTTTTAGCCAATCCGAATTACATCTGTATGGATAATCTTTTTTTTCTCGAGAGCCAATAACTCCTTTAATTTCATCAAAGGGCAATCCAGTTCCAATTGGATCAAAAAATTTTTTATTATATTCCCCAACCTTATCTTTCCAATTTTCTGGATATCGTAACTTAATGTATCGTGTCATATCCACTAAAGTTTCATTTCTAACTTTTTTCTCTACACCAAATTTAGCTAAAGCCTGAAAACAAGGTGGACCATCTTTAAACCAGTCACCTGTTTCTCCTTCATCAATATTTGATTTTAATTTTTTTAATTGTCCTGGTGTAATTTTATTTTTTTCGTACGCTTCAAAAAATTCTTCTAATGTAGCTTTGCTTCCATCTTCTTTAATCATGTATCTTTGAGTGTTTGCAACATTATGATAAGGAAGATTAATCCAACTACCCGCCGAACCTTTTTCTAAATTTAGATATTTTTGAACTGGAAAAATTTTATCTGGTTGTTCTACTCCAAAAATATTTTTAATTGAGTGAAGTTTTTCTCTCATTAACAAGGCAGGAACTTCCTCTGTTAAGAAAATGTAAAGATGTATTCCGCCGCTTTTTGATCGAAATGCAATTACTGGAACATTTAAACTTTTTAATTTTTTGAATAACTCTGGTATGGAAGGTTTATAGTTGTCTAAATCAATAGCACCCCAATTACATTTACTATTCTTGTTAATTGGACATAATCCTAGACTATCTGCTTCAACTAACCCTTTATTAGTTTTAACCTTAAATTTTTTACCTTCAAGGTGAGCTTTCCACATTTCAATAGTGTGTGGGTAGTTTGAGGTTTTTGAAGTTCCGGATTTCTTTCCATTACCTTCTTCATAATCGGCAATGTGATATCCGAATCTTTCGTCTAATCCCAAAAATATCTTTCTAAATCGTTCTACATTCATATTATTAACGGGGCGGCTTAAGTCTCCCGCTACCGCCCCTTTATTCCTCTGCAAAGGAAATCTTTAATAAGGTGATTTCGATTCAGATTCTTCAGTTCCGTGTTTCGCGATTACTGCTCCAGTGTTAACTTTTTCGGAGAAGCCTTTCGCAATACTGTAAACTGATTGATCTTTTACAGGACCGATTAAAGACACATCCCAACCGTACCATGTTCCTTTGTCATTAGACATTTGAACAGTTTTTAGATTATAAATGTGACTATATGTAGGCGGCGTGAACAATCCGTTCTTGCCCTTCATTTTAATACCCATCATCAACGAGTTCCATTTTCGACTAATTTTTAATTGAGTCGCTTTCATAGAAACTAATGCTGTTGTTGGAGTATCGCCTAAAAGAAGTACAAAATGACTAGCCGTTGTATCAAGATAATTACCATTTGGTAATCTATCTTTATTATCTTTCCCTCTTATCGTCTTAGGAAGATCATCTCCGGCTTCATAAATGTTTACAGGGGCTCCTGTACTTGTACCTCTTTCTTGCCATTCAATGTATTGTCGTTTGTAATAAACGGGCAATACATTTACACCCTTGCTCCCATTGTAAAGTTCGTTAGTCACAGTATTGATAATCATGCCAGGTTCTGCACCTTCAACATGTTTACTATTCTGTTTATTTACTTCGGGAGACAATTGACCCAGAACTTTTAGAAAAGGTAGTGCAAGATCATCTTGCGCTATGTTCTGAGAACCTTTGTTTGCATCAGCTTCAAAATTAACTGTCGCTAATGCTCCTGCATTCTCACGTTTCGTGATTTCTGCTTTTTGGTTCATTGTTATTGTTTCCTTGTTAGTTTGGTTCGGTTTCCTACGAACACGTTAAAAATATCCATGGGCATTTCAAGATTATTCTCGATACGCTCACGGACTAGTGCTTTGAGAGTCATGGGCTCAACCTTCAACTTTTGTGTCGGCTGAAACCCTTGACCCTTCGCAAGGTTAGCATATTCTGCCGCCTTGTTATCTTCACCACGACCAAAGGAAACGGAGATCTCATTCTTTATAATATCTCCTAGGCCATTTTGGCGAAGCCAATTATACGCCGACTCTCTATTTTTGATAGAGATATTCGCCGAATAATACGGTTTCACATCAACTGCAGATCCATCTGCAAGTTTGAGAGAAGACAAACCCATTTCACTTAAAAGTGTAGGGATAACTTCTCCTGAAATTCGTTCAATTTCTTTTTCTTTGTCTTTTAAAGCTTGCTCCTCTGCTTTAACTTGATCTTCTAAATCTCTTAATTTTTTAACTTGGTCAGCTAGAGATTTTATGTTTTCTGTTCGATCCAAAACTTCTGTTTGGTCAGTCTCCATTTGATTTATTAACTCACTCATCTATTTTTCCTTTCTCGTATAAGTTTATTTCTAGCGGATAATACACTTTCTCTTGCCTGTCCCATTTTAAAAGATTAAATCTACCACTGTTTATATCAGATGCAATCGTACATGCCAACCCGATAATGGCTGGATCGCCTGAAAGTAGTAAAAAATCTTTAGACGTATAATTTTTTAGTAGTCTTCTTAGTTCAAAAATTACAGGTCCTGGACTTAAAACAATTTGTGCATTTTCTTTTAAAAGAACTTTTAGCTTACCATATTTTAGTGCCCCCATAATATTAAACTTAGGACGACCAATACTAGTTCCCGGTAATTCTTGTATAACGTAAACAATAGGTTCGCTTGTCTTTATATCTTTATATTCGCTCATAACTTTCTTGACAAGTTATAGGACTTTATGTATATAATGTCAATAGAAAGAAAATATGTTTTACAAATTTAAAACGAAGCCATATGCGCATCAGTTAAAAGCGCTTGAAATGTCTTGGAATAAAGAAGTGTTTGCTTATTTCATGGAAATGGGAACTGGTAAATCGAAAGTTTTACTAGACAATGTTGCTATGCTTTTTGATAAAGGCAAAATCAATAGTGTCTTAATTGTGGCACCGAAGGGTGTTTATAAAAATTGGTATGACTCGGAAATACCCGAACATTTACCCAAACATATTACTAGAAACGTTGTTCTTTGGAAATCTCTTATTACTAAAGAGCAAAAACTTAAATATGACTCTCTCTTTAAGCCTGATTTTGACATATTAAACATTTTCATCATGAATGTTGAGGCTTTATCAACTAAAAAAGGTCTCGAAGCTGCTCGTCAATTTTTAAATGTTAAAAGAGTCTTATTTGCTATTGACGAATCTACAACGATTAAAAATCCAGGCGCAAAAAGAACTAAAAATATTATTCAATTGTCTAAATTAGGAAAATATCGAAGAATTTTGACAGGATCACCTGTTACTAAGTCTCCCTTAGATTTATACACGCAGTGTTCTTTCTTAGACCCTTATTTATTGGATTTTACTTCTTATTATGCTTTTAGAAATAGATATGCAGAAATGCGAACCGCTAATTTTAGTGGTAGATCAGTTCAAGTTGTTACAGGATATAAAAATTTAGCTGAATTATCAGAAACGATTAAGTCTTTTTCTTACAGAGTTTTAAAAGATGATTGTTTGGACCTTCCACCTAAAACTTATATGAAAAGAGTTATACAGCTTACACCTGAGCAGAAAAGAGTCTACGAGCAAATGAAATCAACAGCGCTTGCTATGCTTAATGGTAAAATGGTGACTACTATGAATGTCATCACTCAATTAATGAGATTGCAGCAAATCACGTGCGGCCATTTTAAAGCAGATGATGATTCTATACAAAATATAAAGAGTAATCGTATTACAGAATTAATGGACGTACTTGAAGAAGTTGAAGGCAAAGCTGTCATTTGGGCTCATTGGCGTCATGATATTGACACAATTGTAAAGTCTATTGAAGATAAGTATCCGGAATCTGTGGTAACATATTATGGTGATACAACGACTGAAGATAGACAGAAAGCAATTAAGAAAATACAGGATCCAGAAAGCAAAGTGCGATTCCTCGTTGGCACCCCACAGACCGGCGGTTACGGAATTACCCTTACAGGTGCATCCACCATGATTTATTATTCTAATGGTTATGATTTAGAAAAACGTCAACAATCTGAAGCTCGAATTGATCGTATTGGTCAGAAAAAACCGATGACTTATATTGATATTCTTGCGGAAGATACCATCGACGAAAAAATCGTGAAGTCCCTCCGCAAGAAAGTGAACATCGCCACTGAAATTATGGGCGAAGAACTTAAGGCTTGGATTTAATCCCTCAAAATGTAGGACATACGCGTGACGCGTTGGAATTTTTGAATCCTACTATTTTATGGAAATTTTCTTAGGTCTTTTATCTTCTGGTGGACAGTATTCCAATTTGATTTTAAGAATTCCGTCTTCGAGCTCAGCACCTTTTGCTTCCACGTACTCAGATAGTTGTAGCTTACGCGTAAAAGCTCTTTGAGCCATACCTTTATAGACATAGTCCTCCTTATCTTCTTTAGCTTTACCAGTTATTTCTAGTATGCCATCGGTCACTTCAATATTAATATCTGCTTTTTTATAGCCAGATAGTGACATCTCCAAAGTATATTGATCCGCCTTTGCATTCTTCTTTATATTATAATATGGAAAACCCGTATTATAATGGTTAAGCAAAGAGAATCGATTGAAGATATCTTCAAAGCCGATTGCGTTATTTAGGAATTTATTTATATTTATTAGATCAGTCATAATAACCTCCTTTGTTAGACAGTTAATAATAGGGCCCCTAAAGCACCCTTGATCTATATATAATCTATTTTATGTAAATTGCAACAAGAATTATGAGTAAAATTATTAACTCGTAACGTTTTATATTGCGTTTAAAAAATGTTTTAATTTTTTCCATTATGAAGTCCCCAATAGAGTTAAAATGATAGCTCCTAATCCTCCTAAGAGCCAGTATAAAAATCGATCCATTTTGATGTGTAGTTTATCAATGTCTTCATGCATATGTTTTAAATGGTTTTGCTTAATATTAAACACTTCTCTCTTAAGACCTTTGATATGTCCATATAAAGCGATAATATGTTCGCTAATTGTATTAGGGTCTTTAGCCATTATGCCATCCCCTTTGATCTTAGTCGCATAGCTTTTTCCTCGTTGGATAGTAAAGCAGTTTCAGTCGCTGTCAACCCTGTTCTTGGAGAAATATTTTGATTTACACTTGCAACCTGTCTCGTATCTACTACTGGTGTTGGTGGTAAAGGTGTTTGGCTTCTACGTTCTGTTGGAACAGATATTCTAGGCAATTTTGGTAGTATAGACGCTGTTCTTACTTTAGGAACTTCAGGTACTTTTATTTGTGACACTGGTTCTTTAGGTATTTCCGGTTTTAAAGATTTATTTCTATACTCTCTCATAATTTTATAAAACTCTCTTCTTGGATAAAAGAAAGAACTTTCAATTTTTTCATCAGGGTATGCTTTTTTAGCATCTCTAACTCTTTTTTGCATAAGGGGATCAGAAGCTTTGAATGGTATAAATTTACCTCTAAGTAATGCAGATATTTCTTTACCACTGAAATTTCTTTTCATCAAAATTTTTCTTACATCTCTTTTAGTCAAACCTAATTTAAGAGCATCTTGTAAAACTAAATACATATCTTGTTGAACTCTGAACATTTCTTCTTGTATACCTCTAAATTCCTCTGTTAATACAGATGGGCCTCTGTTCAATGCATTTTTTAAACTATAGAAATCTTCCGCTTTTGTTACGGATAGTTTTTCTCTTCTAAAATTGGTCATTTTATAGTTCATGGTTCGTGGTACGTCGACATTGATAATTCTAATACCTGAAAATAATGCAAGGGCCTCGTCTCTTAAACTATAGGGCTGGCCACCTGGTTTTAAATCTCCTTCAAGGGCTTGTCCAATTTTTCTTCCCGTAGTCACCGCTCCTGGTTCAATACCTTGTGCAAAATGAGCAAAGGTTTTTGATATCTTATCGATAGGAGAATCTGTTTCTGAATAAACATAACCTCCTGCTTTTTTCTGTCCGCCTCTACCAAAGAAACCTCTAGGTAGCGCATCAATAAGTCTTTCATAAC
>VTLG01008460.1_pt1 | contig 11845 bp, 24 predicted proteins | sample 4694571 | NCBI WGS metagenome assembly VTLG01 (sample SAMN12604809, study PRJNA352737) | marine metagenome | biome: ENVO:00000447; feature: ENVO:00000209|ENVO:00000569|ENVO:01000036; material: ENVO:00002151; isolation source: viral sequences binned using virsorter ... | reverse complement strand
AAGACTCTTCTATCAATCTCATATCTTTGATGCTCCCACTCCCTAAATAAAGATATATCACTTTCCCTTGCTTCAAGGTTTTCAATCTCAAGTATTTTTAGGGCTTCACCAGAGGGTGCATTGCCTGTACTATCACCCCACCTTATCCTTAACTGGTTGTTTTCAGCAACTTGATTAGCCATTGATTTTGTTGCCTCGATCATCTCCACTAGGCTGCCACCAGGTGATACATAGCTAAATGATGCCCCTTCTGGCAGCATATAGGCTTTGTCTATTCCAGCGCTTAACTTGCTTTGCCCATCTTCAATACCTGTGAATACTGCCTGACCTAATCTGAACCTAACTGACAGAGCTATCTCAGTCATAGCAATAGCAATATGCAATGCAGTTCTTGTAACATCATAACTGTTTTTTGAAAATCCCACCTTGCTTATTGGAATAATACCATAAGGGTTAATCATATCTTGATTAGAACCAACTGGAAACCTTACGCCCTTTTCATCATATTCAAAGTGCATACCTTGCATCTCATCCCTATCCTCAGACCAAAAAACAAATCTCTTCTTAGATGCATCCATGCTTTCTATTTCATAACTATATCCAAATGGTTCAGTATCACCATAGGCGTAGAACTCTTGCACCTTTGGGATTATTTCATATTCTAGTCGTTGCTTCCTTTCGTTATATCTTGTTTTCATGTAGCAGCTACCCAGCAGCCAAGCTAACTCTGCATACTCCCTTACCTTTGAATTTAATTTATAAGCAATATTGTTGTAGTCATCATTTTGTTCACCATTGATTAGCCTAAGTGGGGGTGTCTTGTATAACATCATTCTTGCTTTTGCAAATCTAGGAACACATGAACTAATAAATGCTGGTACTTGACTTAATGAATCACTAGCAAACCAAACATCTAAATGGCTATCCAGGTTCTGATTATAATAGAAATCTAGCGACTCCATCATGTTGTAATGCTCTTGCTCTTTATAGTTGTGACCAGCATCCTTGACACTTTTAAGAACAGCCATCTCTGACATTTCCGGGATAACAACCCTGTTCACACTCTTACCAAAATTATACATACATACCTACCATTTCATTGATGAACCAACCATACGCCTTATTGGAAATCTGTATTCAATTCCATAGCTACAAGCATCTAATGCATGAGTTAGTTCCATGTTGTCTTTTGCTAATCCTCCCCTTCTATCCCTTTGACATTGCTCTAAATCTTTTACTAAATAAACACATTTAGGATCAACGGTCATACCTATGTTCCCCTCTGCATCTTTTAATTTTCTATTTAAGGCATTCAGTCTATCTATATGACTTGGGTGTGACTTCTTTGCTCTAATTAAAAAACCATAATCTCTTAATATCTGATGATCGCTACGCCTTGATGTTGTGCTTCTTGATTTACCAGCCGGATCAGGATACACCTCAATGTTTGGTGCTATACCTTTCATTGCTGCACCTAGCTCCTCTGTATTACTATTCTTTAATCTAACCTCATCAAAAAAGTGTATTGTGCCATCGCTATATTCAGCAGCCAATACTGCTGTGTTATAATCAACATTGAAATCACAGCCCCACCATAATTTACTAGATAAGTCTTTTGCTTTTTTACAATGGGTTTGCCTATCAAAGTTCCATGCAGCCCTATTACCTGTTGTTTCAAATGACCCCTCAAACTCTTGTTTAAAGACAACAGAATCCATTGTTCTCTTTGCCAGGTTTATTTCTTCTTCAGGTACAAAGCCACCCTCTAATGTAGTAAACTGCCATGACTTCCATTCTGGTTCTGATTGCCCTTTCATGTATAGATCATACATAGCATCATAGCCATTAGGTGTACCAATAAACAAGCACTCACCCTGTGTTGTTGCTAACATAGGCATAATAATTTCTTCCCAAACATGGGGCTTGATATACGCCATCTCATCCATTACACACTTTGTAAGTTCCACACCCCTCAAGTTATTTTCATTATCAGCACCCTTAACAGACAACTCAGCACCATTATCAAACATTACACTCATTTCAGATTCATTTAGCTTAGCATTATCAAACCCGGCAAACATTTGCCTTAATATGGGAAACACTATCATCTTACCCTGTCTATATGTAGGTGTAATAAACCATCTTCTTTCATTAGCTTCAAAGGCATCCTTCATTAAGTACATCAAACTCAATACGGTCTTTCCCCACCTACGACCACACACAAGAACTTTAAACCTAGAATTGTCTTGTAAGATGCTTCTTCTTGTCTTATCTAGCTGCCAGTTGATCAACCAAATATCCTTTTGAATAATGACTTAGGCACTTTCTTGCCTGACTTGTATAGCCTTTGCATCCTTGCAATATCTCTTGCTCTGCTTCTTCTTTTTGAACCTTTTAAACCAGATACATATTTTTTAGGTACAGTCTTATATCCTTTAGCTTTGGCAACTCTTCTATTCATCTTCTTTTTCTTTCTAGCCATTACACTCCAACCTTCTTCATGGCTGCCTTATGTGACTGGGTAAATGTTCTTCCCTTTCTCATAGCTGTTACCATTGCCCTTAGATGCTTTCTGGTATGATGCCTGGCGTGTCTCCTCATTGCAGATACTTGCCTCTTGTTTAACCCAGTAACACTAACACCTTTTACTTTCATTTCTTTCTTCTTCTTTTTCTTTCCATTCTAGCTAATATAGGATCATGCTTAATTCTTTTTCTACCCTTTACTATCTTTATAAATGAGTTTACCCTAGCTGATGCCCAACTGCTGGGAGTCATTCCAGGGCGTGTTCCTGAACCAACTGCTGCACCTAAACCTCTCCTGTAAACTTTCATTAAGGATGACTTTTTTATTTTGTTCTTCTTTGCTAACGCCCCTAGCCTCTTTGATACACTTGCTGATATTCTAGCCATCTTCAATCACCATTACCTGTATTGGTTCAGATTTAGTTGTTCTTTCTTGCCTATCAAGTGCCTTACCTTCTAATCTTTCAACGATAAACTGTATTGCCCTTAGATCACCTCTTTCAGCTAATTGAAATAATTTAGATACAACCACTTCCCTTCTTTCTTTCTCGCCTGTCTTAGTAAAGCTAAACTCTTTAATTAAATCAGTATAAGCGTTTCTTCTTCCATTGGGGTTACCAGACTCGCCTTTCTTCCACATACTTGCTGGTTTATGACCTTTCTTAAATTGACCATTTGCCCTTCTGTTATCCTTTTGTTTAGTCATATTCAACCAATGCCATTACAAATGCTTTATTAAGTTTATCAATCAACTCTTTTACTTTGTGAGTATCAATCTCATACACATCAAATTCAAGCCTGTAGTTGCCTGTTGTCTTTAAGTTTTTGATGCCTACCAGCTCTGTGGTAAGTGTAATACCTCTATCTTCTTTTGCCAAACTTCATCTTTTTTTTCTTCTTGCTTCCTTTAGCTTTTTTATTCTTTTTCTTTGAACCATGATGATAAGGCATAATATACTCCCTAAAAAATGTTGGTTTAATTTAAAATAAAAAGGATGTTTTATAAAATAGTGATGTATGTCTTAAAAAGTAAAGTAGTATAGTGGTGTATGCTGTTTAAAATATATGAGCATACTGGTGTGTACTATATAAACAAAAGCCCCAGAATTAACTGAGGCTTTTTTTAGTGATTTAGTGGTTAGTGTTTATTTTATTTTTTGCCAAGCATTAGGTGGTATGTGCATTTCATTTTTGTTATTTGCTTTTATCACTCTAGCCTTATCCCTGTCAATAGGTCTGTATAAAAGCTTTTCTGTTCTTTCATCAATATCTTCACCAATGGCATCAGATAATCTTTTAGCCCTATCTGCTAAGCCGTGCCGTAAATCAGTTTGAGAAAATCTCGCTACTTGGCTTAACCAAGAAATGGCATCCTTTACTTCTTTAACTAAATCATCATTGTTAATATTCATTCTTAACTCCTTTTTTTATTTTATCCTTATACCCAAAAAGCCCCATTGAAGGGGCTGATTGATTTCTTGGTTAGTTATTAAATATTATCTATTTCTTTATACTTTTTCTTTGCACCCTTATCATTAGACCTCATAAACTCTTCACCAAAAGCCATATTGAATATTTGCTCTTGTTCTTGCTTATTAAACATATCTAAAGATATTTTCTTGTCAATTACATCCATAACTACTTGTTCAGTTATTTTCATGTTTAACTCCTTATTTAGTGTTTTATTCATAAAGGAATATAATGAATAATATATATATGATACAAGGGGTTTTGTAACCCTTAACTAACAGTTATAATCCACAAAATCCTTCTTCACACATAAATAATTCTTGCTGGTCTGCAAACTCAATTCTTTCTAATGGTACTAATGATCTATGTAAATATAGTTTATCATCTGATCCTTTTTTGGTTGCATCTCTTATGGTATTATCTATCTCTATACATTTTTCCCATTCTTTTGGTAGTTTTTCTTTTATTTCCTTCCAGTTCTTGTCACTATGATATGGGCAAAACACACAACTAGATTTAGGTGGTATTGGAAATTTAAATCTGTCAAATATTTTTAAACAATCTCCTCTGGTCATTCTTTGGTCTATCAATGGATAAACATAATCTATTCTAGGTAATTGACTTTCTTTCATTCTTTGTATCTCATCCAATGTAATACCTAGCCACATCTCTGTCTTGGGCATTCTTTGTCTTGGCTTTAATCCATGCAATTCTCTTACCTTTTTTATTACTGGTTGAATCTTATACTCACCAGTACATTGTCTCTGAATCATACCACCGCTTTCTGTAAATGCTGGTATTGATGCCCATCTAACACCTCTAGAATTTTGTGCTTTCATGATGTCTTGCAGTAGATTTCTATCATTAGTTACATGGATTGGTATGCCATTATTCAAACTTGCCCAATCTTGTAAGTATTCAAGTATCTCATAAGTTCTTGGAAGTTCAGCACCGGGGTCAGCAAATACTGCATGATCTGCTCTTTCTATGATGTTTTTACTACTCATCATGTACATTGCTGTGCTTTGAACACCCATTCCCAAACTAATTACTTTCATCTTTTAAATATATTGCTTTTTTTTATTTTATCTGCTATTGCCTGAACCACGTCTACGGTTACAGCATTACCAGCTTGTTTGTATCTTTGTGTATCACTTATTTCAACAACCTTCCCATCCATTATACCATACTTATTATGATTATCGCTAAAACCTTGCAACCTCATACACTCTATTGGTGTAAGTCTGCGTATATCTTTGGTTTTTTTAATTAATAATGGTGCCATCCTGCTTAATTCAGTTTGATTATTATTAGAACTTGTTAAGCAAGGAGATGTGTTATTTTTTCTTATACGCATACCTTCATCTGTTCTGTAATCTGCTATTTTAATTAAATCCATATCACTATGATTTCCACCACTATGACCACCACCACATAATGTTGCTGCATAATCTTGATTGTTTTTCTTATCTCCTTTTTTATCAATAATCATTACTTGTTTAGCTTGTTTATAATCTGTAGCAGTAAGCGTAGACATAATACCTTTGGAGCTATGTATTTTTGACCTTTCTCCGCCACTTTTGGTATTTCCAAAAATTTCTATTTTTTCTGATCCTCGAAGCATGGAACATCCCCGCCTATCTTTAGAGTTGAACATACCTTGCTTGTGTCCTGTGGTTGTCTTTCCCGAAAATCGCTTTTCATTATTCCTTGCACCATCTTCTCTGATAGGAAATATTTGTGATTTACTTCGGTTTCCAATATATCCAACAATGTATATCCGCTCTCTATTTTGGGGTAGCCACCAGCGAGTATTAAGTAATTGGAACTCAATGGTATACCCAATGTTATCAAGAACTCTGTAGATTGTAGTAAATGTTCTTCCATTGTCGTGACTAAGTAAGCCTTTAACATTTTCGAGTACCAAACAGGGGATTGGGTTTTTAACGTCTTTGTAATGTCTAAGAATCCGTGCAATTTCAAAAAATAAAGTACCTCTAGTGTCATTGAAGCCTTTCCTTTTTCCAGCCATGCTAAATGCTTGGCACGGAAATCCGCCGCAAAGGATGTCAATGTTATTTGGTAAATCTCTTCCTGGTTGAATAAGTTTAATGTCACCTAGTTCCTCACTTTCTTTATAATTATATTTGTACACCGCACTAGCATATTTATCTATCTCACTAAAGCCTACCCAGTCAAATTTGAATCCTGCTTGTTCAAATCCTTTATGAAATCCACCAATACCACTAAATAGATCAAGCATTTTCATTTGCAGCTTGGACAATCTTTTCTTTTCTTTTTGTATGTTGGCATATTACCCTCTGGATACATCCTGTACTTTGCTCTGTCTACCCAACCAGGTACAATAGACCAACATCTTTTGCAATATCTACAATAGAAAATATTATCATCAATTTTATGCTTTCTATTCTCATGACTTACTGCTTTCTTTCTGTAGCTTTTTAATGCTCGGAATCTTTCAGGCGTTGTAACCCTAAGATAAAAATCAATTATATGCTCTTCATCTTCCATCAATTAACTTTGAATTTATTTGCTAGATCAGTGATCATTTTCATATCAACAGTAACATCTTCATTTTTTATTTCTGGTTTTTCAGGAACCATATCAACACCACAACATGAACTGTCTTTAAGTCCTTGATATGTTGGGAATAAATTACTACCACATTTTGAACAATATGCTTTATAGTACCCTGTATCTAATTTCTTGAATTTTGTTTCTGGTGTCTTTGGCTTTTGATTATTTCCAAAATCATTTTTGTGCCATCTTTGTAATCTTCTTTTTATGTCAAAGGTTTTTTGCATTTCAAATTTCATCTTTAAACCATTCTCATTTGATTCAGTCCAATAACCAACAAAGTCCTTAAGCATACTATCATTTATTCCTAGTTCCTGTGCAATAATAAATGATTTTCTTGAAAACTCTGCTTCCTTATCTTTTTTTTTATCTTTTACCTTAACCTTATCTTTAACTTTAACTTTATCTTTATCTTTATCTTTAAGAGTATTAGATACCCTTAACAAACCCTTTTCTTTTAATCTCTTAATAACACTCATGTGAGGTTTAGAATGCTCTTTAAGTTCACCATATTGAAATTCTATAAATGATGGTATGAAATACTGCTCTTCTCCATCTACCTTTTTCATTTTATCAGTAATGACTTGAGGTAATCGTCTGTAGCTGACTCTACCACCAATAAAGAACTCAGCTAATTCAAAATCAGCATCCCATATCCCAGCATGATCACATTTTGTTAATAGATAAATCCATATCAATTTATTATCAGGTGATAATTTCCTGAACCATGCTTTATCCCATATCTTTGTATCTATAAATCTTTTAGCCATTATTACTCTCCCTTTTTAATATAGTTTAAATTTGGTGCTTCATATCTAGTTTTGTTTAAGTCCATTTCATCTTTTATATCCCAAACTCTTCTTTCCTTTTTATTTAACTCTTTTTTAAATAAATCAGTTTCTTTTATGGGAATATGTCTTTTAGTTGCAAAGCCAAGAAGTTGCTTACCTTCTTTTGGAGTCCAAGCCCTTGAATTAAAATATTTATTTTTATCAAACATTTCTCTATGTTTTTTCCAATATTGATTAGAAAGTTCTTTGTGATCCAAGTATATTTTTGTTTTATCACCTATAACCTTTTTTCTTAGCTTTACTTTTAAAAAAATTTCTTTCAATATTTTACCCCCCTATGCTTCAAATTCTTTCATTTTTTCGTCATAAAAATTTTTTAAACCTTTATTCACAGTAAAAACATATTGCTGATAATCTTCATAGGATGAAAAAGCTGATTTAATTACTATACGAACCATTTCTAAAAGTTCCTTTTCAATATATTTAACTTTTCTTTTTTTAAATTTTTTGTGTTTTATAGATTCTAATACCATTCTGATCATTTGCTCTAATAAGACAATGTCATGTTTTAATTGATTTTTATCCATTACCTTACTTCCCTTTCATTTAAAAATTTACAAATGAAATCAGGATCTAATTTAAAAAGGTGTTCATAGATAAAATTATTGGGTGTTGGTAACAACTCAACATCTACATTATAATATGATGAGGCAAAAAAAATAGCCTCATCCTTATCTTTAAACCACCTAAATCCATTACCCCTTACCTCAACACAATATAACATTATTTGTAAAACTTTATAATCATCACTCATATTATTTCTCCTATTTTGTTTTTTAATTCAGTTTGTATTTTCTTAAAATCTAATTTATTTGTATTAATGGTATTAGCCTCTTTTTTTAATCTGTTGAGCCTAACCTTACCTAATGTTTTTTCTGCCCATTCTTTGGCTTCTATGGGGTTTCTATGCCACCAGTAAAGATGACACCCAACACATAATGCTTTTAAATTATCAACATTAAACTCCATTTTACGATAGCGACCTTTGGGATAGATATGTGAGGCTTGGAGTCTTTCTGGACTGCCACACCTCAAGCATACCTTATCCCTTAGTATAACATATTCACGTGCTAACTTACTTAGTTTTGTTCTTTGGGTTTTTGTCATTTAAGTATTTAGTTTGTAAATATTTGAGCCTATGATGTGCTGCACCATCAATTTCTATTTGATCATTTTTCAACAAATCTTTGTAAAAAGTAATCAAATATGTAATTGCAACAGTTCTGGTTTTCAAAACAGTTCTTCCTCTTCTGGTTGCATGAGTGCAATCTCATACATCTTGGGCATAATTTGTTTTATTAATTCAACCCTCTTCATAACATCGCCATCAAATTCATGCTCTGACATTACCAGCCTGGTTGCATTGTTAAAAGCCATACCCCACTTAATGCTTTTATCTTGATCATCCTTTGACTTTTTAAACTCAACAGATACAGGGCTTACTAAGTAAACTGTTTTACCATCTTGTATTTTCTTATGCTCGATTAATACACTATCACCTTTGTTGTAATGTTGCATAATCTCATGTGCTTTATCTGATGCAAAAAAAGACTTCTCAACACCATTATGATTTACTCCATACAGTCTCCATTCGCCTTTGGGCGTTAATCCTGTTTTTGGGTTATCGAAAAGCAAACTTACTTTTGCTTCTGACCCCACAGGTATTTCTAGTTTTGGTCTTTGACTCATGTGTTTCTCTCCTTAGTTAGTTAAAATTTGATATACCAACCTAACAACCATTACTATAATAATTGGTGTTAATAATATTGGTAATGTAGTTTCAAGAAAATCCATTACTTTTTCCATTATGTTAATCATGTAAAACCCCCTTTACTGTTTCATACATTATTGAAATTATCATCATAGTGCCTAGTGTTACTAAAACCCAAATTAGTGCAGCTATGGATAAAATAAATAGATTAATCACCCATTCGGCTAAATTAATTACTATCATTCTTCTTCTTCTGTATTTTTATTTTCATGTTTAAACATTAATTCAATATCTTCATATTTAAACATTAAATCAAGACAGTCTTGATAGGTAAAAATTTTCTTTTCAATTCTATGGAGTCTCCATAAAATGCTTATATTTAGTGCTAACATCATTAGCATAGTAAACTCCCAATAAGGGAAGTATTCTGTGCTAAATAAAGCTTCCCAGTAATATCTCATATCTATTTCCTTTTTATTTTAAACAGCTTATTAAAACAATATGTGCAATACACTACAAATCCACCCATAAATATATTTGGATGTGACTCACCACATAACCCCAATATATGTTTTATGAATTGTATTAAACTATCCATACTAAAATAAACTGTATTGATCTGGATCAATGTCATCTTGTGCAGTTTTTAAACGCCACAAGTGTTCTTTTTTACCATATAAACCTACAACCTTAACATCTGTTTTAATTATTTTATCTTCATTTGTAAGGTTGGTTAATGCCCTTCTAACCGATGTTATTGGGCATTCCAAATTAAGTTTTTTTAGTACCTGGGAAGGACTTAATGGTTTACCATAAGTAAGAAAAAATGAATATATAATCTCTTCTTGATTCCTTGCCTTCTCATGGGATTTTTGAAGATCAAAACCTTTTTCATTTGTGGTGTTATAATAACTCATTTCAAATCCTTAATATCATCTGCTAATTCTTGAAACTGATCCGACACCTTCAGTTCAGATAAAGAATTAGCCATGTGTTCAAGTGCTTCAATTACTAAACTATACTCTTGTTTGTTCACAAGTATTTGAATGTACCCAGAAGGCTCGGTGGTTGAGGGTGTAGTTGCGGAGTCCTCATTATACATGACATTCCGAACCTTCTGGATTTTAGGCGTGTACTCTCCTATTATTTGGTTAATTCTTTCACACAATGCATTAAAATGAATTATTTTTTGAGAGTCAGAATCTAAATCTTCACCCTCAGTTATTGTAATTAAAGACTGTAAGGCGTTAAATAGATTAATTGATAAGGTTTTAGTTTCAATATTATTTGTCATTGGATATGGCATTGTTCCCCCTTTTATAATATTTATCTACAACAAATTTAGTGTAATCAAGATTCCATGTATTTGGATTTTTAATTACTTTAACAATCTCTGGAAATCTGTGTTGGTAATATTTCATTTCAATATCGATGTCTTGAAATAGATCATCAATGGTATTACCAACAGCACAGGTGTACATCATTGCAGTTTCACCTTCATATTTAATCTCAGCATGATAAATAAAGTCATGTGGTACTATTTTATCCATTACTTACCCCCTATTAATTTTTGACGTTTTAACATTTCAACTTGTATTATCAAGCCTTTTATTTTTCCCACGTGTAAAGGGAAGTTGTCATCAACAGGTAAATGACTATAATTAGATACATATTCCTTACAAAGTTTTAATAATTTATTTACTTTTTTTGTTTTAAAAACAACTAAAGGGTTAATTGAGTCATCGTTAGTTTGTTTCATGCTCCAAGTTTCGCAAAATTTTTCAAATAAAACATTTCTAAATAATGTTTCAAATGTTGATTTTCTTATTTTTAGTTTCATTTTATTCTCCAATTTGTTATTCTATTCATAAACAAAACTAATAAAAGCAAATGAAATAACCTAATACTTTAAAATTTTATTTTTAGAGTTAGATAAGGGTTAAAGGGGGTAAGGTAGGGATGCTTAAGAATATGAATAAGGACGACTGTTGGAGCAAAACGCCCTGTTCATCCCTACCTTGTGGAGAGAATATAAGAATAATAATTTACAATCAAAACTCTTCTTCTATTTTTAATGCAATATTCCAAAGGTTTGGAGAGACTTGGGTTTGCACTAATGAATCTTGGGCGAACCTTGCAAAGATATGAGCGGTCTCAGCATTTGTTCCTGTTTGACTATTATCACAGCTAAATATGAATGGTATATGCCCACCATTGGTAAGATTCCAAGCATCATTAATTACACTATCACCACTAGGGTTATATGTATTCCATTGGACTGGCATCACCTCATCTGAATCTAAAAAACTAAAATTCATATCCCATGACAATCTACCACCAAAAACTTGCTGTTGAGTTGTAGTGGTTACAAATGGTGATTTATTTTGATCTGCTGCTTGTCTGCCATGACTTATCATTGTTGAATATCTATGACCCCCTAAAGACTCCTCAATATTTACTGTGTCAAATGCTACTGTTCTTTTTACATCTACGTCAGGGCTTTGTGGTAGATCGTAGAACTCACCAATTAATATGCAACCAATTTTTAAATCTGCATCATCTGTAAAATAATTTCCTGAAGTAGTCGCGTCCTCGCTTCCAGAACCTTCAAACTGTATTCCCCAATACCTATTATCTTCTTCTGAAAATGTGACTATTGTGCTTCCATCTTCATTAGGGGATATTAAATT
>VTLG01013708.1_pt1 | contig 11847 bp, 15 predicted proteins | sample 4694571 | NCBI WGS metagenome assembly VTLG01 (sample SAMN12604809, study PRJNA352737) | marine metagenome | biome: ENVO:00000447; feature: ENVO:00000209|ENVO:00000569|ENVO:01000036; material: ENVO:00002151; isolation source: viral sequences binned using virsorter ... | reverse complement strand
CCTGAAGTATCTAGGTCTACCATCTGTTCTTTTTGTACTTCTTTTTTTTCTTCTGGCATAGTTTCTCCTATGGTTAAAATTCGTGGAATATATCTTCGGGGTTTTCCACGGTCGCTAAAACTTCATCATCATTGAGAAGCCTTATCTCACCCCCATCTATTTTAATTCGTGATCCTGCATATCTTGCAAAGATAATCCAATCACCTTTTTTGCACCAGGGACCTTCAGGAAATTTTTCCTTATCATAACAATGTGGTCCGGTTGCAAGAACTAAACCGCAAGTTGATGCTACTTGAGATTTTTCTATCGTATTATCAGTTATTATAATTCCGCCTTTAGTTTTATCTTTTTGTTTAAAAGGTAAAACTAAAATTCTCCAACCTGTTGGGTTAGGGAGCTTTGCTGATTCTGCAGTGAGATCTTGTTCTTTTTTTGAGGGTTCAACTCCAACTAAGTCCTTACGGGGTAAGTGGATTTTTGGTGTTCCCTTTGATACTGACAATTTTTCCGCCATCTTCTTTTTGCTCCTTTTTTTCTAGCAGGGTGGATATTTCCTGACTCAGATACTGATATGTTCGTATCTGTCCTAACATATACTGATATTTTTCCATATTGTCAACACCACCCGAAACCATGGCAGCAACAACATCGTCATGACGCATTTTGATAATTCTCTGCACCTTACTTATAAAGGTTAAATCATCCATTATTTTTTCCTCCTTTTTACTTTTTTCACGGTTTTACTTCCGTACTTTTTTGTCCACTTTCTAGCTATCGCCGGTTCTTTTTTCCAGAGATATCTTCTTTGTTTTTCTGATTTAAAAGGCAATTATCCCTTTCTCTTTTTAGCCATCTTTTTAAACGTCTTCGCTAAAGCTTTTGCTCTTCCTGTACAACCTGGTTTAGTAATAGGTGTACACTTTCCTTTAGTTCCACGTTTTTTAATTGATTTATTGACGTCTTGAATCCAATTTGCTGAGCCACCTTTTTTTAAAGCAACTCCCATGCTGCCTCTTTTTTTAACGACTCCGCCGCCACGATACATTTGACCGCCACGCATTCCCATATCTGGTTGATAATATCCATGAGTCATGTCTCTACGAGCAGCCCCACCTAAGTTTTTACGAACTCGTGAAGTCTCTACAGCTCCTCTACCTCTTAACGATATATCACCCATTAGCGAACCTCTTTACCAAAACCTCTTTTAGCTTTTCCTCTAGATTTAACTCTGCCACCTTTTTTGTAGCCTCGGTTAAGTTCACCGTGTATTCTTGAAACTTCATCTCTTCTATTTCTATTCGAAGGTTCTGCTTCAACACGACCTAGTTCTTCATATAAATTAGTTCTTCCTCTGTCAGCCATATTATTACCTATTTATTTTTCCAGACTTTTTAGCAGCCGAACCCCATTTTCCATAGGACTCATCTCGACTTGCTTTTAATTGTGCTGGTGTTCGTTTCTTTTTGATTCTCATTGCAATGGATTCATCTTTTCTATCTTTGTATCCTTGCTTCTTAACTTTGCCACCTTTTTTCATTCCTTGAGAATAAGGAAATCTTACTGGTGATCTTACTCCGTTTTGTCTCATAATATTTTCTCCTAATTAAGTTTTATTATAACTTATCTTAATAGACAAGTCTATTTCTTTCCGTTCCTGAAGATCTGAGTTCCCTTAATCCCAAAAACGCTCGCCACGACCAAAATCCACAAATTAGTGAACCATTTTGGCAAATTCGAGAAATACTCGAAAAAGACATCTATTTTCTCCATAGCGGCCGGATCCTCTGTCCACACCGACCAGGCGAGTACAATTATGGGCAATGTGAGAATCGCCAAAACAATTTCGTCCTTGTAGTCGTTTTGACGGGCTTCTAAAAGCTTACCCTGGTAAGTTTCCTCGCCTCGGGCCATCTTTTCTGCATGCATTAATTGTGCATCAGACATAGCCATTTTTGTCTTCTGACGGTTAGAATATATCTTACTTCCCGCCTGTAAAGCTATCTTAGCTAAACTAAACCAGGCCATACTACCACCAGCTTACTTCAGATCTTTTAGAAGCGAGCATTCCTTTTTGGCCTTTAACTTTATTCTTAGTTGGTTGCCCTAAAGGTGCTTTAAATGTAATACCACCTTTTTGGTATCCATCTTTGCCCACTCCCAGCATTTTTCCGCTAGTGTGTAATTTTTTCTCAGTAGGTTGTTTTGTCATATGTTTCTCCTTAACAATTCATATACTATCTTCTAGGACCTTTCAAGATTTTAACATCTCTTTGTTTAAATCTATCTTGCTTCAATTTAACATCATTAGCCATCTCTTGTTTGACCAAAGATGTCTCAGCTCTTAATTTAGCTAAATCTTCGTTCTGTTCAAGTTTTTCATCAAACTGGTCTTGACCCATCATTTGCTTAGATCTGTCTAAATTGATTTTTTCTTGATCTTGCTCTCGTTTCGCCTCATTGTCCATAGCTCTTAAATCTAGTTCTCTGGCTTTTAACTTAGCAATTGGATCATTTCCGAATTGTCCCATTATTTTATTTTCTTCTTCCATAAATTCTTGCATCATTTCTGCAATTAATTTAGCTTTTCTCGACTCTAGCGCCATTGACATCTGCATTAACTGTTGCTGAACTTGAGGGTTTTGTTGCATCATTGGGTTCATTTGCAATTGTTGCTGTAATTGTGTCAATTGAGCAATTTCTTCTCTCATTTCTACTTCTAACTGTTCCTGTGCCATCATGGAAATATGTTCAAAAATGTTTTTTTCTAGTGCACCAAGTACCACTGGGTTATTTCGCGCTAAATTTGTAGACATGAAATTTAAATGGGTTGTGATGTGTGCTTGATGATCCTGCCCTTTAAACGCTTGAAAAGGTTTATTGGACATTGCCAAAATATTTTCAACCGCTGGGTCCATTGGAGCCGGTGGTTGTGGTGGTGGAAGAATTTTATCAATATCTTTCACACCAATTGCTTGATACATGTCATGAAAGGCTTCATATAAATTATGTAATTGTGGATTAGCCATTGCAAGTTGTAATTCGGTTTGTGCCATTGTAATTCTTTGTGTTTGAGAAAAAATATTTGGATCTGCAATTGGAATAATATCCACTTTCTCATCAAAGTCTTGGACTTTAATATTTCTGTTCGCTCCTACAACATCATAAGGATATTCTTGCGGTAAATAAGTTTTAAAAACTGCCGCTAGTAGTCCAAACTCTTGTTTCATCGCCACATACAATCTTTTATGTATGGCTGACATGACCCTGGAGCCTCGCTCTAAGAGGGCGATGGTCGTACCAACAGCTGCTTGTTGGTTGCCGTCTCCGACCTGCATGTCAGCTATGGCGGCAAATCGTTGTCCCGCCGACACAACAATACCCATTAACTGAAGTAATGTTTGTGACGGTTCCTTGAAAGGAAGAGGCATAAATGCATCTCTGATGTTTCCACCAGGAGCATCTACATCTCTAAATTCACCAGGTTGTATTGCTTGAGCTTCGTCTCTGACACGAATACCTCTTTGCTTAAACCCTGCAGGTAAATTACTTAATGTACCTGCGTCCAATAGTTGACGTAACGCTGTTGTTGCTGTTCTTGATAAACCACCAATCATATGAATTAAACCTAGTCCATAAAAACCTAGACCCGGTAAAAATTTAAAGTGAACAAAATATTCAATTTTATTTTTTTGTGGGTCTGCAACTTGGTAATTTCTTCTAATTGATAAAACTTCTCTGGACGCTACTTCTACAGTTACAATGTAAGGAAGTTTAATTCCAGTTGGCTCTTGAGCTTCAGGATCCATATCTTCAAATCCTTCTAAATCTAAATTTACATGACACTCAATCAATGTAAAAATATCTTCTTCTCGAGTTTTTTTAAGACCTTCTAACTCTCTTTCTTTTTTCTTTACTTCTGTTTCTTCGTCATAACCAGGTTTTAATTCTACATCTCTATAGAATCCTCCTACCTGTTTTTTTCTTAAATCATTTTCAGAAATTTTAATAGTATGCATCACTGCTTCTGCATCTTCTAAAGATGTAGCAGTGTAAGGCACGACTAAGTCATCTGCCGGAACAAATTTTGAAACGGCTCTGCCCAAAAGTTCATCGTAATAAACTTTTTTAAACGCAGAGCCGGCGAGAGGGAGATAAAAAAGCATTTGATCGAACTCGGGTTCATACTCCTTCATCACATCCATGAGCTGATAGTTCATGAAGTTCTTTACTCTGACAGATTGATCTTCTTTCTGTCGATCCGGTTTACCCATAACTTGAGTATGAACAGGACCTGTTGCTGGCAGCAATTCTTTGTAAGCTTGTGCTTGAAACTGTGTTACCGCTTCTGCAAGGACTGGGTGAGTTGCACCACTAGCTCCTTGAAAGGGTTGTGTTGGATTTTCGTATTTAAATCCTAAAAGATCTAAACCTCTAGTATAAGTATCTTCCCAGTCTTTTCGGGAATTTTTATACTGCATAAAATTTTCGTTTAATTCGGAACCTAATTTTCCTAGAACATCGTCTGGTAGTAATTCTGCTAAATTGTCAAAATGGCCTTCTCCGCCCGGTTGATTCACCGCATTCGGATTAAAATTTATTTCAACGCCACCGTCTTCTTGTTGTTCGACTCTAACGTCGTCTTCATTAACTTGAGTGACGCCGGTTTCTTGTTGAGCGATTATTTCTTCTTCCGATGGAACGGTTATCGTTTGCTCTACGTTAGGTAGAGCTTTGTCTATATCTGCCATTTATTTTCCTCGAGTTCTCTATTGTTTTAACTTGTTTTACTGGAACATTCAAGCCTTGTGAATCGGGCCCTTTTAAAGGCGGAATCTCCTTCCATTTCACATGGGGCATATTTTTAGTTAATGTTTTATTCTTCACTTGCAAAAAATCCTCTTCCTTTTTTATAATCTTGATATTGTTCATAACCCGTCCAACCTAGGGAAGCTGCAAGTCCTGCCCAACCCACTGGACCCATTGCTGCTAAGGCGGCTCGACTCATACCCAGTCTTAAAAGTTTAGGTAAGACAGATGATGGATTCATTCCTCTTGTTGCCATTCTTGTCATTGATGGTGCAAATGCTGGTCCCATCCATGCAACCGGATCTGTCGCTATATCTCCCCAGCTCTCTCCTTCTCTTCTTTTTTGTGCAATTCTTAATGGCTCTGTTGCTAAGATTCCTGCTGGAGTAAACATACCTGAAAGTAATTTCATTGCTGGACCTATAGTAGCGGCACGAAGTGGTCCCATAGCCTCTCTTTTTAAAGTAGGTAATCGTCTTGCTTTGTACAAGGCACTGGTACCGGGAACCGCGGCTGCTGTTGCGCCGAGTGTTCCTGCTCCTATACCCCAATCCAAAATTTCACTTCTAGGTTTTGGTCTTTCTCCTTCGATTAATGCTGTGAGCATTCCTGCTTGTTGATCAGTATTAGTTAAATAAGTTGAAGGATCATCATTTCTAAATTGTTTAACAAGTGGTTGAGCAACTGCACCTGCTGCAGCTATCGCTCCAAACTTACCAATTCTAGGTCCCCATTTTCCGAGTGTTCCTAAAAATCCTTGAGCTACGTTTTTAAATTTAGGAATAATCCCTTCAGTTTTAGTTATTTGTTGTAAAGTTCCTTTTGAATCTGTTTGCATTGCTATAGTCATTTCACGACCACAGCCCCCCTGAAAACCTATTCGACCGCCTTCTGCACTAAAAGCAATTCGTCCTTTAAAAATATTACAAATATTTCCAACATTATTTCTAGCTGCCGCAATAACAGTATTGTTAACATTACTTTCCCAAAATGGTTTAGCTTTTTTAATATCAATGTAATAGCCCTTGTCTTTTACAAATTGAGAAATATCTAGAGCTCCTTTGGTTTGTTTTTTCCATCTTGCTAAGTCTTTTGGGGCATAATGTTTAGGGTCAATTGTTTTACTAACTACGATTTCAGGTAAATTTAATTGTTTTATTTGAGCCTCAGTAAAACCTTGTTTTACTAAAGTCTTAGCAATAGCTTTTTGTGATTCTAGTAATTTATCAGCTTCTAGTCGTGCCCCAGCTATATCAGGCTTCTTTTGCGAAAGTAACTCTTGAACTTTCTCTAATCTTTCCGAAAACCTACCTTGATATCCTGCTAAAGCCCCTGAATTAATTTTAGCTGAAGTCGCATCTACAAAAACACTGAAAGGTTTAATTCCTCTAGTTTCACCAGCACTTACACTAATTACTTCGTTAATGTTATAAGGAATTTTTTCACCTGGTTTTAATCTCATGGCCTCTCTTAACTTCGTTCTAAAGTCTTTTTGAAAATCCCCTAAAGTTCCGGACTGATTGAATTGTTTATTTACATTGTCTAAAGCCAGTCTATAAAAAGCCGTTCTATATGGATTGTCACGGGAGCTACTTCCTAACTCGGTCAGTAACCTTTGTCCTGCTGAGTTATTCTTTCTTATGTCTAATGGCGTTCTAAATTCTTCTCCCCTTAGTGCTCTAGAATAAATAGCCATAGCATGTGCAGCTTTAGATGGAGTGTTCGACGAAGTTTTTTCCATAACCTCAAACAGGTCAGGAAGGTGCTTTCCCTTTTTGCCCTCCACTACCATCTTTCTAAATAGTTTGTCTATTTCTTTTACTCTTTTAGTCGTCTCATCTTTTATCCAGGACTTCTTAAAATGTGTTTTAAATTCTTTTATGGCCGCTGGTGTAGGGTCTTTATATAAAACCTCTCCCCCCTGACGACCTGTGGATATTTTTGGAAAAAGTTTTTCTATTAGCGCCCCTGTCGAGGTTAGCCTTTTTCCCTTGACACGGGTGTGGAGATCCGATTCTGTAATGCCTAATTTTGCAGCCAGTTGCTTGGATGTTGTATTATATCCAGCTTTTGTTTTAAAAGTTTTAGCCTTTTCCCAAAGTTTCCATAACTCATGCTTCTGCGAACTCCCACCAGATATTTTTCCTGCTTTCTCCCAGTTAAAAGTTCTCCACTTCGGATGTATTTTTTTTAAGTTGGCTACAAAGTCTCTAAAACTTTTATTTGTGTTATAAATCTTATCAAATCGAGTCCGTCCTAATCTAACGTCTAACTCAGCCATTAAACCTCCAGAATCTTAGCTAGACCACCGGATGCATTGGGTTTACGACCTTTTCCGGGATTCCAGTCTTTAAGTAATTCGTCCGTATACCTTTCGGCATAATTCGGACTTACGCCCGATAAATCCTCTCCTCCGCCTAAAGCCTGAGTTCTTTTTGCCATATTCGCATTAATATATCTCTGTATAATGGCTTGTTGTTCTTCGGCAGGGAGTAAAGATATTCTAGTTGCTTCGTCTCTTGATACTCCGAATTCCTGCATAAATTTTTCTATGTTTAATTTAAAAGTTCTATTTCTTGCTTCAAAATCTTTAACAGCTTCTAAAGTTTCATATTTAGTTCCTTTAGGTAACTCCGATGCTCTTTTAAGTGTTCCTTCACCAAATTGTTCATCGACACCTTTTATTAAACTTTTTATGCCTCTTTGCTTTTTAAGGTTCAATCCAAATCTTGTACTTACTTCTCCCAATACTAAACCATAAATATCCGATCTAGCTGCATCATCAAGATCATCAATAAGTTTACCACCAAAAAGTTTAGGATTATTTTCAACTAAAGCTTCTGCTGCCAGTTCTGCATCCATCTTATAATCACCTGTTGGAAAAATATCGTCCACAGCATCTTTAATCACTTTTTTATTAATTCTTCTTAGTAAAGCTTTAGACAAACCTGATCCCCATCTAAAACTAGTTCTCGGCACCTGTAGAATTTCTCCCAGTCCACCCATTTTCAGTCCAACTCTTCCACCGCTTGCAAAAAGAGGAATATCATCAACGATTCCAGTAAGTGTTGAAAAATCTATAGACTCTCGGTCAAAAAACGGATCATCAATGCCTCGTCCTCTTCTATCTTTAGCAGCCACGATAAAATCGGTAAATTTCTCCATATTTTCCTTCGTTGCGTTCTTCGGTAAATTTTCTGCCGCATTTTTTCCAAAATATTTTACAAATAAATTAATTGGATCGCCTGCTCGGCCTCCGCCGCCTTCGGTAATGTATTTAAAGTCAACTTCGTCGACAAAATCTCTTAAACCGCTCCCTGTTTGGCCTCGTTTTTTCATTAAAGTCAATAATGCGTCTCTGGCAGATGCTCTCATCTGAGGAATATTGTGTCCTCCCGCCATTTCAAAGAACCGGGCAACGTCCACATGGCCTTTGTCAAAATGAGATTGGTACAAACCTTCAAAATCGTAAGCGTTTTTTACTTCGGCTTCGGTATAAAGTCCCTTAATCTGAGGATCTTTTAAAAGTGCTTCTGCTTTTTGAACGTGAACTTCGTTTTTTGGATTAAATTTACTTATATAAGATGTTTTTGCCGCTGTCGGGTCTAGGACTTCAAAAGTTCCGGCTTTAGTAGGCTCGCCTTTACTTACTTTTCCTAATTCATCCGACAATTTTTTAATTTTTTTCATCCGCTCGTTAATACGAGTCATTAAACCACTCGTTTCAATACCTTCTGAATACTCCGCTGCCTCTAAATCATCAGCGAATGATCCAATCCCCCTACTTTTTTTAATTTCTTCCCATTTAAAAAAATCAGCTTGCTTAGAAGGATCTAGTCCCGCTTTTCTCATCGCAGCACTTTCTGCCGCGCTGGCGTCTATGGCTGCCTTCAATTGGTTTGATCGTTCAGGGGTCAAGAAATCTTTAAATGTTTCTTGTTGTCTTAAAGAACCCAGACCTTTCTCAGAAAGTCCCCCGGTCCTTGTGGCCATATCTGTGATGTTCGCAGGTGGATTATAAATTTTGTCTATTTCAATCAGATTGTTTTGAAGTCTCTGCAACTGTAGATCGTTAAGCTTGTTCGCGGCTACGTAACCTCCAGCTCTTTCCGCTTCGCTGACGATCTGTTCCCTTGGGAATACATCTAGCACTCTCCTGTCTAATGGACCTTCTAACAGTGGCTGGTTTGGACCTTTTCCTAAAAAGTTAATATTGGTTCTGGTTCCCATGAAATTCTTGGGATTGCCACCGATATTTTGAATCAGCCTTAAAATGTTGTCAATAATAATTCTTCTAGCCATAGTATTTTATCTGGTTGCTCCTTACAATTTTTTCCTCTTTGTAATCTTCGGGATGCGGAACGAGTCCTCCCTGTCTTACACGCATGATCGCTTGTGTCATACTATCGACATAGTCGTCATGATCGCCATATGGAAACGACGCACACTCCTCGATGACTTCCTGAGCAAAGTGTTCGTGTTTCGGTGCCCAAATCTTCCCCGACTCAAAAAGCGGGGCGATTGCGTTCACTCTTACATGCTTATCATTTCCTTTGCTCGGCGTAAAGTTAATAACTGGGATATCCATTTGCCTCAACTCATGGGTTAGAGGAATCCCTGATGCCTTGGCCTCGATTATAACCATATCGGGACGCCAGTACATATATTCCTCTTTAGCCACGCGTCGAAGTTCGGGGAACTCGTAGCGATCTTTAAAGGCACTCAGTAAAATCATGTTATGACCGGAGTCTTCGGTTTTAAAAACACCCCAAGTGGTAATGGCCGAAAAGTCAGCCGTTTCTTTTTTAAGAAAAGCCGTATCGTAGCTTTGAATTGTGTATTCTATTTTAGGTGGATCCTTCTTAGTCCAATCTCGCCACCATTCTCGTTTAATAATGGCTCCTTCTTCCGCAGTCGGTTGCTGCATATATTGGGCATTCCAATTGGAAACAGGGATCGAGGCTTTTGTTTTTTCTAATTCTTCTAATTTCCAATAACCAGGCCACACGGGTTTGCCGCTAGGCATAATAGCTGGAAGTTCAACAACATCCCATTTATCACCATCCTCTGATGACATAGATTTAATTAACTGACCAGTTAGATCTTTCGTAGACCACCGAGTCATTACAATTACAATTTTACCACCAGGTTGAAGTCTTTGTCTTGGACCTGCCATATACCAGTTCCACGCTTTCTCAAAAGACTTACCATCTGCTCTTACATCTTGTTCTTTGTGAGGATCGTCAATAATTAATAGATCAGCACCCCTTCCAGTGATCGCTCCGCCAACACCAGCTGCAAAGTACTCTCCGCCCTGCTGAGTTTTCCATTTCCCTGCTGCCTGACTATCTTCTTGAAGTCGCGTGTTAAACATTTCACCATATTTCTGCTCATCAACCAAATTCTTGGTTTTACGACCAAAATCGATTGCAAGATCGGCTGTATGGGTTGCTTGAATAATTTTATAATTTGGATTTCTGCCAATCATCCACGCTGGCAGTAAATAAGACGCAAATTCTGATTTTGTATGCCTAGGAGGCATATTCACGATTAATCTGTTAATTTTACCGGAAGCAAGGGCATTAAACTTCTCACCAATTAGCTTATGGTGATCCCCTTCAATGAATTCGGGCCACATATATTTTACAAAATTTAAAAAGTCATTTTTGACCAAATTTTGCATTTGATCCAAGGCTTCATCAAGTTCTATGCTGGCTAATTCATTGGCTTCTTCTGTCGATAAATTTTTTATAATATTTTTTGCATCGTTCATATAAAACCAAAATGAAAAAAACCTTACCATAACCGTCTGAATTAAGCAATAAAGGGTAAACCTGGGACCCCTTTTTATTGGTTTGGGGGGGTGGGCCCGCCAGTTTTCAAGCTATGCATTTTTTGCATTGGTACCTCTTTAGCTATGTAGTAATTAGATATGTAGTATTTGCATAGGGTAAGCTGATATTAAGATAAAAAAAACGGGGCGTCGCTAGACGCCCCGTTACAGGTAACACTCTTATGGTAAGAGTTCTTTAATTAGTTTAAAGTTTTAAATCTTTTATCTAACCAAGATTTATATTCATCCGTTTGCATTGTCATCCTTTGTAGTTCTGGTAACACTAACATTGCCATTGCATAACTCATTGCTTCATCTCCGATTTGTTTAGCACAATATTGCACACGTTGTGCAACTTCTTCTTTAGGCGCATTATAAACAAACAAAGCCGAATGAATTATCTTTGGTGTTAAATGTTTTGGAAACTTTAACTGACCATCTGTCCAATCTCTACCGAATTGTTTTTCTGTTTTTGTTTTCATTTATTCTCCTGTATTTAATGTATAACTACTATCATTGAATTGATCTTCGGTCAATGATCTTCGTTCCTTTGTTATTCCATTAACAAAGAAATATCTATTTTGTTCATCATCAATTCTCCAATCATAATCTTTGAACCAGGCATTTTCTTCTGTTAAATGTTTTGCTTCTGTTGTTCTTCCAAAGTGATCTAAAGCCTGGTCAATGTATTTATTAACCCAATCATATAAACATCGTTGATCGCAAAAGTTTTGATTGCCATAATACAAAGATGATCTTCTTCTAGTTTGATAAGTCTTATTTCCTTTGGTTCCTTTAAGTCTGTCATTTGTTTTATAAGTATGACAATCAGGACCTTGGCACAATTTAAGCGTCATTTTTTTCTCCTCTTATTTCTCCAATGCATTTAGCATGGCTCGCTAAAACTTTTTCAAGTGTTGCAATTCTTTGTTCTAACTTGTCAACTATCTTTAATAATCTATTTGTGTTTTCAATAGATTGTTCTAACATTTCATTTTTATTCATTTTATTCTATTCAACCTTTCCTGTTTTTTTATTTCTTTTTTATCTTTAAAATAAAAATAGGCGTAGCAACTTGCTACGCCTAAAATTATAAGAAACAAGTCTTTAAACATTAGCTTGATTTTCTTTCCATTTTTTGAACTCTTGTTCTTGTTGATCTTCCAAGTCACACTCTCTTGAAACAGCGTCACAAATATTCTCACGCA
>VTLG01017125.1_pt1 | contig 11850 bp, 14 predicted proteins | sample 4694571 | NCBI WGS metagenome assembly VTLG01 (sample SAMN12604809, study PRJNA352737) | marine metagenome | biome: ENVO:00000447; feature: ENVO:00000209|ENVO:00000569|ENVO:01000036; material: ENVO:00002151; isolation source: viral sequences binned using virsorter ... | reverse complement strand
AGTCACACCCGATCCACTTCCTAATCCTGTATCGTTTCCGGTGAAGCTGGTTTGATCTATATGTCTAAATGAAGAAGATGAATTATAAAATTTTGAAGACGCATAGGCGACGTTATCAACATAAGTTGTCCATGCTTGCTGTTCGCCTTCTGCTAATGCATAGACGCGGTAGAGCAAATTGTTATCTGAAGAAACCTCCTGATAAATTAAAATACCTCCGGTTCGGCGTGTACCATAGACGATAGGCAACCCAATGTCTGTTCCTTGCCTCGGATCAAGCCATCGTCCGAAATCTTCAGAAGCGTTTTCGCTTGGTGATTCATTTGTTACTAATGTCGAAGCAGTTGTGCTAAGTTGATGAGTAATTGCCCCAGCTTCTGAACTTCCACCGTCGCCTGTTAACCCGATCTGGTCACTAGCTCCGCCAGTAACTGTCTCTAAAATATCGCCAAATGTTCCGCCGAATACTCCCATATTTAATTCAACATATATGCTGGCGGTTCAGGCGCAATGGTAGTTCCCGGCGGTAAATCCCCGAAAGTCCAGTTAGGATGTTCGTCAAATGTCACAATGTCCACATTGCCCCAATAAAGTTTCTTCCCCGCTTGTGAAGTGAATTCAAATGCTTTGTCACCATCAAAAAAATGTTGCTGTGATGAGTCATTGGTTCGCCGTCCTTCAATTCTCTGGAAATCCGCCCAATGATTAGCAACCGCAAAATTAATAATTGAATCACCCTGACGATCAGTAATTGACATTCCTTCAATATAGCCGGCATAAATCTGGAATGTTCCGCTTGTTACAACGGTGTCGTCGGTGTCGAGAATTGTGCGTTTAATCGTGACGCTCCGATTCAAATGTCCATTGGTTAATACATCCGATAAAATAGTTTGCGTAGCTGAAGAAACTGCAATGTCTATTGAGCCAATATTAATTGATGCGGTTTCTGCGATTGCACCAATCCCGTGCAAAAAACCATTAGGAACGTAGGTGTCTGAGCCGTCAACGATGTTTACTGCATAGTCGGTATATTTGTAAGTCGTGTTTAATTCGAGCTTAACCAAGTGCGCCATTGTGAATTTGCCTGACGCCAGTTTTGTTTTGACAGCGGATGATAAACCTCTAGGCATTACAAAACCTCCTCAAAGTCAACGTCATAAGAAAATAAGCCGGTTGTGCCGGTTGCGAATTCCTGAACCCCGCCAGTAAGTGCAACCGTAAACGGTATATTTTCAGCTACAACGGCTTCGTCATTTGCCGGTGAAGCTACAAGCGCCGGTTCGATTGGTAGTGAGGCTTGTCCCGATCCGTTTGACTGGATGTCGGACGTAATCATGTAGACCTTATCGTTCCCTGCGAACTTAACGAAGTCCCCCGCTTTAAATACAACGGTGTCATTGTTCCATCCATCTGTAACAACTGTTCTTCCAGTCTGTGAAGCGCCATTGACCAGCGGTGTGCCTGTTGGTGTTCCAAGTCCTGATTTTATTACTGGCAGTGTTAAGCTGAACGAATCAAATCTTCCACGCTGTGACATTATAAATGCATAAATTGGTTGAAACTGAGCGCGAGTCAATGGAGCAAATGAAGCAGTCATAGTCCAATATTGTCCACCTATCTGACGAGCCTGACGTCTTCCGGAAATAGTACGCGAAACGAAAGTCGGCTGGACACTCTGGACATTCAGTGAATTAAACGCTGGACTGCTTGGAAATGTTCCACTCATACAATGCCCCTTCTGCCTTGCTGATGCATGGCTTTATTTATCATTGAAACGATCAAACCGCGCCTTGCAAGCAATAGCTGATCGAACCCTTGAGCGTCATTTGTCTGGATATTGAAAGTCACGTTAGTTCCACCCATTGCATTGTTAGGCGTGATTGATCCTGTTTGTCCTGGCGTGAATATTTCTGCACCACTCTCACCGACTAAGAACGGTTTGCCCTTCGTAACTGTACCTCCCATTTCCCTTGCTGGCGGTTCCATGTTTTTAATTTGATAAGCGCGAGCAGATGCAAACGCATAAGACGCTGTTGCAGATGCATAAGACCATGGAGGCGGAAGTGTCGCCAGTGCCTTTGTTGCTGATAAATGTGCGTTTATCATTGCTTCAGTGAATGCAAGTGCCCTCATTGCATCAAATCCCATCAGTCCCTGTTCGTATAGAATATCGCCGGTTGCTTTTGCGACTGATATGGTTTGCTTTAATCCTTCTCTTCTCAATCTTTCTTCCGCTTCCTTCTCCCGCTTCAGCTGTTCCATCCTTTCCTGATGTTGCTTTTTCAATTCTTCCTGCGCTTTCAATTTTGCTTCGCGTGCTTCTTCCTGAAGTCTTTTTTGCTCTGCAATTTTTTCATTTTGCAAACGTAAATTTTCTATTCTTTGTTCTTCCTTTTTTTGGAAATCTTCTGAATATTCATCCTCTAATAAATCTATTGTTTCTTCGTGTTCCTTATTTATCATCTGTTGAGCGCCTAAGACTTTTGTTGCACCCATAAACTGCATTTGTGATGCGTGCTTCTGAATTTGTTGCTGTTCTTTAAGAACTCTATTTTGCTCTTCTAATTCTTCTTTGACGTTCTTCTGGATGCTAACTGTTTTCTTAGGTATTTTTGCAAGATGTTCTTCAATCTTTGCACGGCGCTGAACTAGTGTTGCAATTTCAGATTGAAGTCTTGCAAGCTGTGCATAGCGTGCATTAACCGTATTCATTAGGTGATTGCTTTCGCTCATCGTTTTCTGCATCGCAAATGCTTCCTTTTGTGCAGATGCAATTTCTCGATTAACTTTATTAAGATCACGACTTAAACGCTCCGCACCACGTCCATAATATGCATCAATGTCCATCAATCCCATAATTCCTTCTGTGACCCTTAAAATCGCAGGAGACAGATCAGACATTAAACGAGTCGTAATAGCGCCGAAGGTCTTGGAAAGCCGGTTCATTGCGTCGTTTGCGTCTTCGGCTTCGCGTATAAATTTCTCGTCAATAATTCCACCGGTCTTAATAAGCTGGTCGCGTAATCTCTCAAGACCATCTGCACCCTCGGAGAGCATATTGACCATAACGTGTCCGGATCGTCCAAACAGCGCCATTGCAGAAGACATCTTCCGCGCCGGATCACGCATGTTCATAAATGCGTTTGCAACTTCGTTCAGGACTTCTTCATGGCTTTTGAAATTGCCGGTTTCGTCACGGATCGATATGCCTAATATCTCAAGCTCACGTTTTGCGAGTCCAATGCCGACTTGTGCTTCACCTAACTGCTTTGCAAATTTAATTAGGTTATTGTCCATCGTTTCCATTGTCTCACCGGACTGTTCGCCAGCAAAACGGAACGTCTGAAGTGCGGTCGTGGAAATTTGTAGCTTCGTTGCCATCTTCCCGATGGTGTCTGCCATCTTTAATTGCTGATTGGCAAACCTGATGAATGCACGAGCGCCCATTGCTCCCGCCAAACCAACGAAAGCGCCCTTCAATGCAGTAACGCCTTTCTGCATTCCTGAGACGTTTTTATTGACTGCCTTAAACGCCGTGCCGGTCTTATCGGTTGCCGTGATTTTAATGTTTGTGCTAGGACTCGCCATTATTTCATTCGTTCATTTTTAAGGTCGAAATATGCTGACCAGAGATTAATTTCCAGAGTTGAAAGTTCCATTATTTCATCCAGAGATTTATGCAAAATTTCTCCAAGCTGGAAGCAGAAATATATGTCTGGATGATCAGTTAAGTTTTTTTTAGAGACTCATGATCGTCTGACTCCTGACCCATTTTCGTTACAATTCCAGACACAACATCCGGATCAACTTCGTGCATAAGCGTCGCCATGTGTCCTTCTTGAAACAAATTTTTTCCATCTTTATCAAGCGCACGGATCACCAGCGTCATACACAATGCCTCTGAGCTTTTACTGTCACTGACTAACTTAAAGATTTTTTCTTGAGCCTTGAAATTAATTAAAGGCTTGAAATAAATTTTAAACGGTTTCCCATTTTCTCCCCATTCCGGAACGTCGAGCGATAATAATTCACCGTTCAAACGTTGCCGGAAATGAGATGTCGCTTTGTCGATTGCGGAAGGTTCAATGTTTTCCATATTTCACCTTAAGCTACGACGGTTAATGCTCCTGTACCCTGAACAGTTACCGAACTTGAAACCATGTCGCCCAACGCACCGCTTTGGCTGGTAGCCGTCACAATTCCAGTACCGGCGAAACTCTCTGCCTGACTTGAAGTATTTGGAAATATCTTAATATCTATAGTTTCTCCAACAACCATATCGGCCTGCACTGCATTAGATAAATCGTAGAGTAATTCTGCTGAACACGTCCATGACTTGATTCCAGTTGTGAACGTCTTGGATGTTGCACCCATAACTGTAGTCTCGATGCTGTCTGTTGCTTCTTCTATTGACCACGACTTGAGGTTGTTTGTACTAGCAAGCGTTCCACCAGTGGTGATAGCTTGAAAAACTCCATCTTGGCCTTTGTAAGTTGCCATGTTAACTCCTTGTTATTATTAATTAAATTGCTGATTCTGGATTATTGTCCACGTTTCGATACTCGACAATATAGTTGAGCATCACCGTACCGATCGGCTTAGCGCCTTCGGCATTAAATTCAATAGTTGTAGAAGATAAAAAACTATTGTTAGCTAAATTGTTAATGCTTACATCACCCGCCAACGCAACTTCGACTTCTTTCGATATATCATCCAACGTGTCATCCGGAGTCGTAGCCCCGACAACACCCTGAACGATAACATTTAAGAAACGAGTCATTGGTCTTGGCGACGCGATTTCAGTCACCTCCGATTCTTCGCTAGTTGTGTAAACCAAAAGACAAGGAAGCGAACCATCCTCAACCGGATATACTCGGCTTTGAAAAACATTGCTTCCAGTTGTTGAAAGACCAGTAACAAGCGTTCCGATTCTCTCGCGTATAGATTGACGTAAATGTGCCATCCTAAATACGTAGCCTGAGTTGCGTTAAACCTTCGTTATCAGGACTCACCTCAACTATAGAATACGTTGTTCCTGATATTGCCAAAGTGTCACCATGAGCCACATTGGAAACGTCAGAAGTCCTAACAACCGCAACCGGCTGAGAACTCTGAACTGTAGTCTCGCCCGCTGATTCCTCGAAATATTCGCGTTTCAGCATAGCCGTGATTGTACTCGCGGATGATGCGCTTGTGTCAGTATAGGTTGAGGACACGCCCCAATCTTCAAGCAACTCCAAGCGCATAGCATCGTCTTCGACTGCCATGATTATTTCTTGCGCTTAGTTGGTGCTTCCACGTTAGAAGACGCTAGACCGACTGATCGGTTTGTATCTTCCGGTGTGGCTTTGCCTGTTTCAATTAAACGCGATGCTTCCCCTGAGTCCATGAGAACGGTTGTTCCCTTCTCAAAAGATCGACCCTCAAAGTCAACATTTTCCAAGATTTTGATTTTCATGACTTTGCCTTTTTTGATGGTTTTTTATCATGGGAAGAACCGCCGGTATGTTTGACGGCTTTTCCCATTGCAATAAGATCGTTAGCAATATGATCTTCGACATCGATAGACGCCCCCGCTTCCACGTGAGCGCCTTTAATACCGCAAGATTGCTTAATCTTGATCTTCATTATGTTGTTATATCCAAGCAAGCTGCAAAACTGGCAGCGTGACGAACTGCGAGATCGATTTCGCTAAACACGATTATCTGTACAGTCCCATCCGTAGAACTTGAGTAGGGGTCAACCAGAATATCTGGACTGCTTCCCCACGAAGCCATAATCAGCTGTGACCAGTCTCCATAGATCATTGCAGAGCAAGACCCTGAAGTTGAACCCTTAGTCAAATCACTTGGACAATCCGTTGTGAAACGAATAGGGTAACCATAAAGATTGTCCCACGGTGCATTCAGAATCATCACTGAATCAGTGGAAGAAACCCTTGCAGTGTTAGCCATTTTTGACTTCACTTTAGGATTAGTTACAAATCCGCAAGTTGCCTCATTAAGATTGGCGTTGTCAATCTCAACTTCCTTCACAAGACCGGTAACCATCGCCCATGTAGGGTTCGCACCATTAGTGCCTCCCGCATGACTGCCAATTCCGCTCACTTTCGTTACACCAACGGGTTCATTCGATGCATTTCCTTCAAGTGCAACGTCCTGTATCTTGGAAGCGATTGCATTCACAAGGTCATCACGAACAATTTGCTCAATTGATGGATCACTCTCAAGCAATAATAATCTGCTGACCGATGACCTCGCCCCAAGAGTTTTCGCAGAAAGTGTCAGTTGTGCAGTTGTTGCAGTCTGATCAGAAACCGCTCCGGACTCTGCCACAAATGAAGCTGATGCTCCCGCAGAGACTTTAGGAATTTGAACCTTAGTCGTTAAACCGGACATGGTTCGCATTCCAAGATCAGCTAAGACCATTTTTCCGCGCAATGCACCGATCCACTCACTACCTAGTTGAGCCGATGGCGCGAAATAACCTCCGTTCGCATCTGTACCGACTGTCAATTCACGCTTGGCGCTGTACATATCATCACGCCATGCATAGTCAGGAACATAGAAACCTTGTGGTTGCCTTCCGGACTTGTGAGCCATTTCCTGAGACATTTCAGCTTCAAATCCACCACCTGACCAATCGCCACGGCTTGCACAATTTAACGCCCTCAAGAATGAGTATCGTTGTGCTTCCTTCGGCTTGATGTCAACAGGATCATCGACTGAAGATAAAGGTTTGGACTCAATTTTGTTGAGCATCTTTTCGCGGAACTCAAAAAGACCTGTTCCGTTGTGTATGCACTCATCTGCGAAGTCGCGCAAGTTGTGACGAACTCCTAACGCTTGCATTTCCTTAACTTCTTTAGCGCGTTCGGCGAGTGCTTCCTGTTTAATTTTGTCGGCGTCCACGCTAGGCGTTTCTTCGACAATTTTTGCTGTTTCTTCCATTTTATTTTCCTTAATAGTTGGTTGTTGAATTTCGGCGCGACCTATACCAATATCCCCCCTATCAGCTGGAATACTTACTAAACTTACCTCAAGTGGAGACCAATTTGCCCGATATATGTCATAGCCGTCGCGTTGTTCTTCAGTTTTTTCTAAATTTGTAACCTGATACCCAACGCTAATATTAGTCCTTATCTTGTCATTTACATCTTGAAGAATTTCCGATGCTAAATCACTTCTTCCGAAGCGCACGCCAGCGCGGGACTTCCGCTCTGTTTCGTCAATTCGTGCAGACTCAATGACTCCGATCTGGACTTCTGGATCATGATTTAAAAGCAAGGGCGCACGACCGGACTGAAAAAATTCCAAGTCTATGTCCTCACTTTTATGACTTAAAACCTCGTAACCGAAAGACCTCAAAACAGGCTCTTCCGATGCGAAAGATAATGAGACACGTCTTTCATTTTCCTCGCCTTCGGCTCTTTCAAATTCAAGAGCAAAAGTGCGCGTTTCTAAATCTTCAAATTTCTTTCTTTCTTCATTCGTCATCGTTTCCATCGTTTACCTCCGGTTGTGCTGGTTGCTTTGCTCCCAACGGTTGAATGTTTATTTTAAGGCCGAATCGCTCTGCCATTTCCAAGTCACTTTGTAAAGTGCTAAATACTTCTTCAACGTCGCGACCCGATACTGCTTGAGCAACGTCTGTGAACGTCAGGAAACCGTTCTGTAGCGCGTTTATATTTGCCTGAACCTCACGTTGTGGATCGACCCAACTATAGCCACGCGGACGAAATATGGCGTTATTTGCGAACTTATTATATCTCTCCATCGGAAAAGGGATCGCCCCGCTGGTCATTCCAATATTTAACCACTCGCGAAATACTGGAAGCGCAAAATGATCTATCAGGAATTGTTGGTGCATTCGGTAATTATCACGGCTTTCAATAGTGCCGGAACGGATCGACGAATAAGAAACGCTTTCAAGGTTTGAAGATAGCGTCACATAATCTAGTCCAAGACCGGTTGCGATGGATCGAAGAATTGATTTATGGAATTCTCCATAACCTGAATTAGGATGATCTGTATTAATGCCCTTCATTGTTGTTCCGGCGGGTAACTGCATAATCGATCCTGCTTCAGCTAACATAACCGGCGCATTATCATCTTCGTAAGAATCGCCAACATATCCAGAACCATCTTGCGTTTCCAGAACCAGCGGTTTTGATGCAGACAACCTGGACGCGACCAACTCAGCTTCGGCATATCCATTCAACATGTGTATCTTGTCCAGCACCGAATGAAAGGCGCTAACTCCGCGAGTTTGTTGCGCTCGATCCGGACGGTAAATATGTAAAAGATCACTGGCGGGAATTCTCAATCTTCCAGCTGATCTCCCAACTTCATCATAAGGATGAGCACCGTCAAACAGATAATAAGCGACCGGCCTGTTCATTTTATTTAACTCGACGCCCATGACGATGCGGTTTCCGTTATTAAGCGTCGTGTTATATTCTTCGTCCAAGTAATCAGGCTCTAAAAATTGCAGGGAATAACCGAATTTGTTGTCAGCGTTGCGAATGTGCTTGACCAGAACTTCACCGTCACGGATTAGCCCTTCAATGACCAGCTGTTGACAGTCAATGAAACTGTGACGCTGTGATACTTCGGCGACACCTTTCTGACAAAATTCCTTCCATAGAGTTTCAACAATATCGTTTCCCGAAATATCCAGCGCCCCTTTTGGTTTGTCTTTTGTTGGTAAATTTCTTGCCCGAACCTGAAGACGAAGACCCTTGTCGCCAACAACTTGCGTCCGGTATATCTGCAAAGCCTTCGTCGCTATTGGTTCGTTCCGTGCTAACTGGCGAACACGGTCGCGCATCTTCCGGAGAGCCGGACGAATTTCTTTGTCAGCTGACGTGGAGTTACCAAGAAAGTTAGCAAATAAACGTCCTGTAGATGCGCCGGTGTAATTTCGTCTGTAAGGAATGCGCCGACGCTGTTCGGCCTTTCCCCATGATGCGGGATTATACCAAGCCATTAAAACCTCACTAATATATTTTGACCGGTGCGTCTTCCGGATTTGGCGCGATCAACCATTCTTTCGCGATCATACTTTGCGCGGTAAAAGTTGAGTTGTGCGCTTACTTCTTCCATTGAACGTAATGTGTTTGATCTATCTGATACTGAATAAGCAGTTGTCAATTTTTGCGCTAGTTCTTCCAGAGTTGCTTCAAGATAATCAACCATTTTCGCTGAATGACTCCGCTGGTCAGCGCTTGATGTTGCCAAATTATCTTTAAGCTCAAATTTTCCAGAGTCTAAGGCTATGCGCTCGGAGTCCGAACTTCGCGTAATAAACATGTTCCAAGCATATACGCCAACTGTTCGGGAAGAAGTTGTGGAGCTGGCTACTTCAACTATGTAGTCTGTTCCGGACTCCGAAGCCGTTATTGAAAAAGTTGTTGAACCAGTCCCAAGCAAACGTGCGTTATAACTAAGCGCGTATGAACTTGGTGCGTAGTCACTCCCAAGATCAGTCCGTTTCCAGACCCACCGATCCCCGATTACAAGTAACTCCGGCTCAGTTGTCGGATAATTTGTACTGTCAAATAAATCTGCCATAAATTACCATTGTGTTATGAAATTTCTCTGAAACTTTCGTTGTTTGTGTTCCGGCGTTTTCTCGCGTACTGTATCCAGCCGTTTTTGGATCATATTAAAATTTGCATTCAGACTCCGGAAACACGCTAAATTATAAACCATTAAATCAAGTGCTTCGTTTCGTGGACGCAAACGCTTAAATTCCATCTTTGGAATTCCCTTAACGTATCGCTTAACAAGTTTCTCCGCCGTCAGCTGTAGGAAAAATTCTTCATCCAGAAAGTCAGGAAAGTGAATATAACCTGAAGCGTTGTCATCTTCTATTTTAAGCCTTGCCAGTATTTGAGTTTTGAGCGTATCAACACCGATTGGAAAGACGTTGCACTTTGCTGAATTATTAGATGATGGTCGTCCCACCTCCGCCCTCGATATCCCTCCGACGCCCTTGATTGCTCTTATTCCTGACGACCCATTTTTCAAACAGAAATTATAGACCGCACCGGTTTCATACCCGCTGTCAATAAACGTCCTGGCAATCCTCAAATCCTTTCCGGATGGGTGCGGGAAACTTTGTCGCAGATATTCTTCCAGATCATCCCACAACGATTGATTAGTGGGAGAACCATAGAATATCTCCATAGAAATAATAAACGTCTGGTCTTTACTATAACCGCAGACCAAAGTTTCCAGACGGTCTGCTTGAACGTCCACCGAAGCACATAAAACACCGATGGACGAATCGGGGATTGTTTCAGGATAAGTCCGCGCACGAACCATAATCTCATGAGTTTGAATTTCATCGCCTTCCACGTCTTCCCAACTTTCCGCAAGCACTGTATTAACGAAAACTCTGAGCGCACTTTGTCCAGCGTTCTTCGACTGAAGAAACAAAGAAGCAAATTCATGAAGGTCAGAAAATGGACTGTAAAGGCCATTAAGATGGAAACCGGCAATTCCATTAAACGGTTGAGTCGCGATCCATTCGCCTTTTCCGATTGCCTGTTTTCTCTGTACGTCTGACCAGCTGGCATCACATACCTTGCAATGATAAGTTGCTGTCTCCGGTTTATCTTTCTCCCACCTGACTTGTGACCAGTTTAAAGTTTGTGCTTCTCCGCACTTATGACATTTGACGTTGTAATATCTCTGGTCACTATCTTCAAAAGCTGATTCGATCCTGCTTTCGCCTTTAATTGTAGGCGTTGAAAATAAAGCAATTTTCCTGTTAAAGAAATTCTGAGTCCTACGCAATGCGAGTGTTACAGGGTCTCCCTCGCTTCCACTTGACTCCGGATAGCGGTCAACCTCATCCATGAGGAGCAATCGAATTGGTCTGCTTGCTAACGAAACTGGACTATTCGACCCCGCTATCGATATTCGTGCGCCGTTCTTAAATGTCTTAAACAGGATTGTATTATCGCCGTCCTTCATTTTTGGATCGCCAATCAAACTCCGAAAAGCTGGCGTTCCTGCAATCATTGGCGCTAACCGGTCAACCGACCACGCTCTTGCCATTTCAAGTGTCGGCTGAAGAACTAACGTCGGACACGGATCATGGTGCGTAAAGTAACCACAAATGTTATTTAGTATTTCAGTCTTACCAACCTGGCTCGCTGTCATGCACACGATGCGTTCCACCTTCGGATCGCTGAAAGTGTCCATTATTCCTTTCTGAAACTGAGCTCTTTCTGTTTTCCATCTTCCTGCAAACGGTGATGACTCACGCGTCAGCATTCGCTCAGAGTCCGCCCACTGCGACACCGTCAATTTCGGCGGAAGCTTCGTCAGTATCTCGATCAAATCCTCCCCTAATGAGGGTTGACCGGAGATCGACAAGCGTTTCGCGGATTGCTCCTTCAATAATTTCTTTGACAACATTAGCGTTAGTTTCTACTGCTACAATTCCTGCAATCGTGTTTGGGATCGTGAGCAAACTTGCTTTCGTGGTATGGAATGCAACGCCCAACTGTTTCATAACTTCATCACGGCTTAACAACGTGCCTTCTAAAATTTCACGTTCACGCTTCGACTTTAACGCGTCCTCCTTCATTTTCTTTGCACGCCACTCTGCGAAATTGACAACCGTTCCACTTTCAGTTTCAGCGTCGTCGTCAAGTTCATACATTCCGGTTTTGATCTTTCTGATCCCGAATTTACCTGACTTTAATTGTCGGTACAGCTGACGTTCTCCGACACCAAGTTCTTTTGCTAATTCTAAGTGAGTGCCATTAAAAACAGACATGACTTTAACTTGCTGATATGTTTAGAAAAAAACTGCGCCACACGACCCTCAGAAAAA